>Ga0210397_10001100_pt1 | contig 17453 bp, 33 predicted proteins | sample IncBWH2OmetaG_FD_160126 | JGI IMG/M metagenome (GOLD analysis project Ga0210397, IMG submission 160126) | Forest soil microbial communities from Barre Woods Harvard Forest LTER site, Petersham, Massachusetts, United States - Inc-BW-H-2-O ...
TCCTGTCACCAACATCAAGCACGACCTCGTGCGCGACGCCGTTCATCATCAGATGACTGGGGTGGTGACCTACACCCAGGACTTCAACCAGGCCGGGAACTTCTTCGAGTACGTGCCCACCAAACCGGTGGCCGACCCCAACACCGGCACTCCCCCCACACCCTCGACCAATGGCAGCACCTATGACGGGAGCTCGACGCTGTGATCGCCGTACTTCTGGGCATCTTCATGCAGTTCGGCGTCCCGCCCACGCCGACAAACGGCTGTGTAGTTGACGAGGCAGGTGTCCTATCGCCGGCTGACTTCACCGCCCTCCAGAATGGCTGCCAGGCTGCTCGAGGCAAGATCGTCATCGCCGTGGTCTCCAGCACGAGAGGGGAGGGTAGCCGCTACGTCGACACGCTCTTCCAACGCTGGAATCTCTTGCCCAGTTACGCGCTCGTCATGGTGTCGCCCGCCGACCGAAAGTGGGGCATCGCTGTGGGCGGGGACTACCGTGACAGCATCAACGACGCTCGACGGATGGACATCGGCAAGGCCTACGGCGTTCCTGCATTCAGGAATCAACTGTGGGGCGTCGGGCTCATCTCCATCGAGCACCAGCTCGCGCCGCTCATGAACAGCACGACGCCGCCAGTCGTTCAGCGACGCGTGACGACGACTACGACAACGACTCGGAGGGTTGTAGGAGCCGTCACGACGCCGATGGTTGTGCACCACGAGTCACATGCCTTCGCGTGGATCCTATTCCTCGTGCTGGTGATGGGGTTCATCCTCCTCTTGTACTGGCTCGTCAGTCGAGAGGGCCGACGCGAAGCTAGAGAAGATCGTCTGCACGCAGAGAGGATGTCTCGGATTCCGCAGTTCTACTCACCGCCGGTAAGTGCCACCCCTCCTACTCCCGCTCCAGTGGTCGTTACTGCACCGCAGGCTCCGACACCCATCATCGTCAATTCGACACCCACCATCCAGCCGTTCCGCCAGTACCGCTCCCCCTACGCACCACCGGTCGTAGTCGTAGATCCGTTCCCGGTCTACACGCCTCCGATCGTCGAAGTCGATATCCCGGTAGTGCGCTCCCCGGTCATCGAGGAGGTCACTACGACGACTACGACCGTTGAGGACTCGTATTCCCCACCATCGAGCTCGGGTGGCAGCTTCGATGATTCCTCGAGCAACAGTAGCTATGATTCTGGAGGTAGCTTCGATTCCGGCGGCAGTGACTCCAGTAGTGGGGGCGACTTCTGATGCCGCTCAACGAGGAGGGCAAGGCGGTGATCAGACGGCGAGATGCACTGCTCGCCGACATCGCCGACAGCTACGCTCGCATGGCTACCAACGAAGACATCGCCTATCGCGTCCTGCAGAAGGCCAAGTGCGATGCATGGCTGGCAGAGCTCACAGCTCTATGTACCCAGGACCCGTACCACTTCGCCATTCATCCCGCCGCGCACCTGTAGTTCTCCAAGGCCCGAACTTCTGGGCCTTTTCTTAGCTCTTGCCTCTAATCACTTTTGTGCCGAAAACTACAGGAAGAGGTGACCCATGGCCGCACTCTTGAGCGTTCTACTGACACTGCTGATTGCAGTCGTCATCATCGGCATTGTCTGGGCGATCGGCAAGGCCATCATCGGAGTCTTGCCCGTCGAACAGCCACTGAAGAATCTCGCGCTGACACTGCTCTACGTCATCATGCTACTGATCTTGCTGAGCGTGATTCTTGGCCTCGTCGGCTGGATTCCTGGCTGGCGCATCGGGTACGTTCACCGCTTTTAGCACGCTCGGTGGGGATCGAACCCACGGCCTCCGACTTGCTTAGGGTCGGCGCTCTACCAACTGAGCATACGAGCGTATGGTGGGGAGGGCAGGACTTGAACCTGCGACAGCCGGTTTTACCCGGACGCTCTATTCACTGAGCTACCTCCCCGTGGGTGCTACGCTGCGACCTCCTGTTTGACGAGATACATACCCTCGCATTCCTCGATGAGATGAGTATTCATTTCGAGGCTGTTCGGCAAGTGCATTCGACCTCGATGATGAGCGCGCAGGCAGCACAGGGCGGTGGCGAGATGCTTCAAGTGCCGTAGAGTCTGATACTCGGATCTCGACGGTAGGTAACGAGACTGGCGCATCGTGCGCTTCAATTCGACGATCTCGCTCGCCGTGTCTCTCAGTTTGGTACTCAGCTCACGAATTCGATATCTGGCGTTGAACATAGGAACTCTCCTCTTTCAGTTTGGGGAAGCTGCTCAGGAACTTCTTGAGGTTGGTCTTCGGCTGTGGAGGCAAGCCGATGGCAGTGATCGCACCATTCAGTGGTGGATCGGGTTCGCGCATGGCGAAATGAGGCACCCCGCCAGCTCGCAGACGTGCCTCGAGCTCGAGTAGATGTGTCTCGCAGCGTGCGGCAAGCACGACAACGTGAATTGGCAGGGGTGAATGGTCTATCTTGAACTGCGTGCAGGACTCGCGAGCCGCGTGGGCGATCTGCGCTCCGAGCGTGCCACGAGGCAGGTCCTCGCGGATGATCACGTAGTGATGGAACAGTGTGTTAAGCGTGAGCGATCATGATGTACTCGACCACGAAGCTACCCACGATCGGAGCAGCTGTCAAGCGAGTCAGACGCTCTTGAGGCTTCCTCGAGCCTGGCGAGCATCGAGCAGTTTCATGTGGCGCTTGAGCTCGTCGACGACTTCCACGTTGTGATCGAGCTCAGCCTCGAGCTCCTTGATGACGTCGTTGTAGCCCTTTGCCGCGGCCTTCTTGTTCTCGATCGTCTGACCGCGCTCCTTCAACTTCTTCAAGACGCGGTCCTTGAGACGGTCTATCTCCGCCTCGCAATCTTCGACCGTCTTGAAGTCTTTCTCGTAATCCGGTTTCTCCCTCTCGCTCATGCAGGCCTCCTATATCAGAAGTACCTCTAAGACTGAGGGAACTCAAGCCGTTCTTCTCTTCCCATCGCCCCGTCGGTCTGAGAGGCTACAGGAGCTACGACCACTCCGTGGTCACAGAGAGGAGAACGGTATGGGTAAGATCAATGTGTCCGCGGATCTGCTCGCGAAGCTGAAACACCTCAGCGACAGCGGTGATATCACTGCCTCCGTCGTACAGGCGATCACCAACAACGAGCGTGTGTTGACTCTGTCGGCCGGGCCTGTGACCTCGCACGTCATTACGGTCACCGGCCAGCTTTCAGATCTCGATGGAACGCCGATCAAGGTTGCGACCGATATTCTGGTCACATCGATTCCTGTCTCGGGCGCCGGCACCATGGTGATTCACTCGTCCACTGGCACCGCTGTGGTGGGTTCTGGCACCAAGTCGCTCTGGCTCGCCACGAACGCCACCGGTGGCTTCGCCATCGACGTGACCAACGCCACGGCTGAGGTCAACCTGCTGACGTTCCAGCTCGACAATGGTCAGGTCGAGACGCTCAAGCTCACCTTCACGTAATCGGTCGGCCCGGCGGGATTCGAACCCGCACTTCGCGCTTATCTGGCGCTCCCCGCTTATAAGGCGGTCGGTCTAACCGTTAACCTACAGGCCGGTACCCCCAAGAGGACTCGAACCTCCAACCAACCGCTTAGAAGACGGTCGCTCTTCCATTGAGCTATGGGGGCGTGACGATCCGAATAGTCTACAGCGAAGAATTTGCGGAGTGGGAGGGATTTGAACCCCCGGTGCCGTTTCCGACACGCCGAGTTAGCAACCCGGTGCAATCAGCCGCTCTGCCACCACTCCATGTAGTGCCCGAGACGGGAGTCGAACCCGCAAGGGCCCGTAGGCCCTGCTCGATTTTAAGTCGAGTGTGTACTCCGTCCCACCACTCGGGCATGGAGGAAGGCAGGAGAGTCGAACTCCTAGAGTCGGTTTCCCGGCTCGCCTGCTTTCGAGGCAGGTGGGCTTTCCAATGCCCAAGCCTTCCATTGGGACCCCGCCGGGAATCGAACCCGGATTTCACCCACCAGGGACTTACGAGGAGCGGAGAGAGGTGGAGTCGAACCACTATCGCTTGCGCGATCGAACGGCTTTCCAGACCGCCTGCCGGCCACCCAGCAGTCACTCTCCATGATGCCGTGGAGACCGCCACGGCGCGGGTAGGGGGCGGAGGAAGAGGGATTCGAACCCCCGAGGCCTCTTTCGAGACCCTGCGGTTTTCAAGACCGCCGCCATCAGCCGCTCGGCCATTCCTCCATCCGGGTTACTGACAGAGACACTCGCCTGCAGGGCAGTTGTCCCACGACTGCTGGAGCTCGTACCAGCAGAAGAGGCTCCCGCACACCACCACGCAGTCGCCGTGGCTGGTACAGACCTCGTTCGAGGAGCAAAACGTGTCCCCGTTGCCGCACTGCTCTCCGTCTGGCCGGACGCCAGCAGGACGCTGGTGCCTCGCTGGAGCGAGCCGGCGAGGAGCCGTCTCAGCTGCCATCACAGGCGAGACGAAGAGCGAGAGCAAGAGAGCTGCCTTCAAGGTCCGCATTCAGAGCCTCCCGGTTATTCTTCCTCGAGAGCTACATTCCAGTAAGCGTGCGACCGCAAGTAGGTCTTCCACGCCTCTGGCATGCCCGGGTTGTAGGACATGCTGTAATCTCCCATGTCCGGGAGTCTCTTCGGCTTCACTGGCGTCGACAAGAGGCGCATTCCCGCTTGCGCAGGCGTCCTCCCTGCCTTCCGCTGGTTGCATGACATGCAGGCGACGACGATGTTCTCCCAGCATGTCTTGCCGCCCTGAGTCCTTGGAGTGACGTGCTCGTACTGCATCTCCTTCTTCGAGACGCGGAGACCGCAGTACTGGCACTTGCCCTTGTCTCGAGCGTAGATCCCGTGGCGGGAGAACTTGACCGCCTTCTCCTTCTTCACGGGCATGATGAGCCGGACCACCGAAGGCATCTTCACCGACCAGTTGACGGTGTTGATGTAGCGGTCGGGGTACTCCTCGACGACCTCGACAGTCTTGTCGATGAGGACCTTGATGATCGCTTCCTCCCACGGCACCCGGCTGTGAGGTCTGTATCCTACGTCCAAGACTAGCGTCTCCAAGACTCACCTCCTCTCGTTTGAGTCTATCGTGCCCCCGATCAGATTCGAACTGATACTTTTCTGGTTTTGAATCAGATGCCTCTTCCGATTGGGCTACGGGGGCGTTGCTGCTTCGTGCCGACGAGGAGATTCGAACTCCTACTGATCCGGGTCTAGGCCGGATGCCTCTGCCAGTTGGGCTACGTCGGCATGGTGCTCTTGGCGAGAGTCGAACTCGCATGACCTTTCGATCACTCGGTCCTGAGCCGAGCGCGTCTGCCATTCCGCCACAAGAGCATGGTGCACTTGGAGGGATTCGAACCCTCAATCCTTTCGGCGCTAGCACCTCAAGCTAGTGCGTATTCCAGTTCCGCCACAAGTGCGTCTGACTACTAGGAGACGAGAGCAGCGATTCGTTACAGAATTTGTACGGCGTCAGGGAATCGAACCCTGCGCACCCAGTTTGTGGGACTGGGATCACCACCAGGTGGACTACGCCGCATAGCGTCAGTCGCTCGCACCAGAATCGAACTGGTCTCCAAGACGTATGAAGTCTCGTTCCTCCCAGAGGTCGAGCGGTAGCGGGCCCCAGAGTTGAACTGGGTGTCTTCGGATTATGAGCCCGATGAGATGCCGTTTCTCCAGCCCGCAGCGCCCTCACCAGGAATCGAACCTGGACCGGCCTCTTAGGAGGAGGCCACGCTATCCATTACGCCATGAGGGCATGTAACATCGGGATCATGAATCGAGAGATGACGTTTCTTCAGTTCTCCTCTCGTCTTCAGGATGACGTGAATCGCTTCAAGGTCCACGTCTACAAGATGATGCGTGAGAAGCCAGGGCTCTTCGACGACTCGATGTCTCACCGGGAGTGGATGAGTGCGTTCGTCCGCTTCCTGAAGATCGAGAATCCAAAGCGCCCTCGCTCGAGCACAGTAACTCGCGTTCGGTAGTGCTCTCGGCAGGAATCGAACCTGCGACTCATCCTTCGGAGGGATGCGTGATATCCGCTTCACTACGAGAGCAGAACTCAAGGAACACATCGTAGTAGAAGTGCCTTCTTGCGTAGATCACCAGGCGGTACATCCCTCTTCCGACGTACCTTACGTCTTGCCTGTGGATCCATGGAACCTTGAAGGGCTCTTCCATCTGGCGTTCTCACCAGGACTCGAACCTGGAACCTCAGTTTCGTAGACTGAGATGATATCCGATTTCACCATGAGAACATTCACATCTTGAGATCCGTAGCCGCGGTTCTGTTCTATGCCATCATTCGTCTACCGCCCTTACGGTTATAGTCCATGCCTCTTTTCCGCGTACGAATCCGATGACAATTCGCGCAGACAAGATCGCATTTCGCTATTTCCACAAGGAGGTGGGCTTGGCTCTTTCCTCCAGAAACACACGCAGCGATACTGAACAACTTCTCGCCACGTACATGATCGAAGTCCATACACTCCGGTGGAAACTTCCCACCGCAGTCCATGCAAGGCGCGTCTTTCAGCGCCTCCACAAGTCTTCGTTGTTTTGTACGAGTGTCCTTATTCTGACGCCTGTACTCACGGTCGAATGCTTGTCGATCCTCTTTGTTCTTGAAGGGCATAAGCCATACTACTACACCCTGCACCAACCCGGAGACTCGTCGGACAGAGTCATCATCCCCTGTTTGGCTTAGTGCAGGCCGAGTTGTGGTACAGCGGATCTCTCCTCCCACAGAGCTCGGACACTCGTCCTGAGCACCCGCGAACTTCCTCAGCGAGACGATTCGTTCCGCTCGCCGCAATGGCTCGAAATCAAGATGTGGAGCCCCTACCCGGAGTCGAACCGGAATTTCCATCTTACCAAGATGGCGTCCTGCCATTGAACGACAGGGGCATTTGTTGCGCAGGAGGGCTTTGCACCCTCGTCTCCTACGTGGTGCGAACGACTTGTTGGTCTCCCACTCCCAGGTGCTCTCGCGCTCACTGGCTGGCGTCTTGATTCAGACCTCTGCGCGTTGTGGTGGACCGGATGGGAATCGAACCCACGAGGCTCTGCTTGCAAGGCAGTGCTGTACCCCAGTACCCAGCCCATGGCGCCCGTCCACGTATCCTGCTCGTTGCTCCCTTTCGGGCCTGGCGAACTCCATACGCTTCTGGGCATGGTGGAGACGAAGGGGATCGAACCCTCGGCCTCGCCGTTGCGAACGGCGCGCTCTTCCAGCTGAGCTACGTCCCCAGATCCGCTCAAGTATGCCGCACAGCACCTCAGAGTGTCGACCCTCTGGTCGGTCTCCTACCCGACGTCCTCTTGAGCGTTTCTCACCGCAGTTTCCTAGGACTGCGGTTGGTGCGGAAGGAGGGTGTCGATCCCTCTACCTCTGGCGTGTCGAGCCAGCGCTCTACCGGTGAGCTACTCCCGCGCGAAGAATTTGTGGAGCTGAACGGGATCGAACCGTCGGCCTCCTGAATGCCATTCAGGCGCTCTCCCAGCTGAGCTACAGCCCCATGGTGCCCCAGAGTGGAGTCGAACCACTTTCTCCGGTTTTTCAGACCGGCGCGTAGACCGCATACGCTACCGAGGCATTCAGCGCCTGCGACGAGGATCGAACTCGCCGAATCTCCCGTGACAGGGGAGCGTCCACACCAGTGGACCTCGCAGGCATCGGACGATGAGGTGAGCGCTCACCCCTCTCTGCGCGGAGCGACAGATAGCCTTCGTCCTTGCTATTGGGGTGATGTACGGGATTCGGACCCGCCCCTCGTGTTCCACAGACACGCGTGCTAACCACTGACACTAACATCACCATATGGTGCGCCCAGCTGGATTCGAACCAGCAACCCCTCGCTTATCAAGCGAATGCTCGTACCGTCGAGCTGTGGGCGCGTTGGTCGGAGTGACAGGATTCGAACCTGCGACCCTTCGGTCCCGAACCGAATGCTCTACCAGGCTGAGCTACACTCCGATTTGCCCTCTTCGTCCGGCCACACTGCGCCGGCACTGCGTCGAGGCTACGTAGAGTCGGGGAAGCGGGGATCGAACCCGCGACCTCTCGTCCCCCAGACGAGCGCGCTTCCTCTGCGCCATACCCCGTGATTCTACAGTCTCGGTGACTGGGCTCGAACCAGCTACCTCATGCTCCCAAAGCACGCGCTCTTCCAAATGAGCTACACCGAGGTGTTGGTTGTCTGAGCTGCTCTGCAAGGTGAACATTAGCCAGAGATCCTTGCGAGTTCTCCGACCTTCTCAGACAATCGGCGTCCCGTAGGGGAATCGAACCCCTGTCATCCGATTGAAAATCGGAGGGCCTTGCCTCTAGCCGAACGGGACATGTGCCTCTCTAGGCCCTCAAGATCCCAGTCTGTGAGGGCGTACGTCCTGACTGGGACCCACTGCATTATCAAGAGGCTGTGCAGTCACGTCGTGACCCCGGGGAGTATCGATCTCCCTTCTCCAGGTTGAGAACCTGGCGAACTAGCCAGTATTCGACGGGGCCGTTGCGGTTGCGTGAGGGGCGCTGCCCTCTGAAGCCAGACCGTGGTGCTCCTTCATGAGCGAGGGGTCTGGTACGCATCGAGGTTCCGGCGGGATTCGAACCCGCGATGGCGGTTTTGCAGACCACTGCCTTTCCACTTGGCTACAGAACCAGGCCGATTGTGGGCATAAGTACTAAGGAGGCATTTATGCCTAATAATGCAAACAAGAGCTACGAAGAATTTGGAAGTTTCTTCAATACCTACATCCAGAAAATGCTGTACGAAGCGCTATCAAAAGTCCCTCCAGATGAGAGAGGAGGACAAGAGACATTCATCGTCCTCCAAGCGGCGCACCAATTGTTCTCACACAACGTAGGAGTTATCGAAGCGCGCATGATCCAAATGATCCCAACTCACAAAGACAAAATCCTTACTGCTAGAGAGAGCGCCATAAAAGATGGGTATGAACACACCGCTGCTCATACCATTGGCGACTAGTACCAAGAGGCCATCCGGCCTCTTTTAGCTCCCAGGGCAGGAGTCGAACCTGCGGTAGGCGCATTAACAGTGCGCTGCCTTCCCACTTGGCTACCCGGGAATGACCAACTACACACAGAGCCCTCGGCCGGATTCGAACCAGCATCGCCTGGGTACAGGCCAGGTGCATCGCCATAATGCTTCGAGGGCAGATCCGGGCCGCCAGCTATCCGGCCGGGTTCGCCGGCGGTCCCTACTCGAGCTGGGCTTTCAAGGCCCGCTCGGATGTTGCGCCTTGCGCCTCTCCGCACCATTGGTCCTTTGACGCGTCCGTCGGTGCCAAATGGAGACCAGAGGAGAGAGCGGTTCGGCAGTTCCGGGTGAGGGACTCGAACCCCCACAAACAGTGTCAGAGACTGTCGTCCTGCCATTAGACGAACCCGGAATAGAGACGTTGGATCGGGCTCTGGGTGTCGAACCCAGCCAGCAGAGTTTCAAAGACTCCGCCCCTCGCCGGAGGCGCCCGAACGAAAAGGCCGGTGCTCTACCAATTGAGCTAACGAGATGAGAGAGCTCGCGAGGCTTCTCATGAGGAGACCAGAGGTTCCGCACCATCGGTGGCCACCGATAGAGACCAAAGGAACCGCACCTCTCTCGTCTGGGGTTCGAACCCAGATCCGCCGGTTGTAGAGCGCGTGGCGGGAATCGGACCCGCATTCTCTGCTTGGAAGGCAGAAACTCTACCATTGAGTTACACGCGCATTGTGCTCCCGTAGGGTGTCGAACCCTCGCCAACGGCTTAAAAGGCCGCTGCTCTACCGCCCGAGCTCCGGGAGCTTGCTAGGTTGCTGCGAGCTCGGGCTAGATTTTCGTTCCATGCTTCACCTCGGTGGGTACCGTCGGATTCGAACCGACAACCAACGGCTTAAGAGGCCGCTGCTCTTCCATTGAGCTAGGTACCCATGTTTCTCCCGCTGCCTGCCTGATAGAGAACGCCGCACCAGGCGGAATCCCGTATGTACAGAACAGCGGGAGGAATTTCTTCGCTGTTTGACTATTCGGTTTTCAACGAACTGTCGAGGGCTCCTGTTCCTGCTTCTGCCGTGGAGCTGCACGACTTGGTGGGGCCGCTGGGACTCGAACCCAGTTGTTCCGAAGACGACAGTTTTACAGACTGCCTCCGTTACCTTACGGTCAACGTCCCCTTACTTCTTCAGAGCGGGTGACGGGAATCGGACCCGTTCTTCAGCCTTGGCAAGGCCGCGCGCGACCACTACGCCACACCCGCATTTCTACTTCTCAGAGCCCGAGAGAGGAATCGAACCTCCAACCGTCTGCTTACGAAGCAGCTGCACCACCGTTGTGCTACTCGGGCACTTCTCGCAGCGGGCCGCCAAGGAATCGAACCCTGCACGCAAAGATTTGGAGTCTCCGCTGAGCCCAGCTCGCTGCCCATGTCCTACTGCTGTCCTATGTCCACCTCTTCGAAAAATCTCTCGCCAAAAACGAAGAGGGCCGGGAGTTTCCTCGCCGGCCCTCTAGTAGTTCCCTCTCTGGGGATCCTCTAGGGGCCGGCACCTTCCCAATTGGCGGGCAGAATGCCGGCGAAGCGATCGGTGCTCGGCTGGCCCTGGAGCTCGCACGAATACACCGTGGACAAGGCGCCGAAGCGCTTCGTCCTGAGATGCGTCATATGCGATTTGAAGGTCAGCACTGTCTTGATCCTGTATCTATTGGTCTACGCAGCCCAAGAAACAACGTCAAGCACTTTTTTCAAGAACCGTAGAGCTACTCGAAATCTCAGAACGAAAAGCGAGGACTCCTGGGAGAGATGCTACCCAAATTGGGATCATGCATCTTCCCGCATGGGCAATTCAACGGAACACAGGTGTCCTCCATGTCGTATTCTTTTGCCGGCAGCGCCCGCACCGTTCGTCCCTTGAACTGAAGTCGTGTCGCCACAAGTCGCCGCGATGAGAGATCGCGCATGGCCTGAACGACTGCATCGCTCAGACCAGGTACACGCCGTTCGAGCTCTTCCAAGGTCATCGACCGATCAATAGCCTCTGCTACGAGACCCGGCTCTCCTTCGAACAGCACCTCGCACCCGAGCAACACCATCTGTCACCTCCAGATGGACGATACCCCAACTTGACCTCGCTCATCTAGTAGGCGAGACTTCGGTTGGTTGCGAGGACCCTGTCTCAGTAACCACCAGCGAGCCACAGAACGGACCGGAGAGGACTTCATCGGACGTGCATCGTGAGCACGGGACTCTCAGGCGGGTCACATTCCCAGAATGGCAGCGCGGTGGTGAACTCTGGCGAGACGCAGCTTGAGGACCGTAGTCGTGAAGTAGTGTTGCTGGGGATAACCGCCCATCCGCGTACGAATTCGAAAAATCCTCCTCACGCTGAGGAGGGGCAAGCGGCCCTGACGATATGAACGACGAAGACGGAGAGACTTGCTCCTTCTGATCCCTGTCCTCTATCCGGGCGCACCACCTGGGTGAGAGAAGCGTGGTTTGAGAAGAAGGGGCGGCCTTTGCAAAATCTCTCGCTCTCGAGCGATAAGAGGTTTGACGAAGGCAGAATGCACTTTCCTGTGCTGTAAGAATACCTCGATGAGTGCAGTTCATCGATCTCTTACAAGGAATGGTGGTCCCAGTAGGCTCAGGGTGCTAGGAGCCGAACACACCTACGGGAGCCCGAGAACACCCCTCGTGCTCTCCATTCTTGCCTTCGTCATTTTTTTAGCTTTTATTCTCGTCTTCCTCTTGACTCTGTCTCCTTTCGTGTCTTTACTAACAAGACAAACAACGCGTCTTGGGCTGAAGACGAGACCGAAGACGAAAGAGGAGGCACCATGCCACGTGGAGTGTACGACCGCACCAAGACCAAGGCCCAGAAGGCCAAGAAGACCACCGCGTCCAAGACGGTGAAGAAGGCCCCGAAGGCGAAGGCCAAGAAGGAGAGCAAGTAGATGCCTCGCGGCGTCTATGAGCGGAAGCCGAAAGGTGCGAAGGCGGTGGCTCCCGCCCCCACCAAGAAAGCTCCCGTCAAGTCGAAGACCAAGAGCACGCCCGCTCCCTCTCTGAGGGCGGACAAGGCTGCGCCGGTGGCGCATGCACAGAAGAGTGTTCCTGCTGCTGATGTCGAGCTCAAGGCCCACAACGCTGCGTTCCTCTTCAACGTGCTCAACAACAACGTGCTGACGTTCTCTCAAGCCATCACGCAGTTGGGAGGACAGAGCTCTGTCTCCACCCTGCTGACGACCGAGCTCTCCGAAACCATCGGGACGATCACGGCGCTCCGCTGCGACGTCTTCGGCGATCTCTTGGGGGCCGCTCAACCCCAGGACAAGGCCTCAGCCATTACCTTGCCGGAAGCGGAAGAAGAGGAAGAGACCGTGGACGACAGAGAGACAGGTCCTGCACAGAGGGCCGCTGCTCCGACTCCTGGTGCGATCCCGGCGCCGGCAACGATGACGTTGCCCCAGGGCTCCTTCACGCCTCCCGCTCCCCCGACCCTCCCCCAGCACTAGTCCGTTCTTCCGCAATCTCCCACTAACTTCCTGTTATAAGAACTATGAACTAGAGAGGGCACTTAACCGTGGCCTCTCGAGCAGGGCCCAAGCAGGGACCGCGGGGAAACCCGCGAAGTTTTAGCCAGGAGGGATCATGCGGGACGACCTAGCGCATATCGCGTGGTGGCGCTTCGTCGATTTAAAAAAAGCACTAGGCGTAGCTGTCCTACCACCTCGAGGAATCGGCGTATGGACAGAGCTCACAGAGCACGCATCATATATCCCGGCCTTTGGGATAATCATCTTCGATTTCGCCACCGACGCAATCCAAGCTACGTCCAATATGTTTGGTACCGCGATATGCCCCATCTGCTTGAAGTTGGAGACACCGTGCTGGCGTTGGCGGGATGCAGGCCACACCGGCTATATTCCGCCCTTACCAACCGAAGGAATCATCGCATTTCCACCCCTCGCCACCATAGAAGAGGACGTCGCTGCTCGTCGGCAGCTCACGCAAGCAAGCACAGTGGGTCAGTTGGTTAGCAACTCCGCTGACCTTCGCGCCGCTCTGCAGACGCGACAGAGACCCATAGTGCAAGACCGACGATCGACCACCCCATCTCAGCCAAATAATCGTGAGCGCCGGAGGCAGTCTGCCGTCGAGACCTCCCTCGAATCTTTGCCCCCAGTTCAACAAGCGCCGACACCGATGGGGACGATCCGCTGTACGCATTGCGGACAGGTCATTCCGCCAGGCTTCGACAAAGCAAAAGATTCCAAGAGGACAGAAGACGAAATCTACGCCGAGTGCCAACACGACTTCGACTCGCAGACCAAGATCTGCTCCAAATGCAAACTCAAGGAACGAGACCGAGGAAGTCGCTTTTCCTGGCTCGAGGTGGACTGATGGCGAAGAAGTGGGATGAACTCGACGATGAAGATCAGAAGAATGCGCTCAACCTCCTCCATTTGCTGAGCCACAGCATTCGCAAATCCAGAGACTTTAATCCATCGGAGTGCGATCTCATCGAGACCGCCATCAACACCCTCGACAACAGTCGCCGGAAGTTCCAAAAACCCGGGATGACGACCTACGGCGCCGGCGTCGTGGTCATCTTATTCAATTACAAAGAGGAGATTCTCCTAGGGAAGAGGAAGGGATCCCACGGCGCCGGTACGTGGAGCCTTCCCGGCGGGAAGATCGAATTCACGGAGGGCGCGCTGCTGACCGCTGCCCGTGAGCTCGAGGAAGAAACTGGCATCTCCATCTCCGACCTGCGCTTCCGACCCCGCGAGTGGGTCGACAACGTCTGGGTGGATCCGAAGAAGGGGCAGCAGCACTGGATCTCACTCTTCGTCGAGACTGAGCTTGCCATCGAGCAATCTCCGAAGGTGATGGAGCCAGAGAAGTGTGAAGAATGGCGTTGGGTCAATCCCTTCGCCCTCATCGATGGTCCGCTTCCGCTGTTCCCGCCACTCGAGTCGTATCTCCGCAAATACCCCGTCCAGTTCTGGGATCGATTTCGAAACCGCACTCACCGTACATAGGAGAAGGGAAATGGCCGAGAAGACGATTACCGTCACCATGCAATGTAAGAAGTGCAAGGGCCAAGGCTACCTCGGCAAAGGCAAGAAATTGCCTTGCAACAAGTGCGTCGATCCCGCCACAGGGAAGCCGACCGGTCGCTTTCATAAGGAGCAATCGACGGACACGGCAGTCAGGCCGTGAGCGAGCTTCGCGTCCCCTACCGCGGGTACGAGTCGGCGGTGAAGGAAACTGTCGAACGATTTCACAAGATGACAAAGGAAATGGTCGAAGAGCTAAGAGCTCAAGGGTTCAGCGTCCTCTGGTTCGATGACGAAATAATCATCGACATGCCAGATAGTCAATTGGAACGCGCCCAAGAAATTGTCGCTCGTCACACGGAGGGGCTCGATGGGGGAGTGGTTGGGGAGAGTGTGGTGCAAGTTCTTCCATCGAGACTTGTGGAAGACTGAGCGCGTCATCGGCAACGTCTATCGAAAGCGTTGCCTGGAGTGCGGAAACGTCTTCTTGTTCACGCTTCAGGACGCGATGAATCATCCCGATCTATGAGATAAGAAAGGTGGACAGAAGAGCATCAATTTCTGTCTGGCTCTCGCCTTGTCGGGCGTGCGGTCTGTCGAGCGTGGTCCCCCCTGGCGCTCGCAGCTACCGCACCAGATAGGGCGAGAGCCCGTTTTTTAGCCTTCGTACCAAGAGTGGTCGAAGAACTCGATCTCTGCGGTTGAGGCAAGGTGCCCGAGGATCAGTCTCGGGTTGAGCCCGAGGCGCTCAGCCCACTGCTGGGCGAGATCTTTGAGAGCCGCTTCGACAGCCTGCGGCTTGGCATAGATCGCCACGGGGCGCCCACTCGAGATCGCCGCAAGAACAGAACAGAGCATCCGCGTTGTGCGCCCGATCTGACGCGGTCGGACTGATATCTCCTTCGACGCATCCTCTACTGATTCGAAGATCCGGGTGTTCAGCTGCTTCCTGGCGTAGCCCTCGAAGGGCTGCAGCTCGAGCTGCTTGCGAACTTCTTCGGCTGTCAGCATGATCCCAACTCCTGTTGTGTCCGGGCATCCAGAAAGTACCATGCAGCACACGGCATAAGAACTCGTGGAGCTTTTTTCTAGGAGGCTGCAATGCACCCAGCGACCATCCGTGCCAGCAACATCAAGACGTTCGGCCAGGCCCTCCAGAAAGTCAGAATCGAGCATGGGCTCTCGCATCGGGAGGTCTCGGACCGAGTCGGACAAAGCAAGCAGCTTGTGCGTGACTGGGAAGACAACATAGCGATCCCAGTGACGCAGACCATGAAGCGATTGTACTCCGCATTCCCAGAACTCAGATATTTCACCCACCTGCTGCCGCGGTTCGAGAAATACCGCTACATGGACAAGGCGAATAACTTACTCGACGACATCGCCAATAAGCGTCTGAAGGATTCAGCAGGACTTCTAGGAAGTGCGAAGCACGTCACAGAATCGACGCACGACAATGAGCTTTGGCTACCTCCACTCGCAAAAGAAGAGGAAGGATTTCCAGAGGCATTGGAAAAAGTGTTCAAACCAAAGAGCTTCGGCGAGAACCTCCGATTCCTACGCCTTCAAGAGGGTATGGACCAAACCGAGGTCGGAGATCTGCTGAACGTCACCGGGAGCGCCATCGGCCACTGGGAACGAAATTTCGTCTCTCCCATACGCGACCACTTGGAGAAGCTAAATTCGCTCTTTCCCCAATTGCGAAATGGGCCTCAACCAGAGTCAAAGAACATAGCCAAGCCCGACAACCGCGTGAATGGTTACGTGGCCTCATCAGCCCCACTACGCGCCGTTCCAACGGCCTTCGATGTCGTCCAGACACCAGAACCACCCTCGCCCGTCCCACCGCCTCCACCTCCTCCGACGCCACCGCCACCTCCCAAACCACCAGAGAAAACTCCCTCCGCTCTTCTTGCCGAAGCTGGCATGGAGTACGCCAAGCTCGCCTCAGAGAAAAAACGCTGGGAATCCGAAGTTCTACAGCATGAGATCGAGATCGAAGAAGCGAAGAAAAAGGTGGTGGAAGCGCAGAAGAAACTAGACGAGGCCACGAAGGCTGCTGACGCAGCGCACCAGAGAATCCTCGACATCGCCAACAAAATTTAGGAGGGCCTATGGACGCACAGAAAGTTCTCGAAGCGCTCGACGTCTACGCCACGAAATTGGACGGGTTCATTCACGACCCCATCCGCAACGAGCGGTGCGACACGTCCAAGAAGTACCCCGTGTGGGGCAGTAGTGACAACGCCAGGGCTAAGCTCAACCACACTCGCTGGGCCATCGACGAAGCCAGGCGCTTCGTGGCAGAGGGTCGCATGGAGAAGGCCTTTCGCTGGCTCGGCTTCATTCAGGGCGTGGTCTGGTTCCAGGGCTTGTATGCGATCGACGACCTCGCCAACCACAACAAGCCAGTGAGCGAGGAGATGGACCCTGACCACAGCTTGCGCTGATGTATCGAGCGCGGCCCGCGGAGATCGTGCTCGCACTGCAGTTGGGCTTGAAGCACTCCCCCAGCTGCCGGCAACACAATGAGGACTTCAACAACCTCCAGCCAAACAAGTGGTTCCACAGGTACTTCTGCCACTGCGATTTTTTTGAGAAGCTAGATCGTGCAATCGCCAACCTCATCAGGGAGGATATGAGAAATGGCGTCACGAGGTCCCTCGAAGAAGATTGACAAGTTCGAACCCCTGCTAACGGTCCAGGTGACCTGGATCGTCACCAAGACGATCAAGGCGGAGTCTGACGAAGACCTCCGCACCAAGACCAACATGCTTACGACGAAGTTAGAGAGGGACTTTGAGACGGTCGACCTGCAGGAAGAGGAAGACCTCGACGAGCACCCAGCTGATGACGACGAGGATGATGAAGGAGAGCACGAAGACGATGACGAGCCGCCCGAAGGAGACCTCAACTTCGACGACTAGTCCCCTCCACACCGTCCCTGCCACCTGCGGGCACGAGAAGAAAGTCCTCCGCTTCGCCTTTCGCTTCGCCAAATTCCACGGACCCTGTGATTCGTGCTGGCACTACATCAGAGAAGATCGCGAACGACTCGAGCAAGAACGAATAAACTCGCGGGATAAGTAGTACGAGCAAGGCGATCCATGATCCCACTACACCGCAGCAAGTCGTGTGGCGGCCGACGCACGATGAGATGTCGTGGAGTAGACGCCAGCTCCCCTTTTCTTCTGAGATAAGAAGAAAGAACGGAGCAGAAGAATTTTGCGCCACAACCACAGGAGGGGAGGCATGAATTTTCAAATCATCCAACTCGGAGGTCCGGCGGATCCAAAAAGGGAATTTCTTGCATCACTAGTCAAGGCAGTTAGTAGCCGTCTTCGCGACCTGACTGATGGGCCAGTACTCGACGCAGCTGCCGTCAAGGCCTGCGACTGCGCCGCGTGTGT
>Ga0210397_10001101_pt1 | contig 17444 bp, 28 predicted proteins | sample IncBWH2OmetaG_FD_160126 | JGI IMG/M metagenome (GOLD analysis project Ga0210397, IMG submission 160126) | Forest soil microbial communities from Barre Woods Harvard Forest LTER site, Petersham, Massachusetts, United States - Inc-BW-H-2-O ...
GAGAGAAGGTCTCGGCGTAGAGCGTGTGCTCCTCGAAGAGTTCGTACGTACGTGGCCAGAGCTTCTGGATGATGTCCCCGACGACATTTGCGTATTGTGAGATCTCCCACTGTGGCTTCGAGTGGTTGCTCTGCTTGCGCAGTAGAAGGAAACCGAGCCAGTTGCGGAGGTCTGTTTTGGCGCGCATCTTCGAATAGCGAGAGACCGGCGTGTTGATGCGGGCAATCTCATTTGCTACGCCCTCTCTGATTAAGTAGTCATAGTTCTCGTACAGACTCTCTTGCTCACGCTCTAGAGCGTCCAGCATGTGCCCAGCTACAGCGGCGTCGATGGGATCTGAGCTACTGGCTTGCTTGTTCGTCTTCGATTGCTTGACGATCCGCTCGAGTGCCGGCAGATAGTGCTCGTTCGGCATTTGAGCGTAGCGGGCCGAGAATTCGTTGAACTTCTGTGTACGATGGCGATGCCACTCACGGAAGACGAAGATCGGAGCTTTGACTTCAATAGCTAGTGAGCACATCTCGAATGGGGTCATGTGCTGGTTGGAGTACATGTACTCGAGGAAGCCCATGTCCCCGCGAGGGAAGTCCTTCCACCGATGGCCGCCAGGGCGGGCGGGGCATTCCGGTAGTTTGGGCCCGTCGACGTAGTCGCAGAGCTCGCAGCGCCGATATGGCTTCCAACCAACGAAGCCACGACCGGTGGACATGCGGGCGGCCTCGACGATCTCAGTGTCATCGCCCATCGACCCAATGAATTTCACGTAGCCATGATCTAAGACCGGCCAAGACTCGCCCTTCTGCAACATCAGTCCCTCGCTTTCTTCTTTTTCTTCGCTAGTGCTTCGATGAGCATCTTGTCGTCTACCCCGAGGAGCGTGATGATGGCGGTGTCGTCTGCTGGGTCGAATTGCGCCACGATGCAGGGTTTGTTGTCGTCTATGCCCATGCGATAGATCATCACACCAGCACGCTTGAGTAGCTCATGAAGACGTGTTGCTTCTTCAACCAGATGCTCCGTGTCGGTGACGGTCATCGAGACGTTGGGGATGCTCATTGCATCTGCTATCCCAGCCTCGATGTTCGTGACCCCGTCTCCTGAATCGACGGTGATGAAGTCGTGTTCGTGGAGCCAGGCCACGACCTTACGAATCCCAGGAGTCAGGGTGTCGTAATCAAATGGTACCATTCTCCCTGGCTCGGTGATGGTCGACGGGTTGCCAGTCCTTCTTTGCCATCTCGAGCTTGATCTCGTCATAGGCCGCCGGGAAGTAGTCCCAGCAGTCGACACCGACGTCGATCTGACGAATGTGCGGGTCATCCTTCAGTGATCCGTGGGAGTGGCCGTAGAGCTGCCAAGAACCGTGGTGTGATTTGTTCCAGACGCGCATGGCGTAGTGGCAGAGGACGATGCTCTGGCGCTTGTGTTTGGAGGGAAGCGTTGGATCTGGGATCTGAATCTCAGTGATGTCGCGGCACCACTCGAAGAGCATCATGAGGCGCCCACTCTTCCTGAGCGTCATGTCGTGGTTGCCGGGAACCCAGAATTTCACCCCATTCATCCGCTTGATGTAGTCGTAGATTCGCTCCGGCGTCGTCGTGAGGCCGAGGTCGCCGAGGAAGTAGACATGGTCGTTGGGCGCCACTACTTCGTTGTGGTTGGAAATCATCGTCTCGTTCATGAGCTCAACGTCGGGTTTCCCCTCCTGGGTCTTGAATGGGCGATTGGCGTACTCGATGACCATCTTATGGTCGAAGTGGTGATCTGCTGTGAACCAGTAGTTCATCTTCTCTCCTACTCTTCTTCTGGCGGCCAGGCACTGCTGCCGAATACACCCACGTCATTGGGATCGGAGTCTTGATAGCCGATGCCGGTATCGTCACTAACGTCGGGGAGCTCTCCGAGCTGATGGGCGCGATGCCACAAGATAGTGGCAACTGCTGTGGCCAGATTGAGGCAATACCGCTTCTGCGTCGGGATGATGAGAAAGCGATGGCAGCATGTGAGAATGGACTGAGGGATACTCCCGTCCTCAGGTCCGAAGACATAGACGGCGTTCTTGGGGTGCTCGAATTGGTCCAAGCGTTCCGAGTTCTTGCGGACCTCAACAGCAATGGGCACTACGTCTCGAGGGAACTGCTCAAGAGGTCGGTCGTAGTTGATCATCGTAACGTCCCGGTAGCCCTTCATCCGCTCTTCTCGGGGAAGGCGTTTCTTTCTCTCGAGCTCGAGCTGGACTCGATCACCGGTGAACCACACTTGCTTGAACCCGTAGCAGCTCGCCAGGCGAACGGTCATCCCGACGTTGTGGGCGAAGTTGGGGTTGCAGAGGACGATACTCGGGATCTGCCCCACTTGGGGCGAATCCTTACCAACAAACATGGGCGTATTTTTTAGAGATGGCACCACTGCCTCCTAAAAAGAAAGTGCGAATCGCGAGTCTTATACCGACACGGATCCAATTTTTTGGCTAAAAAAGACCGACACCTCTTTCGAGGTGCCGGCCTTAATTGTGGATTTTTTACTAGGCCTGCGAGGGGGGAAGATTCTGGTTCTTGACGGTGCCGTTGTTGGGCAGAGAGGATGCGGCCTTGGCGAGGACGGCGCTGATCGTGGTCTCCAACGGCGATCCGTTGAACGCCTTCTGGATGAACTCGGCGGCGTTGCCGGCGCCCAACATCTGGTGGAAGGACAGCGAGCTGGCGACCTCGACGAGCGTTTCCCGGGCGCTGACCGACTGCAGAGCCTCGACCAGCCCAGGTTGGATGGCACCCATCTGAGCGACGACTGCATCCACGCGCTTCTGTAGATGCTGGAGCTCGCGCTCCTGCTTGATCCGCTCCAGCGACTCGGATGCCTGACCGGCACGCACATTGCGGCCGATCTCTGCGTCGTGAACCAGGTCGGCGAGAGTGCTGAGCAGTGTCTGGACTTTCTCCTGCTCTTCCGCCTTCTCCTGCTCTGCCTGGAGCTTGGCGATCTCGAGGTCGGTGTTGCTCTTCAGCTCGCCCTCCAAGATGGCGATCTTGTGCATGTTGGTGGTGGAGACGGCGTCGAGCGAGGCCCGGTTGATCTCTTCGCTGCGACGGGTGACCTCGAGCTCCTTCTCCTTCAGGCTGAGGTTGATGTTGTATTTGACGATGTTGTGCTGCGATTGGGACAGGAGCTGACCGATTGAAGCGTCCGGGATGACGACACCCAGAACTTCGACGTCTGTGACGCGCATGCCGTTCTCTGCGAAGAGGCGGCCGAGGCGCTTGGTAGGGTCGCCATCCTTGAGGGGCAGCGGCTTCTCGCCAAGAATCGTGTCGCGGATGACCTCGGTCGAGCTACCGTAGAAATCCTCGATCGTCCGCTTGCGAATGCTGCCCTTGAGGATCGAGCGGAGGTGGTCGCAGAGGTGCTTGACGTAGTTCTCGATGGTGAACCACTTCTGCGGGTCACCCTCGAAGTTCACGTTGTAGGACAGCTTGAGCTGCACTTTCACGTGGTCCGAGGTCTCGACTTCGACGATGTCGGTGATCTTGTTGTTGTAGATGTTCAGGTACACCGTCTCGAAGAGTGTGTCCGTGTTCTTGGGCTTGCCCATGGAGAGGCGCAGAATGTCCAACGTGTCGCTGAACTCCATGAGGATGGTCTTCGGACCGAGCACCGCCTCCCGTCGACCGTCGGACTTGTTGAGATTGACTGCGTAGCCCGGCTGAACCTTGATCGTCGGGACGCCGCGCTTCTGGGCCCCCAAGATCAGGGTGCGGGGCTCGTGGTACGTAGACTTGCGCTCGGCGACGTCGGCCACCACCGCCTGCTGGTCCTTGCCCTGGCGGCTCTCCGCCATCACGCTGCTGCGGGCACGAGCCGGGGCGCTCTTGTTGTAGGAGACACCGCGTTCCATCGAAGCGCCGATGAAATCGTTGGTCGATGCGTAGAGAGCCATCGCCTCCAGGCCGGGACCACCCTTATCGAGCTGCCCCTGCGAGACGACGCCCTGACGAGTAGTCGGGGAGTTGCCTGCCTCGGTGCGGAGCTTCTCGTTGAAGGCGAGGGATTCCACCGAGCCGGTACCGGCCGAGCCCGGGAACCAGGTACGCGACTCGCGTTCCGATAGAGGGCGCCAGACGATCGTCTCCTTCACCGGATCGGGGAGCAGCATCTTCGGCCCCTTCTCCAGCTTGACGTTGCCGGTCTCCCGCTCGAGGACGTACTTCGCCTCGCCCTCGGTCACTGCCACGGCGTAGTGAATCGACTTGCCGTCATACCGGACGAGCTGGTGACCCTCCTCCGGGTAGTAGATGGGCATCTTGTCACCACGGATGAACTTCTCGTCGCCGGCCTTGTACTCCTCTTCGGTGCCATCGGCGTAGTGGAGCTTGCCGTTCTTGGCGAACTTGAGTTGGATGCCCTGGAGTGGGTTGATCTCGATCGCCTTGTGCTTGCGGACGGGGAGACCATCACTGTCGGCGATGATACTGCCGTCCAGCCGGCGGGCGATCAGGAACTCCTGCGTCGGCTTGGGAAACACCACTGCAGGACCTCGTGGATATTCCTTGTTACCGTCTTCGTCGACCAGGATGGAGTACTCGAGCTGCTCGAGCGTCTCGGCTTGGCGCACGAAGACCGGCTGTCCCTTGTCATCGACTCCGTCCGGCACGACCTCGACACCCGTCGGCGGGATGTAGAAGGAGACTTCGGTGCCGAGCACGTTGTACGTCTTGCCCATCGCCAGGTCCGCCGGCGCCGAGCCGATGACTGCGCTGGCTTCGGGCGGCTTATCGCCCTCACCGGTGCTGGTACCGGAGGCGGCCTTGACCACGGCCTTCTGCCAGTTCTGTCGCGCCTTCTCGTCCGAAGAGATCTTGATGAGGAGGTACTCGTTCGAGCGGAGGTGGTGCCCCTTGCGGACCTCGACGCTCTGCATCGGCCAGAGCGCGAGTGACTGCGGCCCCTTGAGGTTCTCGGTCTCGCCCATCGAGAGCTCGGTCGGGTTCATGCTCTTGCCGCGGTCGGGGCGGATGGAGCTGTCTTTCGCAGGGTTGCGGAGAACACCGTAGCTGCCCTCTTGGATCGTGATGACCTTCTGCACCGCTTGGTCGATCTGCGCGAGCTCGTCGAACCGCTCGGTCGCCGGATTGTAGACGACGGCGCGATCCTGGCCGGCGAGATTCATGGCAATCGGACCGACGAACGTCTTCACCTGGGCCGAGGTGCCATCCAGGACGTGAAGGAATGTTCCCGGCGGAAGGAGCTTGTCTCTTTGTCTCTCGTTCTCAGCCATTGCTATTCTCCCTGTGCTTGTTGCGTGGTGGTGCGTGGGAAAGTGTCGACGACGCCGTCGATGGTGATGATATTTTCTTTGTACAAGTAAATTAGGCCCGGCCCTTTCTCGAACAGATCGTTCGAGTACTTTGCTTTTCCCCCTTCTCTTTTGTTCACAGAGATCGTGATGTGTGGATGCGTGTTATCCGAAGAAACTCCGCGAACTAAAACTGCTTGGACAAGGTCGTTGTGCCCGACTCCAATGACTTCCAACTTCACTTTCTGGCTGATCGGCGTATTGCCAAGTTCGAGCTCAGATGGAGCGAATTTGATCGTCATGTGGTCGGCATGGATCTCCTGATGCTTGGGAGGGAAATACGAGAGAAGAAGATTCTTCGAGTCTGGCGTCAGGAAGACGCCGATGTAAACGGCCTTCTCTGCCATGCTTTCCTTATGCCCGCGAAGGTCCTAATATTTCGACATGCCCGAGTTTGCACCAGGCCTACCATCCAAGACGACGTCACATGAGTTGCCTCACGTCGGCGAGAGGAAGGTCTGGGAACTTACGGTTCATGATCACCACGCTGAGCGCCGCGGCCGACACTTCGATCTTCGTCTTGGAGACCCGAGTACGGGGCAGGCGCATAGCTGGGCTATGCACGCTTCTTGGCCTCGTCCTGGAGAGAAGACCTGGGCTATACAACAACCGACTCACACGATGAAGTACATGGACTTCATAGGGAAAATAGAAGACGGCTATGGCAAGGGTGATGTGAAGATGCACGATCGCACCAAGACCGAAATCATCAATGCTCGCCCCGGGCACATCAGCTTCAACGTCTATCGAGGCAGCGGCCCCGAGGAATACTCGCTCCACCGGGTGGGCGACAAGCAGTGGATCTTGATGAACCGCACCCTCACTCGCGAACAACATCCACAGCTCCCCACCGATAAGCCCGCCTACCGAGAGACCAAAATCTCGGACCCCAAGATTCACTCAGACGACTACGTCTTCTCGGCGAAGATCGACGATGCCCACAACTTGTTCTATTTTCCGAAGGCAGGAGAGAAGATCAGAGTTCTATCCTACCGACCCTCGAAGCGCAACGGAGGAGGTCTGATTGAACACACGCACAAGGTCCCCGGAATCGGAGATGGAGTGCCTACGCCGGATGGACTTGGAGGAACGATCCTTCGAGGAGGCCTGTACGCGATTTCACCAAAAAGTGGAATCGCTACGCCGGCAGCTCAACTCGCCGGCCTTCTCAACTCCGATGTCTGGAAGAGCCGTCGGAAGCAAGAAGAGCACGGACATCTCGCCTCCGTTCTCTACGACGTCGTCCAGTACAAAGGCCACAAGATGGAGGGCGCTCCTTATGAGGAGAAGCTGAAGGTTCTTCGAGAGGTGGAGAAGCGGCTGCCAGATTACTTCCACCTGCCTCGAATGGCCTTCACTAAAGAGCAGAAGTCGCAGATGGTGGAAGACATGCGAGCGGGAAAACTGCCGGAGACGAAGGAGGGCATCGTCGCTTGGGATCTGAAGACCGGCTCGCCGCCATACAAAGCCAAGTTCACGATGGACCACGACGTCTACATCCGTGGTTTCTTCCCTGGCGAGGGCAAGTACAAGGACCGTGGTGTGGGCGGGTTCTTCTATTCCTACGAACCTGGCGGCCCAATCATGGGGCGCGTGGGAACCGGCCTTTCCGACATCCAGCGCTCCCATATGCATACAAATCCAGAGGCTTACGTCGGAACAGTGGCGCGCGTGAAGGCACAGGAGCGCTTTCCATCTGGAGCTCTTCGAGCTCCTTCGTTCGACGCCTTCCATCTCGACAAAAATGAGCCGCAGCAGTTGGCGATGCTGAAGCACGCTGCCGCAGAGAAGACTCTCGATTTTCTTTGGGGGTTCTAGGTGACGAGCGGGGGAGTAACGAGAGTGATCTGGCGGTCGGCGGTGACGAAGGCGAGAGTCCGTTGAGTCATGACACCGGGATCACCATCCACATCGAGGTCCCAAGCGCGTTGGAAGGCCATGACAGCTTCTCGGCAGAGCTGACTCGATAGGTTCCCATCGACCTCGCCGCCGTAGAACTTCAGTTGTGCCAGGTAGCTCTGAATCTGGACTGGCGACATGTTGAAGTCGGTCCCGTACCTCTCCATGATCCGTGCCTCTACGGCGCTTGCCCACGTGACCGGCTTGTTGATGTCGCAGTACTGGAGGTACTTCTGCGGATCGGTTCCGAGATAGTTGAAGTGCCACGCCTCAGACTCATCCGGCCCCAAACCATCTCGTCGATGACAGAACCAGTTGTGGGCTTTCATGACCTCGACGATGTCACCGTAGTGGATCTTATACAGCTTCATGATGCCGTAGAGATCGAGATCGACGGCGAGGCCGTACCCATGTGGGCTGTACCCCGGTCTCTGCACGCCACGTTTCACTCGCCGTGCAGCGAGAGACGCGTCAGCTGACCGCCACATGTCCGTGTAGACATAGCCGCCGGTCGCTTTGTCGAGCACGAGAAGCTGTGGCCCGACGTCGGGGGCGAGGTACCGCATGCGGCGCGGCACTTGCCCCTTGTAGTCGGCGTCGTCCGGGCCCTTTATAGTCGCAGGCATCTCAACCAACTTGAGAATCACTTCGGCCTCCGAGCGAGCGTCGGCATCTTGTGCTTCGCCTCTGCTCCGTCATTCACATGGTAACAGGCGGGATCGCCGAGGCAACTCGCCCCTCCAGTCGTACAGTAGATGGTGTCGATGTCATCGAAGCAGCCTGATGCCCCAGTGCAGTGGGCGCAGGCAAGCCCATCTCTCGTGAAGAGGGCGTCGCAGACATCATTGGCTGTGACCGTCATGTTCGATGGGCAGAATGGCAGCCCATAGATGTTGACCTTGCCAGCCATATCTCGCGGAGGGGCTGGCACCATGTCAATCACAGGTGGTGGGGTCGGAATGGGTTGAGGGTGACAGGAGGAGCACGCCACCAGTAGCACAAAGGGAAGCCATCTCATGATCACACCATCGCTCGTCGAATTGTCCAGCAGTCCGAGGCTAGCGCCCCAGCCCCGCCTTGCCAGAAGGACATCGGCAGCCAGAAGTAGCCCTGGAGGCCCCAGCCTGTGCCCCACGAGTTTTGGCAGAGCACTGCGCCCTGCTCATGCCCGCACATCTGATTGATGTCGTAGCCGATCGCCATGACCGCGTGACCGCCGTCAAACGACTCTCCCGGCTCTGGTGGCAGAACGATGCCTGTGCTGGCGCACTGGTCGCTCATCATATTGTCTGGCACTGAGAAGCCGATGACGATTGGGAAGCCCTGCGCCAATGAGGCTCTAAGTGTATAGAGACTCGGGCAGCGGTAGTACATCATGGCCTTGTGCTGCAGACCGTCTTGCTTGGATTGGTCTGGCGGTTCTTCTGTGAACTTCGAAGTGTCGTAAGGCCAGTCGGTCTCGTAGGGCACGCCGTACTGCGCCAGCGTTTTCATGACATCGCGAATCTCCGCGCCTGAGTCCTCGTTCAGCGGCGTTCCTTCCAAGTGGCGGGTCATCGCGTAGAGGAAGAGGCGCGAGAAGAGGATGGACTGCTTACTCTTCTTCTCGAGGAAGGCCATGGCTGAGCAGCTCGAGTTTGCGGTACACGAGCCGATCTCGCCTTGGTCCACCACTGGTGGGCACTGAGGGCGCAAATCGACGGAGTTTGGGAGCTGGACTGTCTCGGCGACCGTAAGGTGTCTATCGCGAGGATCCGGCTTATCCGGCCGCCAGCCCTTCATGTGCCGGCAGGCGCCGGCGACCTCTACGATTCGACTCACAACAGGACCTCCTTGCCGTCCGGGCCCTTGATCTTGAACTTCACGGTGGTGTTGCCGAAGTGCTTCTGCTTGTACGCGGATAGTCGACTACTGACCTCACGGCGTGCAGCCAGCATCGTAGGAGATGCCGAGGGCTTGCCGAAGATCAAGTTTTGGAGCTCAGCTAGGAAGCAGCCCCCATCCTTGACTCCCATCGACTCCGCCTGGGTCTCGATGTTGTCCCATGGAATGTTGTTCGGATCGGTGCCTCCGGTAATGAGGCCCATCACGATTGAGGCGAAGTAGGGCAGCGCACCCTCTACTGCACCAGTCGTGCAGTCAACGACATCATGGGCGATGATGCAGCCAGGATCATTCGCTTTGGCTTGGTCCGTCCAGCAAGAGCAGCTGGTCAATGTGAGCGATGCAATCGCGATTCCGAGAAGCAATGCCATAGTCTTCATCTTGGGTCTCCTATTAGGCAGCTGGCTTGAGGGGCGCGGAGTCAGGAACATTGATACGCTCGAGCTTGAGATCGTGGACCTTCGCTTCGATCTTGGTGGATAGGTTCTTGTCAGCATCTTCCCAGCCGAGGACCTTCTTCAGCTCTTCGATGCCCTTCTCACCGTAGTGGGACTTCACAGAATCGATGGCCGATGTCTTCGCTTCTGCTAAAACTTGGTTCATGTTGTCGCCTGGTTTGAGCGAGCCAATGACACGCTGTTGCGCATCCTTCACCGCATCTTCGCTCACTTGATCCAAGCGATCGAGCGCGCCCAGGACCTTCGTGTTTGTCGTCTTACTCTTCAAGTATGTGATCGCGTACCCGATCAGAGCGCACAGGAGCCCTCCGAGCACCGCCACGAGAGTCGGGAGCAACTGCACTACACCTTGTTCGAGAGCCTGTCTCATTTATGCCTCCTGCGCCGGAGTCTACAGGAATTGAGATCCGAGAGAGAAGAGTGGTTGACCAACGGATTTAATATGTCGAGTTGAGCATCCTTCTCACAGAACAAAATCGCCCGTAGACACGTTATAGGAGGTCGCAGGCCATGAGGTACCTACTCGCACTGGTAGCCCTTCTGGGTGGGTGTGGGGACAAGTCACCGCCGATGGAGCCGGATCTTGCGATGTCTTTGGACGAAGACATGGCGAAGTTCGTTGGCCCCGATATGGTGAGGATCCCAGAGGACATGACGATCCCACCTTGTGGCGTTCCGCCGGCTGGTATCTACAACGAGTACACTATCTTTGGGTACAGAAACATCCCGACTGGACCCGACGCCAACAATCTCGGCACGAGTACGACTGTGATTGTGCAGCCGGATGGGGCCATGGTCCGTCCCCTGACGCCGATCACGAACATCAGCTTGTGGCACTGCACATCCGCCGCCATGGCCTCGCCGTCCAATTGCCAGGCCCCATGCTGTGATGGATCTCCCCAAGCTGTGCCGATCGTCTACTTCGCGAAGAATGGCTGGACACTTTTCCGACCAGGCCAGTGCATCTGGACAGATCCGAACCAGGTGGTCTACTACGTTGATGTCCAGCAGGTCAGTGGCACGAGAGTGATGGGGCCCTAGAGGTTGGTGATCAATGTGCTGAGCTCCTGCAGCAACTCCTCGCACGTCTTCAGTAGTTCTTTCAGAAATTCACTTCCTTCGATTCGCGCTTGATCTGCAAGATGGTCAAAGCTCTCCATCATCGCGGGGAGCTTTTTCTTCACCTTCTCCACATCTCTTTTTAGCTCTCTGAGGTCGAAGGCAGTGTCCTCGCCGAGCTTTCGATGGACTTCAACAGCCTGGCGCACCCGACGGAGGTGCTCCTTGACTCGAGCGAGCTCCATACGCGGGTCTTCCTTCATAGAGGAAAGGGTCTGCCTGCTAACGACGAATGGGAAGTCTGATGGCTAAGAAAAACGGGTACGGAGGGACCGTACCCGTGGGACTAGTAGATCATCCACCAGTCGATCGGAGGAAGGGGAGGTGGTTCATTGCCGTGAGCCAGAGCCATTCGCGTTGCTTGGCGAAACTGACGCTGCTGCAGGTTGCGGAAGTATCTGTACCGACGGTTGTCATCCTTTCCCATCAGAGCTTGCCAGGGCCGCGTCGTGTAGCGACCGTAGGAGCCGGAATAATAGAACCACCAGCGAGGTAACTTCTTGGTGCGCGACATGGGACCTCCTTTACGACCATGTCATGCGGCACCTCCTTTCCTCGAAGAGAGCTTACTCTTCGTTTTTGCCACAGATCCGCATCACTGCCTCTCCGAGCTTTCGCGCCTCATAGGGCTTGGGGATGATGGCCGCGACAGGACGAACAGGGTCCCGATCACTGAAGGCGGTGGAGTAGACAATCGGGACAGAGCCTTCGTAGGCTTGCAGAAATTCCTCGCCAGACATCACTGGCATCCTCTCATCGAGGATGATGCAGTCGAAGTGCTCACCGGTCGCCAGCTTGTCGAGTCCCTCCTGTCCATGACGCGCCTTGACAATATCCATCTTGTACAAGAACTTCAGGTACTCGCTGACCGCTACCTGCGTGCAGATGTCGTCCTCTATGAAGAGGATCTTCATGTTCCCCCCCTACCAGGGCCAGAGCCCCATTCGTTTGAGCCACGTCCCGAATCTATTGCCTGGATTCCTACTGCCAACTTCGAAGCCGAGGATGTAGAAGCCCCAGCGGCCAGGAATGATGCCTTCCTTGTTCTTGAAGATCCCGATTCTCCTATCACCAAAATTTGACGAGAGCATCCAACGCCAGATATGCGGCGGAGATATGCTGATGATTCCTATTTTCATGGGGACCTCAGAGAAGGAAAGGAGGAGACCGCCCGCTGACCATTGCTTACAGTAACCGGTCGCGGTCTTTGTCCTCGGTGGAGGCGAGGGGAGTCGAACCCCTGTCCAGTGCGATGCATGCCGACTGAATACTACGAGCGTAGACGATTGCGTCGTCAACGTGGTTCTTGTGCTACAGCGGATTACAGCTCCGACGGGCTGTCCTCGTTTACGTCACTCTGGTACTGAGGCCCCTTCCAGATGACGGATCAGGGACGCTTTGGCTCTAGGCCGCTGCGCGCTGGTCGGCGATGACGTTGTAGCTGTTGTCGTTCGCTTTTCTGGTTGGCACGCGTTTTTGACGAGGTCGCGTTCCCATCCCCGGCTCGCATTCAGTCCTCTGCTTCCACTGTCGAAACCGTTACGCCCCCGAGAAAGAAGACAGGGTCCAGACAGAGAGACACTCGAGGAGGGAGGATGATGGGGTTGTCTGGACCCTGTCTGTTGAGCATATAGTCGGATCTCTATTTCAGCAAGTGCCAGGCGGCCACCAAACAGGTCAGAGCGAAAAGAACAGCGAGGACCACGACGATGCGCCCGAATGTAGTCAAGATCCTGGGGCGCGGTCGGGGGGCGATGGGCTTCATGCGAAATACATTCGTGTCGACCTGCTCATAGTATAGATCGGCATCTTGAGCACTCGCTTGCATCATGATCTCCTTTCGAAGAAAAGTACTTCTGCCATCCCTTACTTATCTCACGAAATCTTTGGTAGGATCTCGCATCATGGAACTCGTCCACTTCGTGAAGAATGAAGAGGCGGAGCTGGCGAAGAAGATGGAGAGCAAGCTGGCGAGCCTCGATCGCCGAGCTGGAGTACTCTTCGTTGGCGTCTCTGTTCAACCATCTACTCCTGAGTCACCGACGATATATCAGGTGTGGATTGGTTGCAGCCGAGATATTGACCCGAGGATGATCCCAACACTTGTGGAGGTGGCGCTGTACGAGGAGATGGCGGCGGGGCACGTCATCAGGACCGAAGCGAAGATGGGAAGAACTTGCAGTTGACAACAAGTGACTTCGTCTATACGGTGTCTATACAGACGGGGTCAGAGAGGAGAGCCTCATGCCTGTGAAAGACCGCAACCCATTCGGTGAGTCGGAAATTAGCAAAGCCGACATCGGGGCGAAGAACCCTTTTGACAAGCACGACGCCGTCGTCGAGTGCCCAGTCTGCAATGAGCGTACGCCGGAGAAGATCGGCACGCGCAACACGCCGACCCAGATCCTTCGAAGCTGCCGGACCTGCGGAAATGAATGGTCTTGTGGCAATGTCGGCGGGGCAATCATGGTCCCAATCACCAACGAGATGCTGCGTCCGCCCACAGGTGCCGAGATTGCGGCGGCCGAACCGGATGTCCCAGAAGACTTTCGCCTGAGTGGTACCGAGAGCTGGTTCGACGATTGAGGGGTCCATGGACAAGAAAAAAGAAATCACGGACTTGAGTCCGCAGAACAGTGCATATGCTGACAAGATCGCTGCGGCTCGTGGAGTTCAGCATCCTGTCGGCGGCGCCCCGATGCCGAAGATGCCCAACTTCGCTGACGCACAGCAGCAGGGCGATCGATACGCCGGCGTTCAGGCGGCACAACAGACCCGGCGCAATCAGGGCATGGCTACCTTGCTCACCCCCCAGGAGCGGCAGCAGCTCGATGCTTCTGGGAAGGGTCTCCCTGGGGTCGGATCAGCATACGCGGTGAATCAGCCGGCTGCGGCTCAGCTGAACCAACAGAATCAGCCGCAAGGGTACCAGAATCCGCCACGGCCAGAGGGTGCAGGCATCAGCGCCCAAACGGCGGAACAACTCGCCGCTGTCGCGAAGGCCAATTCTCCAGACGCCCCCAAGGTGGAGGAGGAGAAGTCTTTCTTCGAAGACGACGTCTTCGACTACAACGAATTTGGCGAGAAGGTGAAGAATCTACTCGCCAACAAGGAGCGCCGCGAAGCCATCGAGGCGCGCTGTGAGCCCTTGGATTTGATGGACCTCCTCGTCAATCGCGAGGTGCGGCAGGTTGTCCCGATTATTCCAGGGAAGTACTTCCCTACTTTCCGTACCATGCGTGGTGATGAAGACCTCGAGGTCAAACGACTCATCTCTCGAGAGACGAGCTCTACTACATTCGTCCTCTCGAAGATGACGCTGATGAATCTCACCTGCGGGCTCTACGCTGTGAACGGCAAGGTGCTACCGAGTCACATGAAGGAGGATGAGTTTAACATCGACGCCTTCATGGAGAAGTACAAGAGCATGGCGAAGTACCCGATGCAGGTCCTCTCTGATCTGGCGGTGAACTACACCTGGTTCGACAATCGAGTCCGCAAGCTCATCTCTGTGGACGCTATCAAGGATTTTTAGAGACTCCACTGGGATGGGCCAGAGCGAACATAACGTTCGACAAGACGACCAGGGTTCCTCCCCCTGGCGACCCAATGGAGATCATCTTCCTTCTCGTGTGGAAGATGCGGCAGAACATCGAATTCCAGACGGCGAGGTCGACTTTGCAAGCGCTGCTGAATCAGAAAGGTGCAGAGCCGAAGCACATCGAGGATGCGTTCGAGGACTTGAAGAACTCGTTCTTCCCCTTCGAGAAGAACCAGAAGAAGCAGGAGATTGGAGCACTGCGGCAGGCCATGATGCGTGAGATCGCACGAGGCGCGCTCTCTGTGACACCGATGGCGGACCCAGATCGCAGGAAGATGGCGAATCGCTTGGTACGTGGCCAGGAACGCCTGGCAGTGCCTCGTCGCCCAGCGTTTGACTTGAGCAAGGCGAAGGTGGTACCGCCTCCACGCGGGCCTCGCCGGAGGACAGGGTGATGGTCATCAACTGCTTTCTCGACAGGGACAGGGAGTGCACGAATTTCTGCATGGCCTATGACGTGGGTGGATCTCCTGGTCCCTGTAGGTTGCTCAACGGGATCTACTCCATCGAGCAGCTCACCAAGGTAATGATGCGCAAGGAACGAGCAGTGGTGGCTACCCCGCCTCCCAAGGTGATCCCGTGAGGCAGCTCATCCTCACAGGTCTTGGCAATGAGGTCGATTTCAGCACGGGGAAAACCGTCTTCACTGCGGTCTTCAACGGAAAGGTCAGGATTGAGATCACACAGGAGGCGGCAAAGCTCTTGACCGAGCACGCCTACTCTTCGGCTCCGCAAGCTTCGAGTTCAGCTAACCCCCCTGGTGGGCAGCTGACCATGCGGGCTAGCAATGGTGGTGGATATGCATTTGAGGAGGAGCAGGGGACGGAGGAATTCGGTGGTGATGAAGAGAGCCCGCCTCTCATCACGGACAACCCTGGCAGTGTCTTCGATGAGGACACGGGCGTGGAGCAGGTCTGATGGCGCGCAAGAAGCAGCAGGAGTATGAGACCTGGGTCTGCCGGTGTGGAGCTCGATTCTCCGTCGTGGTCCACGACCCGGGCCTCCATGCTCTCCCGCAGCGGGCCAAGTGCTGGCAACCGAAGTGCCGCTGGTACATCAAAGCGGCGGGGGTCAGCACCAAGCCGGGAGCTGTCGTCGCTTCCGAAGTGCTCTTCCGAGCGATGATCGGTATGGGGTACGGCGACGAGACGAAGTGCGGTCCCACGGCTGTCTCCAAGGCGTTGGTGGGAGCCAAGATTGCCGCAGTGTCCATCGCTCCGGCGCCTGACAAGGACCGGACGTTCATCTCGAGCATCACTCTCGAAAACGGCAGGACAGTTCACCTCGCTTCCAGCACCAAAGGTGTGACGGTATACAAGGTGACCCATGGGTAAGTCGAACGATGAGGCGCTTGCTCGAATTGAGCACAAGGTGGACGTCACCCTTGATTTGTTGATGGAGATGATTGGCAGGATGGGCATCATCCGCATGATCATCCCTAAGATGGGCGATCACTCGCACCAGTGCCCCATCTGTAAGAAGGATGTGAAGTACGTGGTCGATCTTCAAGACAAGTCGGTGACTGCGCAGTGCAGTTGCAAGACAGGCAAATTCGCCCCGATCGACCTCGAGCAGTTCGCGCCGCCGATGGTGGCAGGAGGAAGAGATGTCGAATCTGAAGGAGTTGGAAATTCCGCTGATGACGGGGACAGCGGGCCCCGAGCTCGGCAGCCGCACGGTCGCTCTCGCTGAGGTCAAGACGCTCTTGGCCCAGGTGAGCTCGAGCGGTCAGGAAGACGATGTTCACCTGGTCATCGTCGCTGGTGACACGGTGCAGATCATCGACCTCCAGCGAAACGCCCGCCAGGCGCCGCCGTGGCTGAAGAAAGTCATCCTCGACCGACTGGCCAAGCGCGGTAGCGGCGGAGTGGAGCAGGCCTGATGCACTTGCCCACCGATAGAGATTGGCACGATTGGCGCCCCATTCGGGCTTGGGTGTTCGTCAAGGCGGACCCTCGGGTCAAGAAGACCGCCGGCGGTATCCACCTGCCTGACCAGATCGTCCAGGTCGAGCGTGTCATGGAAGGTACCGGTCGCGTCCTGCGGGTCGGAAACGAAGTCGAGAAGACTTGCGGCTACCTCGTCAAGGAGGGGGACCGCATCTGCTTCCGCGGCTTCTTGAAGGATGCCTTCCACGAATTCAAGGAGGAGGACGGCTGCCGCATCTTCATGTTGAAGGCAGACGACATCCTCGCCGTCATCGACGAAGACATCCAGATGGGCGAGTTCATCGAAGAGAGGAAGGCCTCATGAGCGGGATCGAGAAGGAGCATGTGGAAGGTCAGGGCGGCATCGTGGACAAGGCGATCGAAGACCTCACGGCCAAGAAGCAGTACGTGTCGCTCGGCGATGAGGTCGTGGTGCAGGATGATCTGACCGTACTTGCCAAGACGACATCAGATCTGATCATCGCCGCTGCCTGTCACATGGCGAACCGTGCCTATTGCATCGCGTTGGGTGACAACAGCCAGCCTACTTGGGAAGATGCGCCTGCTTGGCAGCGGACCTCGGCCTGCAACGGAGTTCTCGCCATCCTCGAGAATCCGAGTCTTACGCCAGAACAGAGCCACGAGGGCTGGCTCAAGCAGAAGACCGAGGAGGGCTGGAAGTACGGCTCGGTGAAGGACCCGGAGAAGAAGGAGCATCCCTGCTTCCTTCCGTACGCCGAGTTGCCGGAAGAGCAGAAGCGTAAGGATTACATCTTCGGCGACAACGTGCGTTCGATGGCGAAGGCTCTCGGACTGCTGTAGTTCACCCCGCACGGGCTGGTGCGAGGAGGCCTCATGTACGCGAAGGACACGACGGTCAGCGTCGAGAAGTCGAAGATGGAGATCGAGAAGCTGGTGCTGAAGTACAAGGCATCCCAGTTCGTCTCCGGTTGGAGCGGAGAGAGGGCGGCTATCGGCTTCTCGATGCATGACCGGCAGGTGCGCTTCTTCCTTCCACTGCCGAGTAAGACTGAGAAACGCTTCGTGTTCGACGGTCGCGGTCTCCGACGTTCGGGAGAGACTATCGAGAAGGTCTATGGGCAGGAGGTCCGTAGTAAGTGGCGGGCGCTCTATCTCGTCATCAAGGCCAAGCTCGAGGCGGTTGATTCAGGCATCACCTCCTTTGAAGAGGAGTTCCTCGCCCA
>Ga0210397_10001102_pt1 | contig 17437 bp, 15 predicted proteins | sample IncBWH2OmetaG_FD_160126 | JGI IMG/M metagenome (GOLD analysis project Ga0210397, IMG submission 160126) | Forest soil microbial communities from Barre Woods Harvard Forest LTER site, Petersham, Massachusetts, United States - Inc-BW-H-2-O ...
ACGGTGTCGTCAAGGGCGTGACCACCGGCGATCTCGGCGTCGCCAAGGACGGCCATCACAAGGACGGCTTCACGCCGGGCATGAACCTCCTGGGCAAGTACACGCTGTTCGCGGAAGGCGCGCGCGGCTCGCTGACCAAGCAGCTGCTCGCCATCTACAAGCTCAGCGAGGGCCGCGACTTCCAGAAATTCGGCATCGGCGTGAAGGAATTGTGGGAGCTGCCCCCGGACAAGCACAAGCGCGGCCTCGTCATGCACACCTTCGGCTGGCCGCTGACCAACGACACGGGGGGCGGGCTGTTCTGCTATCACTGGGGCGAGAATTTCTGCTCCATCGGCTTCGTCGTCCATCTCAACTATTCCAATCCCTATCTCTCGCCGTTCGACGAGATGCAGCGCGTCAAGCAGCATCCGCGCCTGCGCGAGATGCTCGAGGGCGGCAAGCGCATCGGCTATGGCGCCCGGGCGCTGACCGAGGGCGGGTTGCAATCGGTGCCCAAGCTCGTGTTCCCCGGCGGGGCGCTGATCGGCTGCGGCGCCGGCTTCATGAACGTGCCGCGCATCAAGGGCAGCCACAACGCGATGATGTCCGGCATGCTGGCGGCGGAGGCCGCGGCGGCGGCGCTCGGCGCCGGCCGCGCGGCGGACACGCTGGACGCCTATGAGGACAGCTGGCGCGCCAGTCCCATCTACAAGGACCTCAGCCGGGTGCGGAACTTCAAGCCGCTATGGTCCAGGCTCGGCACCTACCTGGCCCTGCCGTTCATGGGACTGGATCTGTGGACCAACCAGCTCTTCGGCTTCAGCTTTTTCGGCACGCTGAAACACGGCAAGCCGGACTATGCGACGCTGAAATTGGCGGCGAATTCGCGCAAGATCGCCTATCCGAGGCCCGACGGCGTTATCAGTTTCGACAAACTTTCGTCGGTATTCTTGTCCAATACCAACCACGAGGAGGACCAGCCGGTTCACCTGAAATTGACGGACCCGACCATCCCGATCCGGGTAAACCTGCCCGAATATGACGAGCCGGCGCAGCGCTACTGCCCCGCCGGCGTTTACGAAGTGGTGCAGGAGGCGGCCGGGCCGCGGTTCCAGATCAACGCGCAGAACTGCGTGCACTGCAAGACCTGCGACATCAAGGATCCGGCGCAGAACATCACCTGGGTGACGCCCGAGGGCGGGGGCGGCCCCAACTACCCCAACATGTGAGGATTTGAATTGCGCATCGCAGCCAAGATAGCCGCCCTGGGACTGATCACGGCGCTCGGCGCCTGCGCGAGCGCGAGCCGCCAGGCGCCCGGCGGACAGTCTTCCGAGTTCGGCACCTATCTGTCGGCGCGCTTCGCGGCGAGCCAGCACAATCTGAAGGACGCGTCGGTCTATTATCGCGCGGCCTATGCGGCCGATCCCACCAACAAAGACCTGCTGGCGCTGGCCTTCTTCTTCGCGACGTCGTCGGGCGATATCGACAATGCGGCGCGGCTATCCGAAGAGGTCGTGGCGGCGCAGCCGGACGACCGCGCGGCGCGGCTGACCTTGGCGGTGGTGGCGATGAAGCATCGCGACTTCGCCGGCGCGCGCCAGCAGATCGCGCTGTCGGCCAAGGGGCCGTTCACCTCGCTGACGGTCGGACTGGTCGACGGCTGGGCCGCGGCCGGCATGGGCGACAAGGCGGCGGCGATCGCCGATCTCACCGCCCTGCGCGCCCAGGGCGGCGTCGATGCGCTCGCCATGTTCCACCTGGCGCTGCTGGCCGAGTTCGTCGGCGATGCCAAGATCGCCGACGCGTCCTACCAGAGCCTGCTGAATTCCGGCACGACGCCGCGGGTGATCGATGCCTATGGCCGCTTCCTGGAGCGCAGCGGCCGCACCGCCGACGCGACCGCGTTCTATACGAAGTTCTCCCAGGACGGCAGCCTCAAGCTCGTGACCGACGCGGGCCTCAAGCGCATCAAGGACGGCAAGAAGCCGGATCCGCTCGTCATGCGCGCCGAGGACGGCGCGGCGGAGGCGCTGTTCGGCATCGCGGCGTCCCTGACCGACCAGGCGAGCGTCGACGTCTCGATCCTTTATCTGCGGCTCGCGCTCTATCTGCGTCCCGGACTCGATCTCGGCGCCGTGCTGCTGGCCGACCGGCTGGAAGGCCTGCAGAAATACGAGGACGCCATCGCGGTCTACGGCACGGTCGAGAACGGTTCGCCCTATCGGCGCATGGCGGAGGTCGAGATCGCGCTCGACGAGGCGCGGCTGCAGCGCAACGACGCCGCGATCGCGCATCTGAGGCAATTGACGGCGGACGATCCGACCGACGTCGAAGCCTGGACGGCGCTCGGCGACACCTATCGCAGCACCAGCAAATTCGCCGAAGCCGCCGCCGCCTACGACCACGCGGTCAGCCTGCGCGGCGACTCCAAGGCCAGCGACTGGCCGCTCTATTTCGCGCGCGCCGTGGCCGAGCAGGGCGCGCTGAACTGGAACGCCGCCGAGGTCGACCTCAAGAAGGCGCTGCTGCTGTCGCCCGACGAGCCGACGCTGCTCAATTACCTGGGCTACACCTGGGTCGACCAGAACCGCAACATCCCCGAGGCGCTGGCGATGCTGGAGAAGGCGCATTCGCTGCGCCCGACCGACGGCTATATCGCCGACAGCGTCGGCTGGGCCTATTACAAGCTCGGGCGCTACGCCGATGCCGCCAAGGCGCTGCAGACCGCGGTCGAGCTGGTGCCGGGTGACTCGACGATCAACGATCATCTGGGCGACGCCTATTGGCGGGTCGGGCGCAAGCTCGACGCACAATTCCAGTGGAACCACGCGCTCGCCTTCGGGCCGGCCGACGCCGACAAGGCGATCATCGAGAAGAAGCTCAAGGACGGGCTGGACGCCGGTGGCAAGCCGAACTGAGGCCTTCGCGGCGGCGAAGATCAACCTGTACCTGCATGTCGGCGAGCGGCGCGCCGACGGGTTCCACGAACTGGAAAGCCTGGTGGTATTCGCAAATGTCGGCGACACGCTGAGCTTTGCGGCGGCGGACGCGTTCACGCTCGTGGTCGACGGGCCGTTCGCCGCAGGGCTCGCGGCGGAGGGCGACAATCTGGTGCTGCGCGCGGCGCGGGCGCTGGCAGCGCAGGCGGGCGTCGCGGCGGGCGCCGCGATCACGCTGACCAAGAACCTGCCGGTGGCCTCGGGCATCGGCGGCGGCTCGGCCGACGCGGCGGCGACGCTGCGCGGCCTGACCCATCTGTGGGGCCTCGCGCGCGAGACCTTCGAGCTTGCCGAACTGGCCGAGATGCTGGGTTCGGACGTGCCGGTGTGCGTCGCCAGTCGCGCCGCCTGGATGGAAGGCCGCGGCGAACGGCTGACGCGGGTGCGCCGGGCGCCGCGCGGCGATCTCGTTCTGGTCAATCCCGGCGTCGCGGTGCCGACGGCGGCGGTGTTCGCCGGCCTCAAGAGCCGGCGCGGCACGGGCGCGCTGGATTATCCGATACTCGAAGGAGACGCCTGGTCGCTGGCCGAATTCCTGCGCGAGACGAACAACGACCTGGAGGCGCCGGCGCTCGCGATCGCGCCGGCGATCGGCGAAGCGCTGGCGGCGCTGCGGGCGCAGGCCGGCGTCTATCTGGCGCGCATGTCGGGCAGCGGTGCGACCTGTTTCGCGCTGTTCGAGAGCGCGGAGGCCGCGGCCGCCGCGGCGCAGGCGATCCAGGCAGCGCGTCCGGCCTGGTGGGTCGCGGCGACGCAAATATTGAATTAGAGTGGATTTGGGTTGGATTAAGTTAACTAGAAACCGTCATCGCCCGCTTCATGCGGGCGACCCAATTTGTTTCTGGCCGAGCAAAATGGGTTGCCCGGACAAGCCGGGCAATGACGGTATTGGGTTGGAGAAATTCAAACCAAAACGACACGAGCTCTCGTTTATCATCGCCGTTCAGTACGCCCGCTCGACGCAGAAATCGGCGATGTCGGCGAGCGCCGAGCGGACGTCGCTGGCGGGGAGCGGTGCGAGCGCGGCCACGGCGTTGTCGGCGTGCTGGCGGGCGCGGGTCATGGTCTCCTGGATGGCGCCGGTTTCCTCGACACAGGTGATGGCGCGTTCGAGATCGGCCTCGCTTTGCGGGCCGCCCTCGATGACGCGCTTCCAGAACACTTCCGACTGCTGGTCGGCGCGGGCATAGGCGAGGATGACGGGCAGGGTGACCTTGGCCTCGCGGAAATCGTCGCCCACCGCCTTGCCCATCAGGGCCTGGCGGCCGGAATAGTCGAGTGCGTCGTCGACCAGCTGGAACGCGATGCCCAGGCTCTCGCCATAGGCGCGCAGGGCCTCGACGAAGTCCGGTCCGCGCGGGCACAGCGTGGCGCCGGATTCGGCGGCGGCGGCGAACAGCGCCGCGGTCTTGGCGCCGACGACTTTCAGATAGTGCTCCTCGGTGGTGCCGAGATTGCTCTCGGATTTGAGCTGCATCACCTCGCCCTCGGCGATGATGGCCGAGGCGCCGGCCAGGATCTCGAGCACGCGCAGGGAGCCGGTATCGACCATCATCTCGAAGGCGCGGGAGAACAGGAAGTCGCCGACCAGGACGGTCGCCTTGTTGCCCCAGACGAGATTGGCCGCGACTTTGCCGCGGCGCAGGGTGCTGGCGTCGACCACGTCGTCATGCAGCAGCGTCGCGGTGTGGATGAACTCGACGGCGGCGGCGAGGTTGACGTGCTTGTCGCCGGTGTAGCCGCCCATCTGGGCGGCGGCGAGCGTCAGCATGGGCCGCAGCCGCTTGCCGCCCGAATCGATCAGGTGCCTGGCGAGATCGGGGATCAGGTTGACCGCGCTGCCCATGCGGGCATGGATCATCCGGTCGGTCGCCGCCATGTCGGCCGCCACCAGCGCATGCAGGCGTTCGACCGGCGAGACGCCGTCGGTCCGGGCCTTGCGAATTTCGGGCTTCAACATCGTGCGGTCCTTGCCGGTACGACCCGGCATTTGCGACATTGGGAGCGGACAGGGGCGCGGTCAAGCCGACCAGATCCCGCAGTTCACGCAGCCCGCCCAAGCGAAAAAGACCTATGCGCCCCGTCCTCAAGACCAACAACCCGGTCCTCCTCAGTTTCGCGCAAAGCGTGCTTTCCGAGGCACAAATCCAAAGCGTGGTATTCGACGAAAACGCCAGCGTGATGGACGGCAGTCTGGGCATTTTGCCGCGCCGGCTGATGGTCGCCGACGACGATTTCGAGCGCGGCCTCGCGCTTCTCAAGGAGGGCGTGGCGCGTCGCCAGGCACCGCCTGAGGTCACGGCGGACCGATTCCTCGGCGGCAAACTGACGGTGCGCCAGTTCGCGGACGGCTTTCGCGCCGGGCTGGACGCGGTGATGCTCGCCGCCGCCGTGCCGGCCGAGGCCGGCGAGGCGGTGCTGGAGCTGGGCAGCGGCGCGGGGACGGCGAGCCTGTGCCTGGCGGCGCGCGCCGCGGGCGTGACGGTGACCGGCGCCGAGATCGAGAGCGAGCTGGTGACGCTGGCGAACGGCAATGCGACGCAGAACGGCCTCGGCGACCGCGTGGTGTTCGTCACCGTCGACGCGCTGGCATTGCCCTCCGACATGCGGCGCGACTATGCGCATGTGCTATGCAATCCGCCGTTCCACGGCGCGGACGGCGAGCAATCGCCCGACGCGCTGCGGGCCGAGGCGATGCATGACGACGGCCAGCTGGCCGCGTGGCTCGGCGTCGGCGTCCGGCGCACGGCGGCCGGCGGCACCTTCACCGCCATCCTGCGCGCCGACCGGATGGGCGAGGCGCTGGCGGCGCTGCCGCAGGCGGGCGTCGGCGTCTATCCCCTGTGGCCGCGCGCCGGCGCGCCTGCGAAGCGCGTCCTCCTGCAGGTGAAGAAGAATTCGCGCACGCCCCTGGCGCTGCTGCCGGGCCTGGTGCTGCACCAGGAAGATGGCTCCTACACGTCCGAGGCCGATGCCGTGCTGCGCGGCGAGACGGCGATCGCCTGGCGCTGAGGAGAACGTCATGAGCCGCATATTCGGGAAGGTTTGCCAGAACGGCTATGTCGTGCGCGACATCGAGGCGGCGATGAAATACTGGACCGATGTGCTCGGCGTCGGGCCGTTCTACTACATCGCGCGGGTGCGGATGGACTGGTTCCGCTATCGCGGCGAACCCTCGGAGGTCGACATGAGCATCGCGCTGGCCAATTCCGGCGACCTGCAGATCGAACTGATCCAGCAGCGCAACGACGCGCCCAGCATGGCGCGCGATTTCCTGGACGCCGGCCATGAGGGCCTGCAGCACATGTCGTATTGGACGACCGACTACCAGGCCGATTTCGACCGCCTGGTCGGGCTTGGCTTCAAGATCGGACAGGAAGGACAGATCGGCGGGCCCGACGGCCGCTTCGTTTATTTCGACACCGAGACCCATCCCGGCACGGTGATCGAACTGTCGGACATCTCCGGCAGCAAGGGCGCCTTCTTCGCGCGCGTCCGCGACGCCGCGGTGAACTGGGACGGCACGCGCCCGATCCGGCTGGTGAAACCATGAGACGGCTGGCGTGCTGGGCGGTGGTGTTCTGCGCCGGGCTGGCGCCGCCGGCGCTGGCCGGACCGCCCTTCGTGACGGACGATCCCGAGCCGACCGCGAAGGGCCATTGGGAGATCAACACCTTCACCTCCGGCACGGTCGCGACCGGGGGCAGCTTCGAGGAGGCGGGCGTCAATGCGAGCTATGGCTGGTCCGACGACCTCGAGCTCAGCACCACGGTCGCGTCGGCGTTTTCCCAGGCGCCGGGGACGCCTTCCGTCTCGGGCTTCAGCGACGTGCAGCTGGGCGCGAAATACCGCTTCGTCCACCAGGCCGATTGGGGTGTCGACGTCGCGCTGGTGCCGGGCCTGACGCTGCCGACGCATAGCAGCCTGGCGCTGGGACGCGACGGCGTGGTGCCGTCGCTGGCGCTGCAGTTCCAGAAGGATTGGGGCGACTGGAGCGTGTTCGGCGGCGGCGGCTGCCTGTTCCCGCACGATACGCTGTCGCAGGATTTCTGCCTGCTGGGCGGGGCGGTGACGTGGCAGATCCGGCCGACGCTGCAGCTGGGTGCGGAGGTCTATCACGCGACGCCGGGCGCGCGCTTCGGCCTGCACACGACCGCGGTGGGCGTGGGCGCGATTTATGACTTGTCCGAGCGCTATCATCTGCTGGTCTCGGCGGGACCGGGCATCCAGAATGTGACGATGACGGACGGTATGTCGTGGTACATGGCGTTGCAGATCACGATTTGACGGCGGCGCATGCGCGTTCTTCGCAACGGGTTTTCCTTCGCGGCGCTCGCGCTGGCCACGGGTCCGGCGCTGGCCGGGCCGCCCTATGTCACCGACGATCCCGAGCCGACCGACACCGGGCATTACGAGATTTATCTCTATGCCGGCGGGACGACGACGCGCGCGGGCGCCAGCGGCGCCGGCGGCATCGATTTCAATTACGGCGCGGCGCCCGACCTGCAGCTCACCGCGGTGCTGCCGCTGGCCTGGAACAGTCCGTATGGCGGGCCGGGCGGATCGGCGGGGCTCGGCAATGTCGAGCTCGCCGCGAAGTACAAATTCCTCCATCAGGACGATGCCGGCGTCGACGTCGCGTTCTTTCCGCGCGTCTTCCTGCCGGCGGGATCGCCTCAGATAGGCGAGCGGCATGCGTCGCTGCTGTTGCCGCTGTGGATCGGACGGTCATGGGGCCACTGGTCGACCTTCGGCGGCGGCGGCTGCACGCTCAACCGCGGCGGCGACTCGCAGAATTTCTGCCAGCTCGGCTGGACGCTCACCAACCAGATCACGCCGAAGCTGGCGATCGGCGCCGAGGTCTACCACCAGTCGGCGGATACGCGCGGCGGCCGCGCCAGCACGGGCCTCGGTTTCGGCGCGACCTACGATCTCAGCGACAGCCTGCACCTGATGGCATCGGCCGGACCCGGCATCCAGAACGCCGCCGCGACCGACAGGCTGACCTGGTACACGGCGTTGCTGTTGACGTTCTAGCGGGTAGTCGCGACTAATTCTTAACGCTCGGCGAGGCTGTCATGGACGCGAAATCGGTGGCGAGCAAGGTGCCCGCCGTGACGCTGACCTTCTGGATCATCAAGATACTCGCCACCACGCTGGGCGAGACCGGCGGCGACACGGTGTCGATGACGATGAATCTCGGCTACCTGATCGGCACCGCGATCTTCCTGACGGCGCTGGTCGTGCTGGTGGCGGTGCAGATCGCGGCGAAGAAATTCCATCCGGTGCTGTACTGGGCGACGATCATCGCCTCGACCACGGCGGGCACCACGATGGCCGATTTCGCCGATCGCTCGCTCGGCATCGGCTATGCCGGCGGCGCGGCGCTGCTGTTCGCCTGCGTGCTGGCGTCGCTGGCGGCGTGGTACCGCGCCGAAGGGACCGTCTCGGTGCAGACGGTGAACACGCCGCGAGTGGAAATCTTCTATTGGGTGACGATTACCTTCTCGCAGACGCTGGGAACGGCGCTGGGCGACTGGGCGGCGGATTCGGGCCTCGAATATCTCGGCGGCGCGGCGGCGTTCGGTGCCCTGCTGGCGGTGGTGGCGGCGCTCTACTTCTGGACCCGCCTGTCGCGCGTCTGGCTGTTCTGGACGGCGTTCATCCTGACGCGACCTTTGGGCGCAACGGTTGGCGATTTCTTCGACAAGCCGCTGGCGAGCGGCGGGCTGAACATCAGCCGGCCGCTGGCGTCGGCGATCCTCGCCGCCATCATCGTCGTGTGCATCCTCGTCCTGCCGCAGCGCGCGGGCGAGCATCCGGGCGCGGCCGCCTAGCCCGCCGCCGCGATCTGGTAGAGGTACTGGACATAGGCGAAGGCCGCTTCGTCCATGCCGTAGATCTTCGGATTGCTGCTCTCGATCACGTAGAACTCGTTGGGCGCGTGCGCGCCGGTGCCGTAGCCCATGCCGTAATGGCTGGCGGGGAGGTGGAGCGGCGCGCCGGTGAAGTTCACCCCGGGCCAGGAGCCGGCGCCGCGCGGGCTGAGCGACGGCGGGTAGCCGAGCCGCGTATAGAGCGCGATCTCCGACTGAATCAGCGTGCTCATCTCGTCGGTGTGGTTCGGATCGTAGCCGCCCGAGACGTTGAGCTCGATGTCGGTGAAGCCGCGTTTGTCGAGATGGGCGCGCAGCTTGGTGCGCGCCTCGTCGAGCGTCTGGTCGGGGACGAGGCGGCAATCGATCTTGGCGACGGCGCGCGATGGCAGGATCGTCTTGCCGCCGGGCCCGGTGTAACCGGCGACCAGGCCCTCGATGTTGATGGTCGGCTGCGAGGCGAGCCGCTCCATCGCCTTGTCGAAGGGCAGGTCGTCGATCCAGTGGCTGACGCCGAGCGCGGCCATCTCGGCTTTCTCGTTGCGCGTCTTCACCGAGGCGGCGATGAGCGCCTTTTCGTGCGGGCTGATCGGCCGGACATGCTCGAACCAGCCGTCGACCGCGGGCGTGTTGCCGTCGGCGGAAACCAGCGTGTTGAGCGCGTGAATCAGGCGCCAGGTCGGACTGTCGACGGCGGCCTTGAGGCTGGAATGCACGTCATGCGTCGGCCCGCGGCCCCAATGGGCGCCGGACGAGACCAGCTCCGCCTCCATGATGCCCTTGGCGCCGAGCTGGATGCCGACGCCGCCGGTGGTGTCCTGCGACGCCGACGGCATGGTGACGCCGACGCATTTCTTGAGCGCCGCCGCGATGTCGGGGCGCTGCACGATCTCGTGGAAATGCGGCGAGCCGATCTCCTCCTCGCCCTCGCAGACGAGGACGAGGTTGACGGGGAGCTTGCGCCCCGTGGCCTTGAACGCCGCCAGCGCCGCGAGGAAGGTGGCTTCGGGGCCTTTCTGGTTGACGGCGCCGCGGCCGACGATCGCCTTGCCGAAATCCGGCTTGTCGACCAGCGCGCCGGCGAGCGGCGGCGAGGACCATTCCGCCGGGTCGAACTGTTTCACGTCGTACATGAAATAGAGGCCGAAGGTCTTGGTGGCGCCGGCATCGAGGGTGGCGAAGACGCCGGGCACGCCGCTGGTCGGCACCACTTCGACGTGCTGAAAGCCCGCCTCGCGCGCCAGGTTCGCCATGTATTCGGCGCCCTCCTTGGTGTTGCGGTTCTCCGCCGCGATCGAGGGCAGGGCGATCCAGTCCTGCAGCCGCTTGAGCGACGCAGCGTGGTTGTCGGCGATGGATTTCCTGAGGTCCGCCATGTCGTCGGCCGCGAAGGCGGGAACCGAGGACAGCACCAGGCTCGCCGCCGTCGCCGCAGTGCCGAGCAGCAGCGTGCGCCGGTCGGCGCCGGTCAAATTCTCAGTCATCGAAACCTCCACGTGATCGCCGCAGTTTGCTGTCGGCAGGATTGTCAGTCCAGAGGCACGATGAGCGGCGTGCCGCCATTCACCGAAAAGTGCCGGTTTATTTCTGTCACGAGCACTATCGCGCCGGGTACCCCTCGGGTCACCCACAGACCGTGCCAGAACTCGAATTTTCCGAATGGGAATTTCTCGGGCTCCGGTACCGGTCCAGGTTCCCATGGCGGTCCGAAGTGGTAGACGCCCTCATCACTCGCTGCCCAATAGCCGTTTCCGGTCGCGATCAGTCCGAAGAATGCCTGTTCGTCGGCGAGATTCCCCCCGGGATACTGGTTGATCTTGACCGGATCGAAGACGATCGAGGCTTCCAGGCCGCATACGCGGTCCACACGACCGCTCGCCATCATATGGACCAGTCCAATGGCGATGAGAACGCAATCATTGCGCGCCGGATCCGGAATTATCGCTTGCACCGGATCGAGATCGCTCTCGAGCACCGAAGACATCGAGCCGGCCGCATGCGCGTGGTTCTCGATGACCTCTACTTTTCCGCTCGCAAGATCGACACGCTTGAGGCCGCCGCCCCACTCGCCGCGGTTGAAGCCGATATAGAGGTATCTTCCGGCCGCGGGCGCACCGACCGAAGCATAGCCCCAGGTGGGGTTGCTCGTGTCGTCGTCGAACCCGACATTTTGCCATGCCGCGCCATCGAACCGGCGAACCGATCGCGTGCCGAGCACGGCGGGATGGCCAGCGATGTCGGTCAGCGCAAGCGGCGTGTTGCGCCAGCCGAAGGCGATGGTGGAGACGCCGGCGAAGGCCCCGTTGCGCCACTCCATGAGCCTGTAGAGTTGCGGTTGTGCGGTCTTGGCAAAGGCCCACAGGTGCTCACCCGCCTTGTGGATCGCAATCACATTCCGCAATTGAATGGTCCGTGCGCCATCGGACAGCCGGAAACTGACCAGCGTTCCTGCCCGCGACCTGTCGCTGCCTTCGCCGAGCAGGAAGAGCGATCCGTCCATGGCGGCGCCGGCCACAATGTCGGTTCCGAGGTCGGGATCGGGCGGCGGCGCCGCGTTGTCGGCCGGCGCGCCACAAGCGAGGACGGCGAGCAGGGCAAAGGGTAGAAGGAGGCGCACGCTACTTCCCATATATCAAAAGCCGGAAACTGCCCGGCGTCATCTTGTAGGGCGGGCGCTTGCCCGGATCGGGCGTCAGGTCGGCGGTCACCGTGAAGATGCGGTGCGTCGCCGGATCGATCTCGATGGTGCGGGCGCCGAACTGGGTCGAGAGCCTTTGCAGCACGCGATAGCGGTCGCCGTTCGACTGCTGGATCACCGTCATGATGCCTTCGCCATTGGGGATGAAGACGTTGCGGGTGACGGGATCGTAGGCCGCGCCGTCGGCGCCCTTGCCGGTCGGGATCGTGGTGAGGACCTTGCCGGTCCTGGCGTCGACCACCGCCATCATCTCGTTTTCGCACGCGACAAAAAGGCGGGCGCGGGCCTTGTCGATGGCGAGGCCCGACGGGCTGACGCAGGGCGCCAGCGGCCAGCGCTGTACGACTTCCATCTTTTTCGGATCGATCTGCACCAACTCGGCGGTGTCCTCGATATTGTCGTAGACATGGCCGGCGCCGTCGGTGACCGCGAATTCCGGCTTGCCGCCGAGCGGGATCGTACCGTCGACCGTGCCCGAGGCGACGTCGATGACGGTCGCATCCTTGGAGCCGGCGTTGAAGGTGAAGACGCGGTGGGTGAAGGGGTCGTAGAGCACGCCGTCGGGCCTTGTGCCGACCGCGATCGTGCCGGTGACCTTGAGCGACGCCGGATCGAAGACGACGACGCTGTTGCTCAGGCCGGAGGTGGCGAAGCCCCTGGACGGCGCCACCGCGACCTGGTGCGCACCGGTGACGCCCGAAAGGTCGCCGAGGACGGCATAGGTCCGGCTGTCCACGACCACGACATGGCTGCCATGGGTGATGAAGAGGTGCTGGTGGACGCCGTCCAGCGTGATGGCGTCCCAGAAGGTATCGCCGCCGAGGGTGACGCTCCGCAGCATGTGGTAGCCGGGCAGGGCCTGGGCCGCGCCGATGAGGGATAGCGCGGCGGCGGCGGCCAGCAGCAGGCGGGGCGTCTTCATGGGCATCTCCGGTTTGCGCGGGGCGCGGCTTGTTCTCGCCCGGGACCGACTGTAGCGTCCGCCGCCTCGTTTGAAACGCTGCGAATCATGGCCCGAACCAAGACTTTCCAGGAACTGATCCTGACGCTGCAGAGCTTCTGGGCCTCCAAGGGCTGCCTGATCCTGCAGCCTTACGACGACCAGATGGGCGCGGGCACGTTTCACCCGGCGACGACGCTGCGCGCGCTGGGGCCCCGGCCGTGGCGCGCCGCCTATGTCCAGCCGTCGCGGCGGCCGAAGGACGGGCGCTATGGCGAGAACCCCAACCGGCTGCAGCACTATTACCAGTTCCAGGTGATCATGAAGCCGGCGCCGGCCGACATCCAGGACCTCTACCTGGAGAGCGTGCGGGCGCTGGGGCTCGATCCGGCGCTGCACGACATCCGCTTCGTCGAAGACGACTGGGAAAGCCCGACGCTGGGCGCCTGGGGGCTGGGCTGGGAGGTGTGGTGCGACGGGATGGAGATTTCCCAGTTCACCTATTTCCAGCAGGTCGGCGGCATCGACTGCGATCCGGTGTCGGCGGAGATCACCTACGGCCTCGAGCGGCTCGCCATGTATGTGCAGAACGTCGAGTTCGTCTACGACCTCGCGTTCAACGAAGCGCCGGACGGCGAGATCGTGCGCTATGGCGAGGTGTTCCACCAGGCCGAGCAGGAATTCTCCGCCTACAATTTCGAGATGGCCGATACCGACATCCTGTTCCAGCATTTCAAGGACGCCGAGAAGCAGTGCGTCGAACTCGTCAGCGGCAACAAGAAGCTGGCGCTGCCGGCCTATGACCAGTGCATCAAGGCGAGCCACGCCTTCAACCTGCTCGACGCGCGCGGCGTGATCTCGGTGACGGAACGCGCCGCCTATATCGGGCGGGTGCGGGCGCTGGCCAAGGCGTGCTGCGAGGCGTGGCTGGCGACGCCGCAAGGGGCCTATCAACCGCGCGACGGCAAGCCGAGGTCCGGCTGATGTTCATTGTATTTACCCCATCACCGTCATCGCCCGCTTTATGCGGGCGACCCATTTTCCCCGAAAAAGAAAATTGGGTGGCCCGGACAAGCCGGGCCATGACGAATTTGGGGAAGGATGGCAGCTGTGTCTGACTTCCTCCTCGAACTGTTCAGCGAAGAAATCCCCGCGCGCATGCAAGCGCAGGCGGCGAAGGATCTCGAGCGCCTGGTCGTGGGCGCGCTGTCGGATCGCGGGCTGCTGTTCGAGGGCGTCAAGGCGTTCGCGGGGCCGCGGCGGCTGACGCTGGCGGTGGCGGGCCTGCCGGCCAAGCAGCCCGACGTGCGCGAGGAGAAGAAGGGTCCACGCCTCACCGCGCCGGCCAAGGCGATAGACGGTTTCCTGCGTTCGGCGGGCGTCAGGCTCGATGATTGCGAAAAGCGCGACGACGGCAAGGGCGAATTCTATGTCGCGATCATCGATCTGAAGGGCCGTGCCACCGCCGATGTCATCGCGGAGTTCCTGCCCGATGCGCTCGCCAGGCTGCCCTGGCCCAAATCGATGCGCTGGCCCCAGAAGACCAATGCGCCGGTGCGCTGGGTGCGGCCGCTGCATTCCATCCTGTGCACGCTGGACGGCGAGGTCGTGTCGTTCGCCTTCGCAGGCGTGACCAGCGGCGCCGTCACGCGCGGCCACCGCTTCCTGTCGCCCGGCGCGATCACGGTCAAGCGTTTCGAGGACTATGAGAAGAAGCTGCGCGCCGCGCATGTGATGCTGGATGCCCAGGAGCGCAAGGCGGTCATCGCCGACGGCATCAGGCAGGCCGCGTTCATCCATGGGCTGGAGCCGATCCCGGACGAAGGCTTGCTCGACGAGGTCGCGGGGCTGGCGGAATGGCCGGTGGTGCTGCTCGGCACCATCGAGAACCAGTTCATGGACGTGCCGGCGGAGATTCTGCAGACCGCGATGCGGGTGCACCAGAAATATTTCGCGCTGCGCGAGCCCCCATCTTCCGAAAATACCAGCGGCAAAATGGCGGGTCGCTTCGCGTTGGTCGCCAACATGGTGGCCGGGGACGGCGGCAAGCAGATCGTCGCCGGCAACGAGCGCGTGCTGCGCGCGCGCCTGTCGGACGCGAAGTTCTTCTGGAACCAGGACCGCAAGACGCGGCTGGAGGCGCGAGTCAAATCACTGCGCAACATTGTTTTTCACGCGAAACTAGGCACGCAGTACCAGCGTGCTCGTCGCATCGGAATGTTGGCTGGCGAGATAGCTATCGCGCTGGGTCAAAATGAAAACAATGCCGACAAAGCTCGTCGTGCTGGGGTTTTGAGCAAAGCGGACCTAACAACCGGTATCGTGGGCGAATTTCCGGAACTCCAAGGGCTAATGGGAGGCTACTATGCTCAAAACGACGGCGAAGATGCCGATATCGTTCGAGCAATTCGTGACCATTATCGCCCGGTCGGACTTGCAGACGCAGTGACCGACGCACCCTTAGCGGCCGCCGTTTCTCTGGCAGATAAAATCGACACGCTGTTTGGATTTTTCTTGGTCGATGAGCAACCTACGGGTTCAAAAGACCCATTTGCGTTACGTCGAGCGGCTATTGGGCTTGTGCGGACTATTCTAGAGAACGGATACCGCATCGAACTTCAGCCTATCTTACACATTGCCGGCGAAATCCATCTCGATTTCGTCGCGTCGCGCGTGAGTCGCGAAGTGGAACGCGCCGCGGCGAGGGTCGAGCAACTTGGATTTGCACGACCTGACGTGATTGACGAGATGCACGCGCGCTTGGCGAAGGTCGGGCCATCCGAAATGGGTCTCGAAAGCATTGGAAAGTTTGTTGAGGTCGAGTTTGGATTACTCTCATTTATCGCCGACCGTCTCAAAGTTGCGCTCCGTGAAAAAGGCACACGCCACGACTTGATCGATGCCGTGTTCTCTCTCGGCAACGAGGACGATCTCGTTCGCCTCGTCGCCCGCGTCGAAGCGTTGCAGGCGTTCTTGAAGTCCGACGATGGCGCGAACCTGCTCGCGGGTTACAAGCGGGCCGCGAATATCTTGAAGGCCGAAGAGAAGAAGGACGGGCAGGGGTATTTCGGCGAGGTCGAGGAGAGCCATCTGAGCGAGCCGGCGGAGAAGGCGCTGTTCGCGGCGCTGACGGCGGCGAAGGCTGAGATCGCTCCGGCGCTCGAAAAGGAAGACTTCGCCGGCGCGATGTTGGTGATGGCGGGACTCAGGGCGCCGGTCGATGCGTTCTTCGACAAGGTCAAAGTGAACGCCGACGACAAAGTGGTTCGCGCGAACCGGCTGAATCTGCTCGGCGCGCTGCGTGCAACGCTGCATCAAGTCGCGGATTTTTCGAAGATCGAGGGGTAATGCACCGCTGTCATCCCCGGCGAGGCGCGCGCAGCGAGCCGAGGGAAGGGGACCCAGGCGGTTAGATCACGCCCGGTCTATCCGCCTGGATCCCCTTCCCTTCGCATTGCTTCGCAATGCTCAGCCGGGGATGACAACGGTGCGGCGTCGCGTGAGAGCGAAGCTTACGCCCCATCGCGCTCCGTCGTCGGGTCGATCATCTTGCGCACTTCGGTGATCCTGGTCGCGGGGAAGCCGCTGAGTTCGGCGTGTTTGCGGATCGTGGCTTCGTCCTTGGCGAGGTAGACGCAGAACGTCTTGTCGGCGGCGACGAAGCTTTCCTGCCACTGGATGTCGGGGCCGATGGCACGCAATGCCTCGTTCGACTTGGCGGCCGCGCCCTTCAGCTGCTCGCGCTCGAAGGAGCCGACGGCCGGGATGTCGCGCTCGATGATGTATTTCCTGAGTGCCATGGTGTTTTCCATTCCTTGCGTGAAGCCGAAGACCTGGGCGCGCCCACACTATCACGTCCTGCATGCCGGCCTTGCCACAATTCCCGCCGCAAGGCGCCGAGTTACGCGTGGTTCGTCATCACCTGCAGGAAGAACATGCCCCACAGGCTGACCAGGATGAAATTGCTCACCGCGAACATGGTCAGGCGGTGGATGACGTTGTTGTAGGTGATGTGGATCAGCGTCTGGGCCAAGCGGAAGCCGACATAGGCCCAGGCGATCTGGAGCACCGTAGCGTCGACCCGATTGGTGACGAAGAACATCAGGCAGACGACGTAGAACAGGACCGGCAGCTCGAGCAGGTTCATCATCGCCCGGTTGGGGATGGAGACATGGCCCGGCACGTTGCTCGATTCGCCGAACTTGAAGTCGTCGCGCGTGACCGAGCCGGCGAAGCTGGCCCGGAAGCGGCGGAACGGGATCAGCAGCAGCACCGCGAAGGTCCAGAAGGCGAGCACGCCCATGGGCAGGAAGATGGGGTTCTGGGACATGGGTGAGTCTCGCGGGTGTGGCGTCGCGACGTTAGCGCAGAACGGGGATTTCTCTAAGATTGCGGACTTAACCCCCTTTCGTCATGGCCGGGCTTGACCCGGCCATCCATCGAAAGGAAAGAGTCATTTGCCGCGTGGACACGCGGCTGATGGATGGCCGCCTCGGAGGGCGGCCATGACGGTATTTGATCAACGGTTGGGCTTGGCGATGGCAAAGTGGGTCTATTCCTTCGGCGACGGCAAGGCCGAGGGCGATGCGGCGATGAAGAACCTGCTCGGCGGCAAGGGCGCGAACCTGGCCGAGATGAGCAATCTGGGGCTGCCGGTGCCGCCGGGCTTCTCCATCACCACCGAGGCCTGCACCTATTTCTACGATCACGGCGAGACCTATCCGGCCGAAATGAAGGGCGCGGTCGAGGCGGCGCTGGCGCGCGTCGGGGAACTCGCGCATGGCCGGCTGGGCGACGCGGCGCGGCCGCTGCTGGTCTCGGTGCGCTCGGGCGCGCGGGTCTCGATGCCGGGCATGATGGACACGGTGCTGAACCTGGGGCTCAACGCCGAGACCACCGAGGGGCTGGCGAAGCTCACCGGCGACGCGCGTTTCGCCTA
>Ga0210397_10001103_pt1 | contig 17425 bp, 20 predicted proteins | sample IncBWH2OmetaG_FD_160126 | JGI IMG/M metagenome (GOLD analysis project Ga0210397, IMG submission 160126) | Forest soil microbial communities from Barre Woods Harvard Forest LTER site, Petersham, Massachusetts, United States - Inc-BW-H-2-O ...
CTCTTCCGCGAAAATCATTTGATTCGCCGTAATTCAAGATTGTGCAAACTCCGGTGTATTGGTTACGTCGGAGTGTCAGTTAGAAGTGTCACTTACAAGTAACCATGCGTTGCATTGGTGAAACGGCCAGCGGGACTCGGTGCCGGAACACCCCGATGAAGGGGTGGACGGTGTGCGTTGCGCATGCTCGAGGACACCGGCCGATCAAGGCCACCAAATCTACACTGACCGTAGTAAAAGGCGGCCGCAATGCTACGGGCACAGTAGTAAATCCCGGCCGTGTCGGCAGGCCCCGGCGCACGCCCGCGCCTGTGGCCGCCCCTGTGGCGCCTGACGCCCTCGCGTGGCTCGACGGGGCCTCGTACACCCTCGAGGCATTCGCGCGGTTCTGTGAGTCCCTGTCGCTCGAGAGTGGCCGCCCGATGGTGCTCGAGGACTTCCAATGGGCCATGTTGTCTGACCACTTCAGTGGCGCCGTCGAAACGCTCATCATCATCCCGAAGAAGAACGGCAAGTCCACACTGTTGGCCGCCCTCGGCCTCTTCCACCTCTGTGTGACCACAGACGCCGAGTGTGTGATTGGTGCGGCCTCGCGCGACCAAGCCACCATCCTCTATGACCAAGCGTGGGGATTCTGGCGCCGGTGTGAGCCACTGCGGCGCCGGGTGGACGTGAAGCGTGGCTACCGCGAGATTCGGTCCACTCGAGACTCGGGCCGTATCCGGGTCCTGGCCGCCGACGTAGACACCGCCGATGGTGTGATCCCCACGCTGGCCCTGGCTGACGAGCTACACCGCCACAAGTCCATGGGCCTGTATGGCATCTTCAGGGACGGCCTCGGGCCTCGAGCCGGGCGCATGGTGTCCATCTCCACCGCGGGTGACCACGAGGCGTCACCGCTGGGGATGATGCGACAGGCGGCCTTGTCACTCCCTGATATCAACCGTGACGGTGCCCATGTGAGGTGCGCTACGCAGGATGGTGCATACGTCATGCACGAGTGGGCGTTGGCGCGCGACGATGACCGCGATGACATGGCCGTGGTCAAGCGCGCCAACCCCGCCTCGTGGCAGACCCCCGCGGCGCTGGCCCGGCGTCACTCGAGCCCGAGCATGGTCGATTGGCAGTGGGCGCGGTTTGCCTGTGGCGTGTGGGTGGCCGCCGAGGAATGGTGGGTGTCCGGTGAAGAGTGGCACGGCCTGGCCTCGAGTGACAGGTTTGACGATGGTGACATGATTACCATTGGCTTTGACGGTTCGCGCACCGGTGACTCCACGGTGCTCATGGGGTGCCGGGTGGACGACGGGCTGTTACAGGTGCTCGGCGTGTGGGAGAGTCCTGAAGGCGGCATACCGTGGGAGGTCCCGGTGGATCAAGTGGATGCCACGCTGGCTGACACCATGGAACGGTTCCGGGTGGTGCGCGGTTACTTTGACCCGCCGTTGTGGCGGTCAGAGATTGAGGGGTGGGCGCGGGAGTTCGGTGACAACGCCGTGCGCAAGTTCGACACCACCAAGGTCCGCATGGTGGGCGCCGTCGAACGGTTCCGCACCGATGTGACAGCGCGCACCTTGCACTATGCCGGTAGTGAAGTCCTCACCCGGCATGTCCTCAACGCACAGGTCAAAGAGGCTCGAGGTGGTGGGTACTGGCTCAGTAAGGAACGGCCGGGCTCACCGCAACGCATTGATGCGGCCATTGCCGCTGTGCTCGCGTATGAGGCCCGTGCGGACGCCCTGGCGGCAGGCGAGACAGTCAGGCGGTCCCGGGTGCCAGTCTCATGGTGACGACCGTAGGAGGGCTCACAGAGGCTCAGGGGATACGCACGCCCGACCAATGGCGTGACACCTTGCTCGAGGCCCTGGCCCGGCGTATGCCCGAGTTTCAAAAGACCACGGCGTACTACAACGGTGAACACCGCATGGCCTTCACCACGGCACAGTTCCGACAGGTGTTCGGCAACCTGTTCAGTGCACTGGCTGACAATTGGTGTGACCTCATTGTGGACGCCTCGGCCGAACGCCTCAAGGTGGAGGGGTTCCGGTTCGGTGACGAGCCGTCCGACACCGCCGCGTGGGAGATATGGCAACGCAACGGCCTCGACGCCGAGTCCGACATGGCCCACACCGACGCCATCAAAACCGGCACCACCTACGCCCTCGTGGGGCCGGATGACCATGACGGTAAGGCCCTCATCCAGATTGAGCCGGGTGACAAGGCGATTGTGGCGGTTGACCCCGCCATGGGCCGCCGTCGCCTCGCTGGCCTGCGCACGTGGTGTGACGAGTGGGGAGTGGAACATGCGGCGGTGTACACACCCGAGAGTGTCACTTGGTGGACCAAGGAAGGTGACAGTGACACTGCCAAGTGGAACGAGGCACCCGGAAGTGGCACTAATCCACTCGGTGTTGTGCCACTTATCCCGCTGGCCAATGCACCCACCCTCAGTGATCGCCTCGGGCGTAGTGACATTTCTCGAGTCATCCCGCTACAGAACGCGGTGAACAAGTTGGTGGGTGACATGATTGTGGCGTCAGAGTTCGCCGCCTATGCACAGCGGTGGGCCACCGGCATCGAGATACCCACCAACCCCGACACCGGTGAGCGCTACGCCGCACAGTTCCTCGGCGCCGCGGACCGGGTGTGGGCAGTGGAGAACGCCGACGCCAAGTTTGGCAACTTCGCGGTCAGTGACCTCACTACCTACGTGCGCTCGATTGAAATGCTTGTGCAACACGTGGCGGCACAGACCCGCACACCGCCTCACTACCTACTCGGCGCCATGGGGAGTTTCCCGAGTGGCGAGTCACTGAAGGCCACCGAGACAGGATTGGTGGCCAAGGTGCGGCGCAAGATGTTGTCATTCGGTGAGGGGTGGGAAGAGGCCATCCGCCTGGCGTTCATGGTGGAAGGTCAACAGGCCAAGGCCGAGATTGTGGACGCCGAGGTGATATGGGCCAATCCCGAGTCACGAGTGGTGGCCGAGACAGTGGACGCCGCAGTGAAGCTCGGCACCATCGGAGTGCCACGCCCGGCCCTGTGGGAGTTCGTCGGCGCGAGCCCCAAGCAGATTGAGCGGTGGAAGATTGACGGTGACCCGGAGACAGGTGCACCGTCCACCATCCGTGAGACAGTGGCGGTTGCCGCCACACCGGAACAGGCCCAACAGATAAGTGAGGGTGTCACGCCCACCGGTCCGCCTCCCGGCCCGGCGCCGACACCCCCTAACAGTGGAGGACGGCCCTAATGGCTGACGACCCAGAAACGACCACGGGCGCCGCGACGGCCTCGAGGTCCGAGCCCGGTAGCGGTGCGATGCCCGCCGGGAGTACCCCTGACGGTGCGACACCAACGGGTAATGGTGACAAGGGCGCGACGCCCGACGCGGGACTCAGTGACGCCGGTAAAGCGGCACTCGAAAGAGAGAGGGAAGCAAGGCGCGAAGCCGAGCGTAACCTCGCTCAATTGCGTGATCGAGTCAATGAGTTAGAAGATGCCGGTAAGTCCGAAGTGGAACGTGCACAGAATCAGGTGAAGCGTGCCACCGAGGATGCCCAACGTGCCGCCGCCAAGGTGGCCGAGCTTGAGAGTGAACTATCCCGGCGCGACCTCGACGCCCTCAAGGTGTCAGTGGCCGCCGAGAACGGTTTGCCGCCGAGCGTGGCCAAGCGGTTGCAGGGCAAGGACAAGCGTGAACTCACCGCCGACGCCAAGGCGTTGGCCGAAGAGTTGCAGAGTGGCACCCCCGTGGGGTCACTCGGGCTCGGGCGTGGTGGAGCCGCAACCGGCAGGACCCGCGGTGCTGACATGAATACAGCGATCCGTCAGGCGGCGGGCCGGTAGGTTCAGCTAGCGCGATGCACTGACACCCTCGGTGCCGACGCCCTTACTAAAGATAAGGGTGTAACAACCACATGTCGTTTAGCAACATCATTAGTCGCTCTGACGCGGCTGCGCTCATCCCTGAGGATGTGGCGCCCGACATTATCAAGCGGACCACAGAACAGAGTGCCGCACTGACACTGTTCCGGCACGTGGCAATGTCGCGTAACCAACAGCGTATGCCCGTCATGGCGGCCCTTCCTGTGGCCTACTTCGTGAACGGTGACACCGGGATCAAGCAGACGAGCGAGGCCGGGTGGACAAACAAGTACCTCAACGTAGAGGAAATCGCGGTCATCGTGCCGGTGCCGGAAGCGGTCCTTGACGATGCCGCGTTTGACATTTGGGGAGAGGTCCGGCCGTTCATTGCCGAGGCCATCGGCCGCACGCTTGACGCGGCCATCTTTTTTGGTGTCAACAAGCCTGCCACGTGGCCGAACGCCATTGTGGCCGACGCCACCACCAGTGGCAACGTGGTCACCGAGGGCACCGCGACTCCCGAACTCGGCGGGGTGGCAGGTGACATTTCTGACCTGTTCGCCACAGTGGAGGCGGACGGGTACGACGTGAACGGCCTGGTGGCCGCGCGCAAGTTCAAGGGCCTGTTGCGCAACGCCCGCGCCACCACAGGTGAATCACTCGGCGCCGCTGACGGCATCACTGCCAGTCAGGCGTACGGTGTCGATATCCAGTACCCCATGCGTGGTCTGTGGCCCACCGGTGCCGGTGCGGCGGAAATGATCGCGGGTGACTTCACACAGGGCATCCTCGGTATCCGCCAAGACCTCACGTGGAAGATTCTGGATCAGGCGGTGATTCAGGACAACGCGGGTGTCATTCAATACAACCTGGCACAACAGGACTCAGTGGCCATGCGAGTGGTCGCGCGGTATGCGTGGCAGGTCGCCGGGACGCCGACGCCGGAGAACATTGCCGGGGCGTACCCGTTCGGTGTCATGAAGGGAGCCTGACATGGCCGATGAGTTCACAGAGGGCGCAGTGGCCGACGAGCCCACCAAGACAACCGGCACCCTCGAGGAAGCCAACGCCGCCGGGTTCCTCGGCTCGGTGTTTGACCCCAACGATGACGAGGCGTACACCTTTGCGGGTGCCGCCTCGAGGATCGGGGCCAACCTCGAGAGTGCACCGGCGAGTGCCAGTACCTCGAGCGGTTCCACCTCGAGCAAGTCCAGCAAGGGGTCCTCGAGCACATGAGCCCCCTGCCGCCGGTCCCACCCGACACACACTCGTGGTCCGAGGCCGTGGCGGCGGGGTTCTACGGGGAACGGACGGACCCGTTCCCCGACACCCTGTACAAGCCGGGTGTACAAGCGGACCTCAGGCCGACCGTCACCTCAGTGGCACCCGCCAACGGACCCGAGGGCGGCGGCACCGCGGTCACCCTCACCGGCACGCTCATGTTCCACCCGGTGGTCACCATCGGGGGGCAGGGTGCCGCCGTCACCACCAAGGCGCCGGACGGCACCTCGGTGGTGTGCACCACGCCGCCGGGGGTGGGTGCCGTGGACGTGGTGGTGTCTACACAGGGTGGCAGTGTCACCAAGGCCGGGGCGTTCACCTATGACCCCCCGGTGACCGAGCCCGAGGCGCCCGAGGAACCGGGACCCGAGGAACCACCGCCTGACGAGTCATGAGCCAGACGCCCGAAGAGATTGCCGCAGAAGAGGCACGTGCCCGCCTGTGGCGTGCACAACAGACCCGGCGGGTGTACTTCCAGCGGGACCTATGGAAGTCACTGGCCGGGTCACGGGCGGCCATGCGCGCAATGCACAAGGCGTGGGAACCGCTCATCCTGGCACTGGCCGAGGCACAGGAACCGGCGTTCCCCGGTGACTGTGACCCGGCGGTTGATCCGATGGGGCAGAGCGAAACGGTGAACGTTGGCCTATGAGTGCTGAGCCTCCCATTGAGCCCACCGGCCCGGCCCTCGAGTGCACCGTGGACGATGTGGCCGCCATCATCCGCACCCGTACCAAGGACTCCAACGGCAATGAGATTGGCACCTTCAACGCTGACACTCGGCCGACTGCCGATCAGGTCACTTACACCATTGGCCAGCAAGTGGTCCTCATCCATCAAAGGGTGGGGTATGTGGGTGACGGTTGTGCAGACCTGGCGCGACAGTGCGTTGCGCTGGGTGCCGCGGCCGAGATTGAGCTTTCGTATTTCCCTGAGCAGTCACGCAGTGACCGCTCGATTTATCAGTTCCTCATTCAGCGCTACGAGGCGGCCATGGACGGACTCGTGGCCTGTGTCTCAGGAGACTTGCCTAACAGCGGGGGCGAGGGTGTGGAGTTCGCCTACCGCTATGGGTCACTGGATACCGCCTCGTCGGTGGTCGCACGGTACTACAACGGTGAGAATTGGCCCCCCGTGTTTGACCCGGCGCCACTCACACCCACACCAGTGGACATAGACGATGCCGACCGCGGCTAGCGAGCGGGCGCCGACATTCACCACCAACGCCGCGGCCCTCACCGCCAAGCTCAACCGCTCGGCGGGCAAGATCGAGGACCCGCGTGCACTGTTAGAACAGTGTCGGCGGATTCTCTCTGAACAAGAGAGCGAGGTCTGGGCCACCGATGGCGCCGCCCTCGAGGCGGCATGGAAGCAAGCGGTGCGCCCGGACCTCAAAACTAGCAGTGAACTACTTGTGGCGTCGGGCGCCCTGAAGGCGTCCATGAGTGACGCCGACGCCGGGCGCATCCGCGGCGCCACCCTGCGCATCAAGGTGAAACCGTACTACGGGTTCTTTCACCAGTTCGGTACCACCAAGATGGACGCCCGGCCGTTCAGTGGCATTAGTGACAGTTCCATGCGGCTCATCATGCAACGCTTTCAAGAGGCCACCGGTGAGGACTTGGGTGTATGAACCGGTCGCGGGACTGGCGGCCAGTGGCCATGGCCAGCCTCATCGTCCTCTGTACTGCCCTGTTGGGTGTCATCGTCGGGCTCATCATCCTCGGCAAGCGCGACGATGCGGTGCAAGATTCCATCACCGGGCTGGCCACCATCGGTGCCGGACTGAGTGGCGGGTTTGCCGGGTGGTTTGCCCGGGGCGCCGCGGGGCGGCAGGAGACAAGCGGGGATGAGTAGCACTCACCTACAGGCCGAGATTGGGCCGGTGCTCACCGGCGCCGACGTGGAGGCCGCCGTACTCAACACCCTCAGGGCGTGGCTACCGAGCTACCTGGCCGAAGGTGAACGGGCCAAGGGCCTCGAGCCCGGCGCCCTGCCCCTACCTCGAGGGTGGCTAGTCACCGGGCGTGACCTTCAGAAATACACCTCTGACCAATTGCCCTGCATTGTCGTCATGACCGGTGGTGTCATCCTCAAGCCACTCAAGCAGGGTTACCCCGGCGCCACCACCGCGGTGTTCAACGTGGACGTGGGCACCATCTTCAATGCGGCGTGGGGTTCCAAGTCTCGAGTGCACGCACAACTGTACGTCCGCATGATGGCGCTCACCCTCGTGCAACGCCCACTCGAGGGCCTGCCCTGTGCGGTGGACTTTGTGGGTGAGAACTATGACGAACTCGATTTCTCTGACACCCGCACCTACTCGGCGGCGGTAGCTGCATTCACCCTCGAGGTGGAGAACGTGTTGTGGGCGGCCGGTGGGCCACCCCCATACGTGACACCACCCGATGACCCGCTTGACCCGTTCGACCCCTGGACAACTGTGACAGAGGTGGATGTGTCGGTGGACAACACCTCACCCTAACGCGGAGGAACATGATGAGTAGACCCGGCGTGGAGGTTACTTCCTCCGCTTCAGCACCGGCCGCCGGTGTGCCCACTGACACGGGGGTGGGATTCCTCGTGAGTGAGTTTGCACAAGGCCCCACGGATCGCCCGACACGGGTGACCTCGCTCGATGAGTTGACCTCGACCTATGGCCCGCGCCTGGCCTCGTGGCCCTATGGCTATGACGGCGCCGATGTGTATTTCCATGAGGGCGGTGGCGCCCTGTACGTCCAGCGCATCACCGACAGTGACGCACAGGCGGCCAGCGGTGACCTCAGCGCGGTCACCGGCGCCGCGGCCACGGCCAAGGCGGCCAACGCCGGGGTGTGGGGTAATGACCTCGTGGTGGACGTGGTGGCCACGCCGGGCGGTAACGGCGTCGGCACCCGCTCGAGCAAGGGCAAGTCCAGCGGGCCGACACAGGCCAGCCTCTTGACTTATGACACCCTCGCCGCCGCCGGTGCCCACATGGCCACCGTGACGCTGGCCGGGTCCATCGTTCAGACCTCGGTGCCGATTGACACCGTGCAAGACCTCGTTGACTTCCTCAACAGTGGGGAGTACGTGGTGGTGTCGGCCGCGGCCAACCCTGCCGCAGAACTCACCGATGGCACGGCACCGTTCACCGGTGGTGTGGACGGCACAGTGCCCGCGAGTGGCGCCGACTCTCTGCCCAACGCCCTCGCGGCCATGGTCAAGGAACTCGGCCCCGGGCAGGTGTTCGTCCCGGGTCACTCGAGCGTGGAGGACCACGGCGCCATCCTCGCCCACTGCGCCGGTGCCAACCGGGTGGCGTTGCTCGACGGCGCCCGCACGGACGGGCCGCAGGAACTCACCGCCGGGGCCACCGTCCTGAGGGGTGCACAGGAGGACCGCTACGGGTCCCTGTGGGGGCCGTGGGCGGTCGCGCCGGGCCTGGCCCTAGGGACAAGCCGGGTGGTGCCGTGGAGCCCCGTACAAGCCGCCCTGTGCGCCCGGGTGGATCGGGCCGGGAATCCGAATCAGGCCGCGGCCGGACAGTGGGGCGAGTGTCAGTACATCACCGACCTCGATCAGACGTTCACCCCGGACGACTGTGAGGCCCTGTTGTACGCCGGTGTGAACACCGCACGCAATGTGTACGGGTCCATTCAGGCGTACGCCTTCCGCACCCTGGCCGATCCGGCCGGACCGCGGGCCGAGTGGCGCGAGTTGAATTGGTCGCGCCTCAATATGGCCCTCGTGGCCGAGGGCACCGCGGTGGCACAGGACTACGTGTTCTCACAGCTTGACGGGCGCGGGCACACCATCGCCGCGTTCGGCGGTGGGCTCACCGGTATCTGTGTCAAGTATTACGCCATGGATGCCCTCTTCGGGGATGACCCCACCGAGGCGTTCTCGGTGAACGTCGGGCCGCAGGTCAACACCATCGAAAAGCTCGCGGACGGGATTCTCTCCGCGGTCCTGTTGGTGCGCATGTCTCCACACGCCGAGCTTGTGCGGGTGGACATTGTGAAGGAATCAGTCACCGTCGCACTGGCGTAAGGAGGCAACATGTCACGCCAAGATCAGTATGACGTTACCGTGACCATTGACGGCCTCGGCGCCCTCGGCACGTTCGACACCTTCAAGGGTGGAGAGGTGGACTCAGACGAACAGAAGTATCGGCCGGGCGGCATGGCCGATCCGGTGTCGCTCGGCGGCGCCGTCACCATGGGCAATGTCACTGTGTCTCGAAACTACGTCCTCGAGCGCGATCACCCCATCATCCACCAATTGCTCAACGTGGTGGGCCGTGCTGCCATCACGGTGTCAAAGCAACCGCTGGACCTCAACAAAGTCCCGTACGGTCGGCCCCTTGTCTATCAGGGCAAGATCAAGACCGTCACCCCACCGGAACATGACAGTACCTCGAGCGATCCGGCCATGCTGGAAATCGAGTTCGTGCCGACAGGGACGGTGGGGTAAGTGCCACTCAATGACGCGCTTGACGAACTTGTCACCAGTTCGCCACCACTCGTTGCCCCACCAGCGGTGGCAGGTGACGAGCCCGAGCCCGAGCCCGAGAATGCCGCCCCGGGTTCGGTGCTCGCGGCACTGCGGGCGCGGGCCAAGCAGCTACGGGAGGAACAAACCGTGGTGCTCGACCTGCCCGGGTATGACGGGTACCTGTCGGCGCGGTACAAGGCGGTGTCACTCGGGCGCCTCTTTGCCAAGCGCAGCGATGCCACCACGCCGATCAACCCCGATTGGACGATGGCGGCTGACACCCTGGCCACCGCCCTTGTCGAACTATTCATGAGGGATGCGCCGGGCGGTGACCTACACCCACTGTTCACCGACCAACCGGCGCGGTACGACGATGACACCGTAAACGCTCTGAACCTTGTGGTGTCAGAGCGCTCGGCCCGCGCCGTCATCGTGGCCCTGTGTGGCGGTGGCGCCCTCGGGGAGTCACGGGTGTGGGCTCATTACATGGCCTACCAAGGCTGGCTCATGGCCGGTGTCGATGGTGACACCGCCGAGGAAGAGGCGGCCCGGGACGCAGTGGGGGAATACCGGCGCCACTGATTGACGCCCTCGCTGTGGCGGGGATCGCCGGTCTAGACGTGGCGCGCATCCTCGAGGCCGAGCCGGTGGAGCGGGAGTTGTGGCTACGGATCACCCGGCGCAGTGACTCCCTGTTGGCACAGATGGTGAAGGCACAGGCGGCGCACAACGCCGCCGCCATCTCACAACTGTTCAGACGTAGGTAATGGCAAACCAGAACCTAGACATTGTGGTCCGGGTCCGTGGAGGCACTGTGGCCTCCACGGAGATTCGTGGCGTGGGCAAGGCCGTGGGCAGTGTCGGCACTGAAACCGAGCAAACCACCAAGAAAACCTCAGGGCTCAGTAAGTCACTCAAGGGCCTGGCCACCGGCTTTGCGGTGTACAAGGGTTACCAGTGGATCAAGGGCGCGGTGGACGCCACCACCTCGCTGGCCAAGTCCACCGCGGGGCTGCAACGGATCACCGGCCTGGACACCACGCAGGCGGCCGGGTGGGTGTCAATGGCGCAGGAACGGGGCATTCAGTCAAAGCAACTGAACCAGTCATTCATCTCCCTGGCCAAGAACATTCAGAGTGCCGCCGCCGGTTCCAAAACCGGCAAGGCGGCATTCGCCCAACTAGGGCTCGACGCCTCCAACCTCAAGGTGCAGGACGCCCAAACGCAAATGGGCATGTTGGCCGATTCGTTCAAGGCCCTGCCGCCGGGAGTGGATAAGGCGTCACTGGCACAAAAGCTATTCGGCCGACAGGCACAGGCCATGTTGCCGATCCTCAATCAGAACGCGGGGTCACTGAACAAACAGATTGACGAGCTAGGTAAGTCCTCGGGCATGAATGACAAGAACGCCAAGTCCGCCATCAACTTGGTCAAGCAGCAACGGGAACTCGAGCACGCGATGATGGGGGTAAAGGTGGCAGTGGGTACGGCGCTCACACCCGTCCTCGTGGCCGCGACACAGGTACTCACCCCGCTGGCCGCGGGGTTCGCCAAGCTCATGCAGACCTCGCCTGCTTTCCGAGTGGCCATCTACGCCCTCGTGGGTGCACTGACCGCCATGTTGGTGGTGTCTCAGGCCCTCAAGCTCACCACCCTCGAACTCACCGCCGCGTGGCTACTCATCCCGGCGGCCATTGCCGCCATTGCGGTGGGGCTCATCTATCTCTACAAACACTGTGCGTGGTTCCGTGACGCGGTGAACGCTGCGTTCGGTGCCATCAAGGCGGCAGTGGTGGCGGTGTTCAATTGGATAAAGGCCAACTGGCCACTGTTACTAACCATCATGCTCGGCCCCATCGGAGCCGCCGCCGCCGCCATCATCACCCACTTTGGTGCCATCAAGAAAGCAGTGAGTGCCGCGTTCAACTGGATAAAGGGTGCAGTGGGCACGGTGGCGAGTGCCATCTCGAGCGGGCTGGGTGGCGCCTTTAGTGCGGTCAAGAGCGTGGTGGACGGAGTGGTCAGTGCCGTCACCACCCTGTTCAACACCATGAACAAAATCAAGAGTCTGCCGGGTAAGGCCCTCAACCTACTCACCTCAAACATCCCGTTCATCGGCGGGCATGCCGCGGGCGGCACCACCACTCAGAGCGGAGTGGCCCTCGTGGGTGAGGCCGGACCGGAACTCGTGGGCCTGCCTCGAGGCTCGACGGTCACCCCGAACCACGCCCTCGGCGGATTGTTCAGCGGCTCAGTGGTGGTGCCGGTGTACCTCGACACCCGGCAGATTGCCCTCGCCCTCGGTGACTTCACCGCCGGACAACAGGCGGCCCGGTAATGGCCACCAAGATCAAGGCACTGAACGCCGCCGCCGCGGCGCAGTACCCCAAAGAGAAACTGCCCTATGCCAAGTTGCCGCCGTCCAAGCAGAAGGGCGCCGGGTGGCTCACCGGTGGTCACACGGTGCGCATACAGGCGTGGGCGTTCAACCTCGAGGTCAAGGCCCTACTCGGCCCGGACGGTGGCAAGCTCACCGCCGGGCTCGGCGCATGGGAAGAGGTGGCGATACCTCGAGGTGACCCGTTCACACAGTGGCAGGGGCGCACCCTGTTCGGTATGGACCTTGACCTGTTGTTTGACGGGTGGAGTGCACAGCGCTCCGTTGAGCCCGACCTTGCCAAGCTCGAGCGCTTGGCCACGCGAGTACCCGGCACACTGGCGCCGACACAGGTGCGCATATGGGGGGCTATCCCCAAGCCGGGGCTCGCGTGGGTTATTGCCAGTCTGGACTACGGGGATGTGATCCGTGACCCGCGCACAGGCTCGAGGTTCCGCCAAGAGGTCACCCTCAAGCTCATGGAGTACCGCGAAGAGACACAAGTGGCGCAGCTACCTCGGGCGAAGGCCACCAAGAAACCGCCACAGAAGTACAAGGTCAAGCACGGTGACACGCTGAAGTCCATTGCCGCCAAGTACCTCGGCTCGAGTGGCAAGTGGCAACAGATAGCGAAAGCAAACAAGGGGCTGCGTGGGTTCACCATCCCCAAATCGTTCATCGGTAAAACGATCAAGATTCCACCCAAGTCGTAATGCCTGCCGCCAAGCGCAAGCCAAAGAAGGTGAAGGTGAAGGTGCCGGTACTGTCAACGGTCCGCCCGCCACAGGCGGACCTTGATGTGTCCTCCATCATCCTGTCCGGCCCCAAGCTCGCGGGCTCGCGGCAGATCACCCAACAGATACGGCAGGCGATCACCGGCGTCACCCTCGAGCAGACGATGGAGGGCGCCTCGACGTTGACCATTAGCGTCACCGATTGGTCCATGGCGCTCATGCGCTCACAACTGATTACCGGTTCGGTGACGGTGAAGTTCGACGCCATCGACTACACCCTCACCAAAGTGGCGCGGGCCGACACGGTAATGACCCTGACCTTTGAAGAGACAGCGGTGGCGTTGCTCCGTCTGTACTCCAAGCCGAAGAAGGCCGACCGCGCCAACACCACCCGGGCTCAGTTCGTCCGGTCCATGGTCCAAGAGGTGACACAGGCACGTATCCCGTTCCAGTGTCCCGAGGTCAACACCAAGCAGACCGTGGCCAAGCCAACCGCTAATGTCGCCCTCGCGGCCCGGACATGGCAAGCCTGACCGTCAAGGGACAACAGGCGTCGGCGGCGCAGGCACAGAACATTGTCCTGTTGTGCAAGATCGGCAAAGAGATGGGGTGCAACCGGTCACAACTGGCCGGGGCGCTGGCCACCATGATGCAGGAGTCAACCTGTATCAACATGACCGGTGGTGACCGTGACTCGGCGGGCCTGTTCCAACAGCGGCCCTCGGTCGGCTCGTGGGGCACGTATGCACAGGTGACCGATCCGGTGCACGCCATCAAGGCGTTCCTCACTCCGTACCTTCAATACTCGCGGCAGGGGTACGGCCCGATTGTCGCCTCTGACAAAGTGCAACGGTCGGCGTTCCCCTCGGCGCCACAACAGTGGTATGACGAGTCATGGAAAGACGTGGGCATTGTCACCGGGGGCAAGGACTTCACAGACGTAACGTTCGGGTCCCTCGGCGCCGGTGGCACCAACCCAACGGTGGTGCGCAACCTGCCGTATGAGTTCTCCCGCGGCTCACCCGACAAGCCTGAGAACTCGTGGGACTGTATGGGGCGCCTGGCCCAAGAGGTGAACTGGCAACGGTTCATGCGGGGCGGGTCACTGTGGTTTGTCAGTGAACAGTGGCTTGCCTCCCAACCGCCCAAGTTTCTTTTTGCCGTGGGCACTCGAGGCGTCATCAAGATTGATTTCAACGCCGACGCCCGGCGCAATGCCGCCGAGTGCACCGTCACCGCCCTGGCCAAACGGTGGTCCGTTCTCCCTGGTGACGTGGTGCGGGTGAGTGGCGAGGGTCCGGCCGATGGCCTGTGGATTGTCTCCCAGACACAGCGGTCCCTCGCCACCGACACCACCGACATTACCCTCAAGCGCCCGGCGCCCAAATTGCCTGAGCCCGCGCCACAGACAAGTTCATCCTCGGTCAGTGTCGCTGGTAACACCGCGCCCAACCTGTCGGGTTACAACCTCAAGGACGCACCGAACCAAGCCATGAAAGCGTACTGGCTGGCCGCGCGCATGTCCTCGTGGAACATTCCCTATGACAAGGGCCAACGTAACCTCGTGGCTCACCCGCCGAGTGCCGACTGTTCTAGCTCGGTGTCATGGGCACTGCTAAACGCAGGGTTCCCGTTGCCGGGCGGTGTGCAGGCGGGCGGGTGGGCGCCGGTCAGTGGACAGTTCGAGTCATGGGGCCAAGCCGGTGAGGGCAAGTACATGACGATTGAGTGCAACGCCGAGCACATCTGGATTCGCTGGCACGGCCTCGGGAATTACTGGCGCTTTGACACCTCGCCGTATGGCTCGGGCGGGTACGGCCCGCACATGCGCACCACGCCGCGGCCGACCACCGGATTCATCCAACGGCACTGGCCGAACCTATGACGCGCTGTAAGCCTCCCTACCGGCACCGCGGGCTCACCGGCCCTACCCCACAGGGGTGGGCGCCGCGTGGCCTTAGGCGGGCCGCTAGGGGCCTCTGCGGCGCAATCCTCGAGGGGGTCTGACCCATGGCAGAGAACGGCAAGCTACCGGCGTCGGACCTGGCCCCGATCTACAAGGGCCAGCTAGCCAAGGCACCGGCGGCCGGGTGGAACGCCATGAACGTGGAGGCGCGGTCCCTCGGGCTCGAGCTTCACCCCACCGGGTCAGACAGTTCCTACCGGTCCTATGACCGTCAGGTGTACTACTGGAACCTGTACCAATCGGGCAAGGGCAACCTCGCCGCCAAGCCGGGCACGAGTAACCACGGGTGGGGCACCGCGGTGGACATTGCCACCCAAGAGATGCGCTCGATGGTGGACAGGATCGGTGCTAAGTACGGATGGAGCAAATCGTGGAGTGACGCACCGAGCGAGTGGTGGCACTTGCTCTATCAGTCCGGCCACTACTCGGGGCCAGACCCCGGACCCGAGGGCAAGCCGACACCACCCAAGCCGCCACCCAATACCCGCGACCTGTACACCGTGGTCAAAGCGGACGGGCGCCTCGAGGTGTTCGTGGAGGATGACACCGGCACCGTGTGGCACACGTGGCAGACCGCGGTCAACGGTGGGTGGGCTCAGTCCTGGCAGAAGATGGGCACGCCGTAGTGCCACTGATTGACCAACTGTTTGAGGCCAAGGGCGCCGCGGCGTTCACCGGCGCACAGGTGTGGGAAGCGGTGGTGTCGGCCCTGAAGGGTGACGGTATCTACGTCGTCCTCCCGCGCTATTCCAACACCCTGCAATGGGGGCCGCTCATGCCCGCGGCCCTCGAGGCCCATGTGGGTGACCGCCTCGCGGTGGCGTTGTCTGACACCGGGCAGGCGTGGGCCGTGGGCGCGACGGGTGGCAGTGGTGGTGGTGAAGGTGGGGGGAACGTTGACGGTGGGTTCCCTGACTCGGTGTATGGCGGCACCTCAGCCATCGACGGCAACGGCGTGAATCGGTAATGGCACAAGTCATTCAGATGAGGCGAGGCACCGCGGCCGAGTGGACCGCGGCCAATCCTCTGTTGGCACAGGGCGAGATTGGTACCGAGCTTGACACCCACAAGTGGAAGTGCGGTGACGGGGTGCTCAGGTGGTCGGCCCTGCCCTACGTCACCGGCGGCCCTGGCCCTCAAGGCCCCAAGGGTGACCCCGGCGCCGATGGTGCCACCGGCCCGGCGGGCGCCGCCGGGCCTCAAGGTCCCAAGGGTGACACCGGGGCCGCCGGGGCTCAGGGCGCACAGGGCGCACAGGGCGTGCCCGGCACGCCGGGTGCCGCCGGGGCCAAGGGCGACACCGGCGCCACCGGTGCGCCGGGCGTCGGCGTGCCCGCGGGTGGCGGCACCGGTCAAGTGCTGGCCAAGAAAACGGCCACGGACTTTGACACCCAATGGGTAGCGCAGACGGGCGGCGGTGGCGCTGGTGTCGGCAACACTACGGCACGGGCGTGGATCAGCGCAGCGTTCTCCGTTCCGGCTGGCCAATTGGTGAAAGTGCCGCTGGACAGGGTGAGCTTCGATGCGGGCGGTAACTGGCAAGTCGCCAACAGTCGGTACGTCTGCCCCGCTGCCGGTTACTACAGCGTGGCGGGCGAGGTCAGTCTCGCCACCGTAGCGGGTGACACCCTCATCGCGTCGGTCTATGTCAACGGTGTTGAGCGCACCCGCGGGGATCGCCAACAGGTCGCGGCCGCACAGGCCAGTGTTGGAAATGTCAGTGTCGGCATTGCGGATATCGTCAAGTGCAACGCCGGGGATTACATCGAGTTGTGGGCATTTAGTGCCGGGACCGATGCCGTGCAGATCGGGGAGATTCTGACCTACCTGTCAGTGGTCAAGACCGATCAGGCCGGGCCGCAGGGGCCACCGGGCACGCCGGGCAACCTCGACATGTATGCACAGTCCACGTTGCGGCCCACCATGCCAATGGCGAGCGCGACATGGACGCTCATTACGTTGGTCAACACCGGCCTCACCATCACCAAGTCCGATGGCACTAACCCTGACTTTGTGGTCAACGCGGACGGCTCGCTCACCATCGTCAAGGCCGGGAACTACAGCATGGTGGCCTCGGTGGCCAACACCTCGGCACCGGCCGACAACACCGCGCAACTGTTTCTCATCATGCGCAAGAACGGCGCCACGCCGTCACCCATCGCGGGCGATCAGACCGTGGCCGAGTCCGTCCACGCCACCGGCACCAATGTCAATAACAACGCCACAGAGCTTTGTGTCACCGAGGTAGTGTGTGCGGCAGGCGACCGTATCGCGCTGTGGGGTTACCAGTCTCCCGCCACTGGACAGGGATGGCAGATATTTGACGTGAAGGTGTCGCGCATCGGCGCCGGACCCGCAGGGCCTGCCGGGTCACCCACCGCGGTGACCGCGGCTCGAGCCTTCCGCAACGCCGCTGGCCCGGCCGTGCCGGTGGGCACGTGGACCAAGGTGGCACTTGACAGCAAGACCCACGATGTAAGCAGCAATCTGTATGACAGTGCCAACGGGCGCTTTCTCATCCCCACGGCCGGGACGTACTCGGTCAAGGCGACCGCCACCGGCACCGTCAGTGTCACCGGCACGTACACCTATTTCCTCGCGGCGGTGTACAAGAACGGCACACTCATCATTGACCCGCAGAATTACCCTGCCGTGCAGTCGTACATTGCGTCACATGTCGCGGATGACATTGTGTGTGCCGCGGGTGACTACCTCGAGTTGTTCGTGTAT
>Ga0210397_10001105_pt1 | contig 17424 bp, 17 predicted proteins | sample IncBWH2OmetaG_FD_160126 | JGI IMG/M metagenome (GOLD analysis project Ga0210397, IMG submission 160126) | Forest soil microbial communities from Barre Woods Harvard Forest LTER site, Petersham, Massachusetts, United States - Inc-BW-H-2-O ...
GGTTGGATGCCTACGTACAAGATCCGGCACAAGGAAAGAGGAACGTATATCACATGGCTAGATCACGTTCTCTCATTTGAGAGCAGGGAACAGGCGGAAACATTAATCTCTTTACTGGAAACCTTATAAACTACTTCTGGCTTATCGCTGTCGCGTTATTCGTCTTCTTTTTCGCGCTTGGATTTGTCACCGCGCTCCTGATGTTCAGCTGGCATGAAGACGAATCTGAACAGAAACCATAAATGTACATCGACCTCTCCCTTACCGAATTAAAGGCGCTCAGTACCGCCCTGGCTGTTTGCCGAGCGGTGGCGAAGGAACGACTGAAAGGGAATAGAACCAGTCACCACTACCTGGTCGGCCTGACTGAAGTTGAACTCAAATTAGTGTTGGCCGTGACCACCACCCTGGAGAACTACATCGATCTGAAGATGATCCCCAAGGACGACGAGATCATCGAAGATCCGCCGCCCTGGCTGGACCGCAAAATGCGGGAACTGGAAGGAGGATACCATGATGAACAAATCGAAAACTAACGGGCGCTTGATCGGGGAGAAGGTGGCCACCGCTGAATTCTGCTGGAACCGCCTGACTAACGGCGGCGACACCGAGGAGATGGTCGCTGAAGCCATCCTTTTACAGGCCATGGCCAACCTGACAGTAGAAGAACGGGAAAACCAGGGGGAGGTCGCGATGGTTCGCAAAGTGGTCCGCCACGCCTGGCTGGAAGGCTTCATTGCCTGCCTTTCCGCGATGGAATTTGGGGCCATCCAACAGCTCAAACCGGAAAAGCTGGAGAATAACTAATGGACTCTGACCATTTTCTCTTCTTCGCCTTTATCTTTATCTGCTATTCCTTCGGGATGTTTTCGATTGGCTATACTGCAGGGCAGCAGAGCTTAATGGAAAGGTTTAAAGGCACCCGCAAAAGGGATAAAAAAGTGGATGTCGAGCGAAGAAAGTGGCTTGAAGAGATAGAAAGAAATTGACTTTTTCGCCGGTGTAGCGGAAATCATGACCAACAGCTTATAACCACTTTCAGGATGGAAAGAGGTTTAAAAAGTTTGTTCATGTTTCCTCCCGCCCGGGTGGTCCTCCCTGGCGGGAGGTTTTTTTTCGTCCATGAAAGAATTAAACACTGAACAACGCGTCTTTATTGTCGCCCTCGGCCTGCTCGTCTGGGTCGGCACCATGGTCCGCTGGTGGAAATGGCATCTGCTCTTGACTCTCTGCAAGTATTACATGATAAGGTAATGCATTGCGCTCCCAAACCCTGAAAATTTTCCTAGCGGAGAAAGCTAGTGCCCGACCTGGGCCTGGTTCCTGGTCCGATGCGGAGTAGGATCTTTAACTTCTTTTGGCTCTGTTCCAGTTGCAAAGGAAGCGCCGGCTACCATAGCGGCTCGCATCCACATCGAGGCGTCGGTCACGCTGGCACCGTTCTTACGCAATTGGTCGTAAACGTATCCGGCGGCACCGCTTAAAGGGATTGGGGCCTTGCTCCAGGCATATTCTCCCCAGGATACCGGCGGCTTTGTTTCTTTTCCTTCAGCGTGTCTCCAGGGTAACAGACGATCTTCCCAGTTGCGACCGGTGATTAATTCTTTCCCCATTCCGACAAGCGGGGTGGCCTTGTTTTCAGCGTACTGAAGAAGCTGACGCGCCACATACAATTCTCTTAAAGACCGCAACCTGCCCCCGGTTGCTCCTTTGGCCCCCGGCACTCCCACTGCCGCCAGATCTTCCGCTTTCATTGACTGAGCGGTGATGATTTGACCAATCAGATTGATTTCAGAATGCATCGCACCTGGCAGTCCCCACCGGAATCCACCTGCTTTAAAGGCCAGCCAATCAGACTGAGACGGATCGTTCCAGTTTATCTTCTGACCTAGCAGAGCCTGGTTGGCGTATAACATCCCGGTGTAAGTGGCTGCTGCGGCCATTGCCCCCCGTAATCGTTGCATGGCAACTACCTTTTCGCCCGTACTCGCTCTATTCCAGCTGCTAAAAGTGGCGAGGGTCTTAGCTGGATCGCCAATTAAACGATTCCAATAGGATTGCGCTAACTTCGGGCCAAAAAAAGCTGAGGAGATATACTTGTTAGAAGTAAGCATCCCTTTTCCGCTTCCTGTCGCGTGATTAGCCCAGGTCGCCAACTCCTTAGCAATCCCGTCGATTTCTTCGGGCGTGTACTCTCCAGAGTCGATGTGCCGTTGGATTGCCGCATCGAATAAACGGTACCGGGTCTCGACTAAAGCCGCCCAGCCACGAGAGGAAAGACTTCCGCCGCCTGTTTCATTTCCGTGGGTACTGAAATCGAGACCGTTTCTTTTGGCCAAAGTGAAATTATCGCTTCGGAGCATGGTGTCCCTCAAAGTTTCTGCATGAGCCCGATCGAGATTCCCCCAGGTGTGATAAACCAGTCTGGCAAACGCTTTCCACCTTGCCGGGTTAAGAATAAGTGCCCCGGCATGAGTGCCGGGGAAGGCTGCAAAGTGGAGCCCCCCACCGACTGTAGTGTACCTGGGAACGGCGATTACTGCATCAAAAGCCTTCTCCAGATTGGTAGCATTTTTATCGTTGACCAAATGTTTAGCTTGGGTCTGGATATCCCTGCGCCTGGCTTGCGCGGTCCAGGCTGCGTCGGCAAGACGTTTAAAAGGTGTTTTCCGGGCGGCTAGAAACTCATTGATCCAGGCAGCTTTTTCGCCAGTTACCCCTCCGCCGAAGTAATGGTTATTGAATGCTTCATGAACCTGTTCAAGATTCATTTTGTGGTCGATGGCGTTTATCTTGATCCATTCCCACATCCCCATCCGTTCAGCATCAGTCAGCTTCCCGATTGGGTTTGATCCAGAGTAACAGCTCATAAATTTATGTGCGGCAGGGCAGGTCTTTCATTATCTCCATCAACCTGGCGCGGATATTATCGTCAGACGGAAGAGTTTTCCTGGCGGTTCGGTTTCTAATTTCATTGCCTAGATTATCCATTGCAGCCTGTTCTGCCTGAGCAGATTTAGTTACCTTGTCAGCTGTCTGTTTTAATTTCGGCTCCATCTCTGGCGGTGCTTCCTTTCCGTTCCCTATCCCTTTCATGTACGCTTCTTTCATCCCGTTCAGGGTGGTGTAATCAAGCGGGATATCCCGTTGCAACCCGCGACCGGCATCGCTCCAGACCCGTTTCAATTTCTTGACCGGCCCATTGTGAAAATCGGTCACTGCTTTTAAAGCTGCATCAGCCTGGGCCTTCAGCTGGATGTTGGTTGGGTCTGCTGCCGCTGCCCGGGAAGCTTCTGTGGACTGCACGCTCAACCTGGCTTCTTCAGCCCTGATGGCCGCGCCCTGGTTGTCGAGATCGCCACCCACGCCTCTATTGAAATTGTTGATCAGCCTCTCCCTTTGCGCTGGAGCCATCTGCAAACCTTGCATCACCAATTCCTCGGTAGATTTCCCTTCTGAAGGATCAATCTGGCCAAGTTCCCCGGTAGCCATTCGTTCCGCAGTGTAACGGTTGGCTATTTTCGAAGTGAAAGGTTCCGATTCACTGATTCTTGGAGGCGGTGGTTCTCCCGATATCGGAGGCGCTCTTCTTGTCAGTAGAGGTTCCCCACCTAAAGCAGTGGCCGTGGCTGCTCTTCTTTGTTGTTGGATAGCCTCGGCCAAGGTCGGCGGGGGACTGGGGGCTTGCGCCCCTTTCGCCTGTTGCACTTCCTCCTGCGTCCCTTCATCCCCCAGGTACCAGGCTGCCGGAGACTGCAAGGATTTAATTCTTGAGGCAAGCTCTTCGGGAGTGCCGGCAGGCAGTCTTTGAATTGATTCAGATAATTCCTGCGGGGTAAAGGCTTCTCGTTCCGCCCCTCGGATAACCAAAGGATCTTGCCCGGGCTCAGCACCCTGCAAATACCACGGTCGGGGCGGCGTCGGCTCTGGTGGTACATCAGGCCCGAGCATTTCTGCTCTTGAGACCGGTTTTGGTTCAACTGGCGTGACATGCTCCGGGACTTCAACCTCGGCTCCATGTCGTCCTCCAATGGCACCACCAATAGCGCCTTGAACAGCTCCACCTACCCCTGCCTGAATTAACTCTTCGGCTGTTGGCGTTTTCCCGGCGGCAAAACTGGCCACCGCTTGCTGACCTGCTCCTGCTAGCCCGGTTACGACCCCATGGGCAATTGAACTAGTGGCCATTCGTGCGATGGGATTTTCGATTCCCCGAAGTACCCCGCCGCCTAACCCAAGCGTGCCAACGTTAATCAATTCCTGCAAAACATCCTGCGGGATACTGACCGCCGCCGCATGAGCGCTTAACTGGTCCTCGGTCCAACCGGGATGCTCCTGGCGTAACGATTCCTTGGTATCGGAATAAATTTCTGCGGCCATCACCGACTGGCCAAGATAAGGAGTGACTGCTTCCAAAAAATTCTTAGGATACGCGGCCACGGCATTGGCGATTGTCCCGCCCAGGGTGCCTTGCAAGGTTGGATCTTCTCTCAGATCTTTCCGGTTCTGAGCAACTGCCGCGTTGATGCCGGCCAGGCGCTTGGCTTGTTCTTCTTTTACCCCTGGCTGGGAAATCGTGTCGGACCAATTTAAAAGGGCATTCAAGTCCACGTTCTGGGCCTGGTCGCTTCCCAGGTGCGAGTAGAGACTCTTGATAAACTGAGCCCGGTCCTCGTCTGGCTGGGCCATTACCTGTTTAACCAGGGCCAGTCGCGCTTCAGGAGTGGCATTAGGTTCCGCGACGTTGATAAACTGGAGGAGCGGGGAAGCAGAGACGGCTTGTTGCGCAAAGGATAACCCGGCATGAGAAAGGTTAGGCAGGATCTTGGACCCGGCTTCACCCAAGAGAGTACCAAAATCAGCATTACCCATGATTCGGGCATAGGCTTTGTCCGGGTCGGGCTCTTTGTAATAATCCTGGGCGTAAGCGGTGATCTGTTTTTTAAACTCAGCGGCAGTCGCCAGGCGCACCGGATCGCTAACCCCTGGAATCGGATTCTCCAGCGCACGAACAAAGGCAGGCATGCTGGAGGTCTTATCCCGTATCCCGGCTAAAATTTCTTGCTGCTTGGTCTGACTTACTTTATCAGCCGCCGCCTGATCTTCCGGCGAGAGTTTCACCCAGTCATCCCACGGCATTTTCTCCGGGCCTGCCACCGCCGCAACCGATTTGCCGACCGGCATCGCTCCGGTTAAAGCGGTGCCATCTTGATCGTAAATGTCGAAGCGGGGGTCGGTATATTTTTCAGGGACTTTGTCACCATAGCGCCATTCCTTGCCGGCAAACTGGAACGTCTCGCCTGGTTTAGGGTTACCGACCAGGGCCGCAGCCTTGGAATTAAGAGCCACGTCGTAGCCGGGGATCATGTTCTCGATGTAAGCCCCGTGACCAGCGGCGCTGTCCTTATCCAGATTCTCATCACTCTGATACCCGAAGTGAGTGACGTTCAAGCCACTCTGATCCAGCCTGACCAAAGTCTGGATTGGCGGCTCTCCAGCCTCTGTAGTGGTGCCGCCGCCAGCGCGGGCCTCATTGATTGCGTTGACACCGCGAACGCCTTCGTTCTCTCGATCGCCTGGACTGACCTGGGAGTGACCGTACACCGGCACGTTGGCATATGGCCCCTTCGGCCCTGCCAAACGCTTCAAGCTTTCCAGCTGGGCGGCGGTCATGTCGGCGTCATCTTTGGCGATCACCTCGATGCCGACTGCGGTCTGGTTGTTTACACCGGGGACAACCGAATGCAGGAAATTTCCGGTCCCGCCGTAGCCGAATTCTTTCTTCGTTTCGTGGATCACTCCGTCGCGATCCATGATCATTTGCGCACCCACGCCTGGGCGGTTGGTCCTCCAGTCGTTGACCACGCTCTCCGCTGAATTGTTGCCGCCGGTGTGATGAATGATCAGCGCTGCCGGCGGTTGCCCGTTGGGAGCATTCATCATCGGAGGGACATCCCCCGCCGCGACTGCTTCGGGCTCTTTCTTAGCGGATGGCCACGTGGAATTGACCAGGGAATCCCAATCGCTTTTTGCGGGCGCCACAACGACTGGGTTTGCGGGCGCGGCGGCAGCGGCCGGCGGCGGCGTTACCGGAGCATTGACCACGCTGGTCTTGCCGCTAGCCTCATCCGGGGTAACGATCTGATCGGGGTATTTGGCCCCCGGTGGAGTCTCATCGGCCACCACATTCCCGTCTTTATCGACCAGCTTATTCCCTTGCCACTTAACGGCACTGGCAGGGGCGGGAGTCCCCGCCGGGTGCCACGGCTCGCGCCATTCTTCGCCAGGCTCGACTTGAGCTAAAGCGTCGGGTGCTTGTTGGCCGGAACCTTCTCCAGCACCCTGGTCCTGGGCAACTGTCGGGTAAGCCTCCGGGGAGACGCCCTTCCCAGTGTCCATCTGAGTATAGGGAGGCGGCGGAGCTGGAGGCTTTTCACGCTCGTCATAGGGGACCACCGATTCGGCCACCGCAGTGTCGAATTTTTTATCCGGTTGCCCCTGGTCTTGAGCGATGGTCGGGTAAACTGTCCCCTGGTCCCCGGTGACCTGCTCGTCGGTCTCGGTGTCAAAAGCCTGATTAATCAGCTTGTGATAGTCAGAGGTATCATCCGGCTTAACCACTTCCGGTGACGCGACGACCTGTTCATCGGTCTTGGTATCAAGAGGCTGCTCATCAGGCTGCGGGGCCAGCAACGCGGAAATTGCAGCCTGCCGTTTCAGCTCTTCGTCCCAATCCACGTCAGTCAGCGAAGCCATGTTTTAAGGAACTTGCGCGATCTGTCCGGTCGGCAATCTGACCCAAGTTCCACTGGCTCGGGAGAGAGCATCCAATTTGGTTTTAACCGGATAGGGATTGGTCTGCGACCCAAGCGATTGATCTTCCCCCGGCACCCTAAGAAGCGGTTGATGCTGTTTTTTTAAGAGAGCATTCTGTTGTTTGATAGCGGTCTGTGCTGTCCCAATCGGAACATTAACAGTCTTATTAGCGCCAAGCTGGACTGGGACAATAGAGGCAACTTTAGGTTGCCCGGTAGCAGGGTCAATAATCGGATTACCCTTTTCATCAGTAATCGGGTTACCTTGTGCATCAGTAGCAGTTTCGTTTCCAGTAGAAACCCCATTAACTAAACCAGCGGTCACCCCTTTGCCATGAACCCCATCAATAAAATTGGTCAATTGAGCCTGATTATCCACCGGCTCTGCACTGATATTGACCGGGGGAGCATTCTTATCGGGTTTGGCAGTCTTGGGAGTTAAGACAGACGCCTGCGCTTTGGCTAATTGTGCCCGTTTTAAGGCAGCTTCCAGGGCATAAGGCCCGGTGCCACTGGCTTTCGCCTGAGTATCCGCCAGTTTCGCGGCTGCCTGAGCCTGGGTATTGGCCATGACAGCTTTCTGGGCCTGCAGGGCCTGCACCTCTTTTAAGACGCTCAAGCCTTTCACCCCTCCGGTATAAGGCTGGGTGCCGGCGGTCGAAACTCCCGGCGCGATGGTGTTTGGAGTAGGAGAAGACGTCGTCGTCGAGAGATTAGAAGGAGCAGCCGGGGCACCCGGAACAACAGGGGCAGCGGGAGCGGAAGAAGCCGGAATGGTATTGCCAACAGTCGGGCCACCTCCCAGCCTGGCTGCTACTATGGCGTTTTGAAAATCGGTATCATCGGCCGCACTCGGGGTATAAGTGGAAGCAGTGTCGGCGGGAGCAGGTGCTGAAAGGTCGGTATTAATCCCCAAGCTGGGTTGCGAACCCTGCGCCGGCAAGGTGCCCAGATCTTGTGGCGTGCCCTTGCTAGGGACGAGCGAATCCGCCGCCATCGCTTTTTGCAAATCATCATCGGTCGGTCCTCCTCCTCCTTGAGGACCGCCAGGCTGGGGGCCTCCAGGTGTGGATGCCGTCGCGTCGCCGGGACTGACCAGGGCCGCGCGGGGCGCATTCTCAGTATTCATCAACTTATTGGCCAGCGCATCCTGCTGAGCTCCCTTAATCGCTTCTGAGAGGCCCCCCAGCATCTTGCCGACTTCCTGCCCGATGTTCATCCCCCGCTGGACATCGTTGACCCCCTGGTTGCGGTTGATCGCGTTAACTCGCCGCAGGTAATTACTCTGGGCCATAGGATTTTTATGGGAGATAACTTTTCAAGGGGTCAATCGGATTCTTAGTCAGGCTCCGATTCGACACCCGGGCAGGTTTAACCACTGGCTTGGTCGAGAACTGTTTCAGGCTTTGTTCCGGGGAAAGGATAGGGGGCACCTTGATCACGGGGGCCTTGGCTTTCGGATAAACGAACGGTTTAGGGATTTTGGCCATATCAATCTTTCAGGTAGCTTTTAGGTTTCTTGGCGAAATCTTCGAGTTGTTTCTCAGTCATCTGGGCGGCCACTTTCCGGGCCTCGGGGAAGGTCTTATTCCCCCGTTTAGCCGACAAGGCGGCACCAAAAAGTCTTTGCTGCTTGGCTGATTTACTTGGCATTAGCTATAATAACCTCCTACACCTCCGGCAATCGCCCCAACTCCGGCCCCAATGGCCGTCCCGATCCCCGGATAGGCAGCGGTCCCGGCAGTTGCTCCCGACATAGCTCCGCTCAAAGCCCCGGTGGCTGCACTAACCCCCTGATTCTTGGTCGATCCCGCTGCCCCACCGCCATAGGCGTTATTGAGCGAGTTAAAGTAATTCTGGCTTTGCGCCCCGACATCCAGCCCGTACTGCGGGGCTTGCTGGGCGGTTCCAAGCTGACCGGCACCGAGACTGGCAGGTTGATAAACCGGACCTCCCTGTGCGGCATTACCGGCGGCACCTTCCGCATTGGACAAGTAACTCGCTCCGGCCTGGTAGGGAGTCTGGCCGCTGGAAAGATAGGATAACGCGTTCTGTTGGGCATTGGCTTTATTGGCCAGCCCCTGCTGATAAAGGCTCATCGCGGTGTCGCCCAGGCCCAGCCCCGCGCCGAGATAGCTTTGCTGCTGGCCAAGAGCACTGGACAAGGCTTGCTGCCGTTGTTGCAAAAGAGCCTGCCCCGCCTGCCCGGTGGTCATCGCTTCGACCGCTGCCTGCCCGGAGCCATAAAGATTGCCGCGAGCCTGCTGAGCCTGCCGCGCCGACTGCTCGACCTGCATCTGGGTGATCGGGTCCAGCTGGCTCCCCAGAGCAGCCTGATCCTGCATGCTCTTAAGGTACGAATCCATCGAGGTCGCCAGCCCTGCCCGCTCCGCGTACTCGGTCGGGTCGACCTGTTTAAAGGTGTCCAGATAACTCTGGTACTGGGCGGCGGTCGGGTTGGCAGCGGTATTGGGGTCCTGGTAACTAGTCGAAAGCTGTTGCCGCAGAGCCTCAGTCGAGGGGTCAATCTGCCCCATCTGCTTGAGGGCCTGCGTCTCCGGGTTAGTGGATTGGAAACCCATCGCCTGGGCCTGGATGTCAGTGACCGGAGTGTGGTTGCCGTTCGCGTCAGTGGTAAAATAGTTGCCGCTGGCGTCAACATTGATCTGCTGGCCTTGGGCGTTCTGGAGGATGGCGTACCCGTTACCGGTTCCGACCTGGCTGATCCCAAAGGCATTCTGTTGCGGCGTCTGGGCAGCAGCAGCGGTTGGTTTAGAGGCAACGCCCGTCTGGATCGAGTTCATCACCTGATCGGGACTCCACCCTTGTTGCTGAAATGCTGCGATATCCTGCGGAGAATACCCGGCGTTAGTGATGTCGGTCCATGATGCCATATTGCTTGAGCTAGAGGGTGAGAGATACGATTGCGCCTGCGTTTGGTCTGCCGCCTGTCCCTGAGGATGCGCCGACTGATACATGTACATCAGTTGACTGGCGTCGATGGGTTGCCCGGTCGGCGTCTTCAGCACCGTGCCGGGAAAGATGTACTGATAGGCATCAGAAAGACTGCCATCCTTATTCATCATCTCGGCAGGCATGCCGCCGTAGATGGCCTGATATGCAGCCTGGATATCAGCGCCGTTATACGGTTGCCCGGTAACAGTGGTATCGGCGGCCGATGCTGTAGTGGCGAGAGCCATTTAAGAAGTCAGGTAGCTGGGAGCAACCGCGTAAGGAACCGCGTTCATGGCGCTGGCGCCGGGTCGGCTTAAAACCGGGTTGGCCCCTGCTTTATTTACTTGTCCGACGGAAAGCATCCCGGAAAGAGCCTGGGCGTTACGGGCCATCGCCACCGGGTCGGGCAGATCGCCGGTGCCGGGAACTTTATAAGTGTCGCTCGGCGTGTTGTAGGAATAGGCGGTCGGGTCGACGCCATACAGCTTACCCAACCGGGCATTGGCCGCATTCATTCTCATCTGACGTTGCGCATAAGCTTGCGGATCAACACTCGATTGAATGTCCATCTGCTGCTGGGCCCCCAGCTTGGCGGCACGCCCTGCCAGCGCCTGCTGAGCCTGCATCGCCGCTGGTCCCAGTTGGACGGTGTTCAGTAAATTTCCGTATTGATCGACAGGCTGATTGGCCACCGACATCATTTCGCCAGCGGCGGCGGTGCCCATGGCGGCCTGGGCAGCTTCGCCCGGGTGAACCACTTCAGGCGTTTTCTGTGATCCCATAAGACAGTCTCCTCGCTAATTTAGTGAATTGATCCCAGCGATATATCCGGGGAGGTCCGTATTCTGTCCGCACTCCCCGGTCCCACATCATGGTTTCCTGCGGCCCCCACCGATCCACCAGGGCGGAGAACATCACCCCCATGATGATCGGGTCACTGGCTACGGCCAGTTCGATAAAACAGAATTTGCCGCAGGGGTCGTGAATATCGCGGTCCATGAACTGGCTGATTTCCCTGAAGAGCCGGATCAGGCAGACCCCTTGAGCCTCGCCGAAATCGCTGATCCACCAGGTCATGGTCCCCCGGTTCCAGTACCAGCTCATCCAGTCGCAGAGATCGTCAAAATGCATGACCGCCAGAGGCTCGTACTGCCGCAGGAGCGGCTTTAAGGTGGCCGCCATCTGGACGAAATTAGGGTGATGTTTCATCGGGTGGTCAGAGGTGCCGCCTCGAAAGCGGTCAGTTTAATCTGGTAAAGACTCCAGTTGCCTTCACCCTCCAGTTCAATCTGGATCTCGCTACAGAGCCCCGCTCCCGCTAAAGACATTGGGAAATTGAAATAGCCCTGTTCGGTCAGGTTGAAAGTGAAACCGGGGATCGGTAAAGTCAGCCCCTGCTGGCCCGTTGGAGTGTCGACTTCCTCTAACTCGATAGTGCGGTCCAGGATCGCGCAAACACTGACCGGATCGACCGATTCCAGAAACTGGATCTTGGCCGAATGAGGCTGAACCTGGTTGATCGTTTCCGAGAAAGTGAACGACCGGGAAATCAGGCTGGAGCTGATCGGGATAGGGACTGAAGCGAGATCAAGCTCCCAGTACTGGCGGTCGACCGGATAAGTCTGTTCGGAAATAAACCCGTCAATCGTTCCGTAAAGGACCAGGGTGCCGGCGGGGTTGGTCCGGTCACGGGCCGAGTCGCGAAAACCGTAACCCACCCCGTCCCCGTCGAAATCGAAAAACCAGACGCCCTGCCAGGCGTTCAGAGTGACGGAATAAGCGAAGATGGCATTGTTAAAAGTCGAGTCATCGACCGGGACGCTCAAGATATACAGGTCATTCCAGTAAGTAGCTCGGGCGTTGGCAACGGCACTCCAGTTGATCCGGTCGATATACCGTTTGATCGGCTGAGAGATTGGTTGCCAGACGCCCATCTGATCGGAGGTCGGGACCTGGGAGAGAGCGAAAACCCCCCGGCCCGTTTCCGAGAGAAAGAAGACATCCACCCCGCACTGGACGATTGAGCCGTGAGAACAACACCCCACCGTGGCCGATGCGCGGTTCACTTCCCAGTTGACCACCGTCAGGTTGGGGCCGGTTTCAATAATCCAGGTGGAACCGTTACGGAAAACCGCCAAAGTCTGTCGCTGCCAGATGACCATTCCGGTGATCACATCAGACGCCACCGGGTCAAGCGTCACACTCTGGAGAACCGGGTTCCAGACCTCCGGCGAAAGAATGTTGGAGACATACAGGTTATTGGCCATCGCGACGATCAACTGGGCAAAAGCCCAGGTCGGATATTTGACCACCGCGTTAAAAGGGGCCGGGGTAGTGACCGCCGCTAAGACCCCGGTTGCCGGAGTGTATTTCCAGAGAGTGTCGCCACGGGAAAAGTAAAGAACCTGGTCACACAAAGCCGAATAGATCTGGTCCCCGTGAGCCCAGGCCGGCCCTCCGGTCAGAGGGACATTGGCATGCAGCCGGGAATCATAGCTGAACCAGTTACTGGCGTCGTTCCAGAGAAATCGCCCGTTACCGACATGGTGGATGGAATCAAAACTGACCGGGGTTTTTACCCTTTGAGTGATCCCGGGCCGGGGGCGGTTCATTCCGTCAGGCTCCGACAAACGGTTCTGGGCATCCGCCGCCATCGTCTGGTCAATCGCCGCTGGCGGCAAAGCGTTATTAACCCCGGAAATCGGCACGCTGCCGTCAGTTAAGACCTCATCGTCCAGGCTTGAATTATATTCCGCCATTTCACCATCCCCATGGGTAAGAACTGGAGGCCCTCACATAACCCGTGGCCAGGTAATCCCCGGAATCATAAAAGACCGGGACTGCCTGCTGGCGCATCTCGGACTGATTTTTCTCGATTTGGACCGCTGCCTGAATATGGGCGATCGCTTTCTGCTCGCAGCTGTCGCTCTTGGCCAGTTGGCGGCTCTTTTTATAGAGTGCAGCCAGGGTGAACTCGATCAGGGCGTCGGTGATATGGCTGATCCGGGGAGTTGAGGAATCGCTATCCAAGGTGTCGGCTTTCAGCTTCACCTGAGTCCGGTAAACCATCTGGATCGGTAGCCCGTTCTGACTAACCAGAACCGGAGCCGGGTAGAGAACCAGTTGGGTGAACATCAACTCACTCATTCCCGGCGGCATTGAAGCCGGGGGAACCAGAGGCGGAAACTGGGCGCCGATCTGGAGGGGCTGAGCCGTAATCCCTTTAGAAAGAACATTGATCTGACTAAAGGAATTAGCCGTGGTGACGACCGCCGGGTTAACGGTGTTATCGGGGTTAACGACCGCCTCCACTTTATAGGTTTCCTGAACCAGGTTACCGTTCTGATCGAGTCCCGAAATAAAGAGGGTGAAAATACTGGGGTCGTAGGAAGTGAAGGTCAACTGCCCGGGATTGAGGTACGGCCAGGCCAGGTTTTCCGCCCGGTAATAAGCCGGAATCGAGCCGGGAACGGTCAAGTAACGGGTCCCGAAACGTTCCATCCAATCACGTTCCCGGTAACTCAGCCGGGTGTAATTATTCCCGTCATAAGAGAGCGAAAGAAAAATCACTTCCTCGCAGTCGTAGGGTAAAAAAAGCACCCCGTTAAGAGTGGGGTCCAGCGGGTAGCCTTCTAAAACCCGCATCGACTCGCGCCAGGCATGGGCATCGTAAAGAGTCTGGTACTTGAGCCGGATGGCTCGTCGAGCGAAATTCATCATCTCGTCGGAGATATCCCCCACGGTTTCACTGGCAAAGCTGGCAATATCCAGGACCGTCATAATTCACTCCTAACCGAGAGCCAATTTTATCGGGGTCGCCCCAACATAAATAAACAAATTCGTCCCGTCCCACCTGATCTTATAAGTAAAACCATTTCCCACATCGGTGAAGGCTATTCCTCCGTTGCCGCAAGTGACCGTCCCAGATACCCCCAGGCTGGCACCCGAAATCGCTCCATTGGCCGAAATAGATCCGCTCGACGAAATAGAAGAACTTGCACTCACTGCCCCTGCCGAAACCGTTCCGGCAGTGGAAAATCCATTAGTGGCTATCGAGTTGGCCGAAAACGATCCGCTCACCCCTAAATTGCCGCTGATGTTTCCACCCGCCGTTGACAAACGCGAGGTGTCACTGGGGTGGACATGATCATTACGGGCGTAAGTGGTGCCGGTGCCGACCGCCGCCACCCCGTTCATTGAAGGGGTGGTCACAGAAGGGCCGGGAATAACCGGTAAAGGATGACAATTATTGTCGCCACCCACGTAATCGGTAGTCCTCCCGCTTAACTGGCGCAACATCCCGTTCTTGGTCGAGTCAGCTACCGGCAGGGTGCTGGCCACCGAATTAGTAATGGTATCAAACCGGGTCTGAGCCAGGGTGTTGTCGGTCTTTAAGACTAACAACATGTCGGCAATATTCATCGTCGCGCTCGATGGCTTGTTAGCGATGATATCAGGCTGGACTCGGGCGCGGCCAACGATCCCGTTCATGTTAGAGGCCGCGATATTCCTCTGGCCATCGGTGAATTTCTCGTCAGTGATCAGTTCACTCATAAATTTTTACCATCCTGTGTCTGCGGCGTATTGGGCCTGCCAGATAGAACCAGCGGTCCAATTTGACGGGAAAAACAGACCGTCAAATCCAGCATCCCCTAAATTGAGTGCCGAATTCACTGAAGCATCACCACCACCGACTAAAGCCGCCGCATTTGCCGCGCCGGTAATAGGCGACCAGAAATTAACCGTTGGAATTTTAGCCATTATTTTCGGGAAAACTACGTTTCCGTAAGCGCCATTTGGTTGACTTGTCGGCGTATAAAATGCTTTACATCCATTTGACGCAACTGTTCCTGCCTTGGTCGTATACGAATAACTTTTCTGGTAATACCGCAGACACTCATCCAAGTTCTGGGTGAACGGTTTATCGATCAAGGTCGAGCAAAGCTGTCCCGGTTCGTGTTGGACAAAAGCAATATCGAAGGTTGAATTGACCGGAGACGCCGCAAAGTTGCTTTGACCGACTGCACCCAGAAAACTAGCGCCAGCCTGCCAAGTATCGTTGGCTGGCGCAGTGATCGTAGCGCCAGCAGCCAAAACAATGCATAATAAATAGGATAGCACCCCTGGGGCCGTACTGAAATTCCCGCTAGGCCAGACCGGGAGGTTAGGCAACGATATTAATGTCCAGGTATTGGCATTCGGAATGGTACAAAGCTTAGTTAAATTTGTTGTAGACGGGCTGTCGCCTAAACGCAGACCGAATTTCAATCCGGCTACGCTGGAGCGAACCAGTAACGATACTGAATGAGCATCCCCGGATAGCTCCCTGAACCTCGCTCCTTCAATATACTGAAAGATATTCAGTTGATCAGAAGCCGCCAGAGAAGCTTGGGCAGCAGTTAAAGTGAGACGGAGAAAGCCTCTGCTGATATTAAAATTCAGCCCTGGAATCGGCACTCCTCCCCCTGGGATTGACTGAACAGTGCATCCCATACTAGCCCCAATTTTATTAAGGGGCCAACGATCCTCAATGAATGCCCCCGCGCCCGGATTTGTTAAGAGCGCTCCTGTATTCCGCTGACATACCTCAAAGTTCGGATTGCCAATCGCGTTAAAGGAGCGCAGCCGCGCACTCCAGATCACCGGCGCTAACGACTGGCAGTGGTTGGTTCCGTCGACAAAATCAGTGGAAAGCCCGCTGATTTTACGTAAAAAACCATCCTGGGTAGTGTCTGCTAACGGTATCGTGCCAACACTGCCAGCCGGCCCTTGTGGCCCCTGAGGGCCAGTTGCGCCAGTATCTCCTTGCGGCCCTTGCGGTCCTTGCGGCCCGGTAGCACCTGGAGGTCCGGGAACAGTACTAGCGGCCCCAGCCGGGCCCTGCGGCCCGGTTAATCCGGTCGGGCCCGCCGGCCCCTGAGGTCCTGCCGGCCCAGTTGGGCCAGCAGGTCCGGGGTCGCCCTTAGGGCCTTGCGCCCCGCTACCTATTGCCGTAGCCGGGACTTTGTAGAGCTTGCCGTCAGCCTTCTGAACCAGCATGTAGTCGCCAGTGGCCAGGCCAGAAGTAGGAGGCTTATTGCCAATGGCCCCCGGCTGAACAGAGGCCCGTTCCAACAGAAGGTTGAGCTTATTGGGCGTCGGCATCCGGCCCGTTTCAGCGTTGCTGAAACTGACATCGCTGGCAATCTCTGGGGTGGCCGGAGCAGCCATCTCAAGTGCGCATTCCTCCTGTTAACCAGATGATTAAAATGATAATCAAGACCAGTCCCAAGACGCCGCCCAGGCCCCCGTAACCGTAACGGTGGTAGCCCCAGTATCCGCCCCCGCCACCCAAGAGAACGATTAAGATGATGACGACTAAAAGAGTGCTCATAAATGGGACAGGTATTTTTTAAGACGGTCTAAACCACCCCAGGCATAGAACAAGGTGTTGGCTGCGTCGAACCAGACAGAGGGGGGTTTCCACGCTCCCACACTGCCGGGGAAAACCACAAAGACGAGGATTCGCGATTCGGTCCCACCCTGTTTGGGGTCGGGATCAATAGCCAGAGCCTGGGCCAGTCGCATACTGCCTTCACCAATCTTGCCTGACGGCCCCACATCCCCGTAGACAGCATAACAATTGTCTCCGGTTCGAGTGTTATAGACCAAGCCAACATCACCCAGTTTAGCCGTATTAGAATGCTGCCCCGGCAGAACGAAAAAAGGGATCGACTCCGAATCGAGGTAGCGGTATGGGCTTTGTTCCGGGTAAGCGGGATTGATCAGTGCGGTACCCGAGACATAAAAGCCGGGTGTCGGGTCGTAGATCTTTTGAATACACGGCATCCCTTTTGAATCAGTGGGGCCACCCCACCAATCGCTACCGGGAGTACCACCGTTGGCGGTCCAATCCAGACCATCGTTATCAGGCCCATAGCAATTAGGCGACCCATCCGCATCAATCGCAAACCCCGCTTTGTAAAGGAAAGCCGGAGGATCACCGGGAGTCGAATAGATTCCGATTCCGGCCACCGTGTCGATTTTAGTCAGATCACTCATTGATCGGGAGTAGGCGGGTGTTCTCTGATCCAATCAGCTTCCTGATTGAGCCAATTCTGATAGGTTGGCGCACCAGGGGCAGGCGTCGGAGTTGGCTGCGGAGGAGTGGGAGTTGGCTGCGGAGGAGTGGGAGTCGGAGGAGGCGGAGTGCTAGTGGGAGACGGACTGGCAGAAGGTGTGGGCTGGGGTGTCGGTCCCGGCACGGGATCTTTACCGTTGACGAAACGATACCCGGCGGGAATTGACTCGTCGCTCGCCTTAGTGGGACTAGCCACATCCAAGGGCGGCCAGGAAAGGTTGCCGAACCAGGCGGGTTTCGAGTCGAAAATCAGGCTGATCGGGATGTCGCTGGCATTGATCCCGGCTGGCGCGGGTTTAGTGAAAACGTAATCCTTTTTGATTACACTGGTGTCGAAGGCTTCGGGCCCAGATCCTTTGCCGGAGCCACTATCTGAGAGGCCGCCGTACCCGAAAGTGTACCCGTAACTCATCGCGTCATAGCTGCGATTCTGCGGGGCCACCACCTTTTCAGTGAAGGGTAGAACGTTCTTCCCGTCATTGTATTTGGTGACCGCCAAGAGATCCGGGGAGCCCACCAGATTAGCTAAGAACT
>Ga0210397_10001110_pt1 | contig 17399 bp, 9 predicted proteins | sample IncBWH2OmetaG_FD_160126 | JGI IMG/M metagenome (GOLD analysis project Ga0210397, IMG submission 160126) | Forest soil microbial communities from Barre Woods Harvard Forest LTER site, Petersham, Massachusetts, United States - Inc-BW-H-2-O ...
GACGCAGAGCAAGATGAAAACGATGGCAAGCATCTCGTGGACGCTTACCTGAAGTGGACTCTGCCCCTGTCGCTGGCCATCTGCGCGACGATCGCCCTGGTGCAACCGTCGTCATTGCTGCCCGCATTGCCGTTCCTGCTGTTGTGGGGAGCATCCAGCTGGATCTGTAAATGGCTCAACAAGCCGCAGCGCGTGGGCGAAGTAACAGTCAGCGAAGAGGATAATGCACTGGTCCGGAATGTCGCGCTGCGCACCTGGAGGTTCTTCAGCGAGTTTTGCAATCCGGAAGAAAATTGGCTGATTCCGGACATCGTACGCGAGAATCCCTCGCTCGTAGCTCATCACGTTTCCCCAACGAACCTCGGGCTTCTGCTGGATTCCCGCCTGGCGGCGCAAGATCTTGGCTTTGCGACGCTGAACGAGTTCATCCGAGATACAGAAAGAACACTCGCGGTTGCAGAGCGGCTGCCGAAATTCCGTGGCCACCTCTACAATTGGTACTCCACTCGGACGCTCAAACCTGTAGCGCCGCTCTTCGTTTCGACCGTGGACAATGGCAATCTGCTTTGCTGCTTGTGGACACTCAAGCAAGGCTGCCTTGATGCCGTTAAACAGCCCTTGTTTCGCCCTAATCTGTGGCAGGGGATCCTCGATCACGTAGACCTTCTCATCGAAGTGCTTTCGGCCGAGAGGGATGGTACGGAGGCACTTTCCGCCGCTCACGTCCTGCGACAGCAGATTGTCGCGCTTGCCGGCCCTGATTTGACGCGGTTCGATCACCTGTCTGCCCTCGAAGTCGATGTGGCTGTTTTCATCCAGGCGCTGTCGAAATGCCAGCCATCAGATGAAGTTGCGTCGTGGGCACGCGAGCTCTCGTCTCGCGTGTCGAATCTGACGGATATGGTTTGGGATTTTGCACCCTGGCTGCATGGGAAATTGAAAAACGCTGACTCGACTCCAGACGACAAGCTGCTCATAACCGGCTTGAGTCTGGATTCGGCTCCGCTGGCGCATCGCCGAATTGCCGAGAGGCTCGACCTGGCTGCGACATCCGGAAACACCTCGGCAGAACGGGAGACTTCCGGTTCGCTACTCCGTGAAGCCTTGGAAAATTCTGCTCGCGTTTGCGAGGAGACAACTAAACGGCTTACTACGCTCGCGTCAAGCATCCAGTCGATGATCGACGAAATGCATTTCGGGTTCCTATACAACGACAAGAAGAAAATGCTCTCGATTGGTTACGATGCCGGCGAAGGCCTTCTTAGCAAGTGCCACTACGACCTGCTTCCCTCGGAAGCTCGGGCGGCAGTGTTCGGCGCAATCGCGAAGAGCGACATCCCGGAAGAGAGCTGGTTTGAATTGAGGCGCATGTATGCCAAGTTCGAGCGCGAGCCGGTGCTTCGATCCTGGACGGGCACGGCGTTCGAATACCTGATGCCCAACCTGTGGTTCAAAATGTATCCGGATACGGTGCTCGATCACGGCGCGAGAGCGGCTATCCGCGCACAACAAAAATTCGCCCGGAAGAATCATGTGCCGTGGGGAATTTCTGAATGCTCGTGCAACGAAAACCTGCCCGACGGTCATTATCGCTACCACGCTTTCGGTGTGCCGGGCCTGGCGCTAAATCATGACGGCTCCCCGGATGACCTTGTCATCTCGCCTTATTCCACATTTCTCGGAATGCTCGTCGATCGCACTCATGCGCTCGAAAATATTCGCAAGATGAAACACCTGGGATGGCTTTCGCGGTACGGTTTTTACGAGGCGGCTGACTTCACTCCGTCGCGAGTAAGCGATGGCAAGGACCACGAAATCGTTTGCAACTGGATGGCGCATCACCAGGGTATGATTCTCGTGGCGGCGGCCAACGTTCTATGCGATTCCTCGATTCAGCGTCGCTTCCATGCCGAACCTTGTGTCGCGGCAACGGAACGAATTCTGCAGGAGAAACGATCACGGGTGATCACAATCGAGGAGGACGCCGACGCGATCCGCGAACAGCTTCCGGTTCCGAGGGGCGAATTCGGCGAAGCAATGCAGCACCCGGAGTTTCGCGACCTCGTGCCCGGCCTCCCGTGAAAAACCGCAGTTCGCGGTGGCAGTGCCAAGCCTGTGCCTTTTGCGTGGCCCTTCTTTTAGCATTCACTCCGATAAGCCTTTGCGCTGAAGCGGCCCAACAATCCTCTCAGTCCGCCCCCCAACAGCCCGCACTCGAAGAAACAGTTGTCGTTGATCCAGCGGCCGCGGCGCATCCATTTCCGCACTATTGGGAGCAAATGTTCGGCTCGGGGCGGGCAATTCTGAGTCTCCGAGATTCTTACCGCCGTGACCTGCGCGACGTGAAAAGCGCTACCGACTTCAAATACGTCCGATTCCACGCAATTTTCCATGACGAAGTCGGCGTATATGGAGAAGATTCGAGCGGCGCCCCGATCTACAATTTCTCCTACGTGGATCAAATTTACGACGGATTGCTGCAGAGCGGTGTTCGTCCCTTCATAGAGCTGAGCTTCATGCCTCGTAAGCTGGCCGCTCAGGTGACCTACAATCCTTTTTGGTACCAACCGATCGTTTCGCCGCCTGCCAGCTATGAGAAGTGGGGCGAACTCGTTTCGCACTTTGCGCAGCATCTTATCGAGCGCTATGGAATCGACGAAGTTTCGCAGTGGTATTTTGAAGTCTGGAACGAACCGAATATCGACTTCTGGGCGGGCGACCCAAAAGAGCAAACATACGACCACTTATATGATGTGGCTGCCCAATCGTTGAAAGCTGTGAATTCTCGTCTACGAGTTGGCGGCCCGGCAACGGCGCAAGCGGCCTGGGTGGATCGCTTTATCCGTCACTGCGTCGAGAATCATGTGCCGGTAGATTTCGTGTCGACACACGTATATGGAAACGATTCCTCGAAAGATGTCTTCGGTACGGACGAAACGATTCCCCGCACGCAAATGGTCTGTCGCGCCGTTCGAAAGGTGCACGATCAGGTGAAAGCGTCATCGCTCCCCTCGCTTCCGCTGATCTGGAGTGAATACAACGCGAGTTACAAGAATGAGCCGGACGTCACTGATTCCGTTTTCATGGGCCCTTACCTTGCCGACACGATCAGGCAGTGCGACGGGCTCGTGGATATCCTTTCGTATTGGACGTTCTCAGATGTCTTCGAAGAACAAGGCGTAGTCCAACGGCCTTTTTATGGAGGCTACGGCTTGATCGCAGAGGATGGGCTTCCAAAACCGTCTTTCAACGCATTCAAATTGCTGCACCGCTTGGGTGTTGAGCGGCTCGCGAACGATTCTCAATCAGCACTCGTAACCCGCAAAAGTGATGGCACGCTTGTGATGGCGATTTGGAATCTTTTCCTGCCTGAAGAAAAAGGAAGCGCAAAGACCGTCACGATAAAGTTCACCGGAAAATTGCCTCGGCACCGGGCCGTGATTTACCGTCTCGATTCTGCGAACGGCTCGTTGTTACCCACCTATGAGGCGATGGGCAGGCCAATCTACCCGACCCAGAAGCAAATTACGGAACTTCGGCGCGCGGCCGAACTTCCCAAACCCGAAACCAAGGTGTTGCAAGGCGGGGAACTCAGGCTAACCCTGCCCGCACAAGCGTTAGCACTGATCGAATTTCGCTAAATTGAGGCGCTATGGATTTCCGGCAGGCTTCTCAGGCTGATAGGCCTTGAATCCGGCGCGATCCATCCCTCGCTGCGCCTCCGGATTTTTCATAAATGTTTTCCACACAAACCCGCTGCGCGCATTTTCCGCCATAAGCATTGTGATCCCCGTATCGATGCCGACGACGTCTGTGTCGTACCAGTTCGTCAACGGATTAAACGCGTCTACAAATCCGTAGCGAGTCCACGCGCGCTGGCCATAACGATTCTTGATCGTCTGCAACACTCGAATCGTCGCTTGCGGAAGAAATGGCAGCGATCCTCCCGTGGCACATGGAACCACTGTGCCATCGATTGGACCCGTAGCCGGCGGACCTCCCCAAATCACATACCCTCTTGCCGAGTCCGAAGCGGTGATGCCCCATAGATCGTCGCTGTAATCCGGAAATTGCGAAGCCAGATCGAGACAGAAACGGCGATGCACATCCGTGGCCGTGATGGAATTTTGATAGTAGTCGGTGTACTGGTCGCGCTTATTGCGAAAATCAAACCAGGCCTGCGAATATTGGTGCACGAACAGCGGAGCGAACGAACCAATGTAGCGGATCCCGTCATATTCAAACGTGATGCGCTTCCAGGCAGTCCACGTTTCCACCGGTAACGGATAGACCGAGGATCCCAAGCCCAGCAAATACATCATCATCATTTCGCTGTAATTGTCCCAACGATATTGCAGAAAGCCGTTTTCCGGCGTCCAGCCGTGCGGGAGAATTCGCGTGTCTTCTGAAAGCCACGTCCAATCCACTCGATTGAAAATTTCCAACGCCAGCTGGCTGATCTCGGAATGTTGGAAATGCGCGCGACACATCAGAATTCCGCAGAGCAGTATGGCGGTATCAACGGAGGAAACTTCCGAGTCCCAAAGCCGTTCGCCACTATTTACGTTGGCCCAATGGTAGAAAAATCCCCGGTGACTTGGCAGTTTCTTCCACAGAAAACGCATCGTCGTCAGCGCGCGGTTCCGCGCTTCGTTATGCGACACATACCCTCGTTGGTCGCCAATGCAAAGCGCCGTCAGTCCAAATCCCGTTGACGCAATGCTCCCCAGGTCGCTTTTGTCTGGTTTATTGGCATTGCAACGGTCGCGGACGATACCAGTCTCAGGATTGGCCTGCTCCCAGAAGAAATGGAAGTTCGCATTCTCCATTTCCTCTAGCAGCGCTTCGTCCACTTGAAAGAAGGGGGAGGGGGTCGGAGGCGCAGCTTGTTGAGGCTCCTGTTTGCCTTTCTTTTGCGTACCGCTGACCATCGCCGAGCCTGCCCAAGGCAGCAACGCGCCCGCCCTAGCCGCCTGTGCCAATAGTTCTCGGCGCGTAAAGCGCCTCCATTTCTCGTGCTCATGACGCATCCACAAATTATAGAGGCTCTGGCGATGCCGGTGAAGCGAGTCGTGCTTATCGAACATCAGTCACACCGTCTCGTTATCCGTTTTGCTAAGATTGCGGGAGGATGAGATCCATCCGCAATACCGGAAAGATTAGGGTCTGGCTCATTTCTCTCGCGGCCTTCGCTGTGATGCTCGCTGGCGTGCTTGGGGCGGTCGCGTGGCACTACATAAACAGGCCAATTTCACTCCGAGGCGCGGTTATTCAGCAGGACGAAGATCCTAAAAAGCAGTCGCCAATTATGGACGTTCAGATTGACGCGGACGGGAATATAGCAAGTGCTCCGGTCAAATCAGACTTTTCCGGCTACTTTAAACTCACCTTGCGCCCCGGTGTGAAGCGCGGCCATCCGATCACAATCCACTTCCGTAATCCGGATTTCCAACCATTCGATTGGAAGGGCGTCGTTGGCGACAAGGTCTACGTGATCCGCATGATCCCACTTCATCATGATGACGTGGAAGAAAAGCCCAATCAGCCTCAGACTGTAGTCTCCAATATTTTCGTACGCTATACCATCGAAACAACCGCATCTGTGAACATCGGGACTGGAGTGACTACATTTCAAATTACAAGTAATTCAAACGTTCCCTGCGATCACACTACGCCTTGTTCTCCGGACAACAAATGGAAGGCGGCCATTGGCGGGGCTTCGCTGGACGCCGGCCAGGGAAACGTATTCGAGAATGCGCGCGTTTCGTGCATTGCCGGCCCTTGCCCTTTCACAAAGATTGAATCCGACAATTTTTCTCATGGCGGCCGCGTCATCTCCGTGTCGGTGCGCGGCTGGGCTGATACGACCACTTTCCTGTTTCAAGCGGAGGTATTTCGTCAGGAAATCAGCGATATCGTTCGTGAATCTTATCCCGTGATCTTTGGCAGGGCCTTAAACTTCTCCTTGCCAGCCGCAGCCCAGGGTCCCACCCTCGAAGCCGAGATTGCCGGAACGAATATCATTTTCCCCCTGGGGCCCTCGCCGACTCTGAGTTGGGCGAACTGTAACGTAAAGGTCGGAAAGGATCAGTCCAAGAGCTATCGTTGCGAGCTTAAGCAAACCTACCGATTCAGGTAGGGAGAGCTTTGGGGGGTCGGGGCACCGGCACTGTTCGGTCATCACTCGTTCAAGTTGGCGTAAGTCGATATCGCAGAGAGCGTTAGTGCCTTTCAATGACACTCAATCCCGCTTATTCTAGGGGGTAGGTGAGCCATGAATCTTAGGTTCTGGCGCGTCCGCCCGCTATCGTGGCTGCTGGCCACCGTTTTAGTCATCGCAATTCCTCCTGGCAGCGCGGTCGAAAATTCGCCCCGTGAGCAGTCTTCACCATCAAATACGGAAGACTTCCAATCGTTGGCCGATCTGCTGCAGTACATTTCTGTCGATTGGGATCGTTTGACACGTTCGCTCGCCAGCTGCGCGACTTATCCGGATAGCAAGGTAAAAGGAGAGCAAATCCTCTATCTTCCCGCTGATGCCCCCATGCCGAGTTCCCTGAACCTGGTACGTACGAAATGTGCAGTTCGAATCGAGCATCTGCCCGCGAAGATGCAGATTTCAGAAATCCGCAAGCACGGACTTCTTTATCTGGAGCATCCATACGTGGTACCCGGCGGGCAATTTAACGAAATGTACGGCTGGGACAGCTATTTCATCATCCGCGGTTTGCTTCGCGATAATCGCATTGAACTGGCGAAGGGGATGGTCGAAAACTTTTTCTATGAGATCGAGCACTATGGCGGAGTGCTCAATGCAAACCGGGCCTACTACCTCGGCCGCTCGCAGCCACCATTCCTCACGTCCATGATACTCGCCGTTTACGAATCGGATCAGGCCCCCGGGGAAAGCAAACTTACGTGGCTTCGCCGGGCCTATCAGTATGTGGTCACAGACTATTCGCAATGGACTCACGCGCCACATCTCGCGGGCGACACCGGCCTGTCCCGTTATTACGATGAAGGCGAGGGGCCCGTGCCCGAAATCATGGATGACCCCAGCAATTACTACCAGGGCGTTGCGGAATATTTCTTGATGCACGAGGGCGAATCGAGTCCACATCTCGTGCGCATTGACGAAAAACATTCGCCTTCTTCGATTCTGGGCCCGATCTTTCCGGTGCGCAGTTGTGATTCAGACAAATCGAAGGACGATTGCAAACCAGGAGATCGCGTTGCGCTCGCTCCCGACTACTACAAGGGCGACCGCAGCATGCGCGAATCTGGCTTCGACGTTTCCTTCCGCTTTGGCCCTTACGGCGCCGAAACACATCATTACGCTCCTGTGTGCTTGAACAGCCTCCTCTACAAGACGGAGCGAGACTTGGCCGAAATGAGTCGCCTTCTCGATAGGCCTGAGGACGCGACGAAGTGGGAAGAGAAGGCCCGGCAGCGTCGGGATAAAATCATCAGACTTTTGTGGAATCAAAGTCGCGGCGAATTCTTCGACTACAACTTCGTGACCAACGAGCAGTCTTCTTACGAATATGCAACTAGCTTCTATCCCTTATGGGCGGGACTCGCTTCGAAAGAACAGGCGCAGGCGCTCGCTGCGAGTCTTCCCCGGTTCGAACAGCCTGGGGGAATCGCCATGAGCCGTTATGAAAGCCAGGCCCAATGGGATTATCCCTATGGATGGGCTCCCATCCACCTCCTCGCCCTGGAAGGCCTGCGTCGCTATGGATACAATCCCGATTCCGATCGCGTCACGCTTAAATTCTTGACGATGATCCTGGAAAATTTCCGACGCGACCACACCATTCGAGAAAAATATAATGTCGTTACCCGATCATCGGAGACCCATATCGGCGTAGGATACGCTCAGAATGTAAATGGATTCGGTTGGACGAACGGCGTTTTTCTCGAACTGTGGCATGAATCTCCTGAAGAAGTGATCGCTCAGATTCGCAAAGATTGATACATTGTCGCTGCTTAGGAGGATAGTCGTGCCCGACCACTGCGACGCTTCGCAACCTCAGGTCACAACGCCATGACGTCATCCGCCGCCCCCAACAGCACCGCCTCCGTTGGTTCGGGCAGTCGCGCCTTTGTCTATCTCGCTGCCTCCTTTGCTGGGCTGGGTGGCTTGCTCTTCGGATACGACACCGGCGTTATCTCCGGCGCGGAACTCTTCTTCAAAAACGATTTTACGCTGTCTACGTTTGCGCTCGAAGTGATCGTCAGCGGCGTCCTCGCGGGCGCTGCCGTAGGAGCGCTAGGCGGCGGACGCCTTGCGGACATCTTCGGCCGGCGCCTTCTGCTGATCGTCACCGCCATTATTTTCGCCGCCGGTGCCGTGATCTGCGCCGCAGCCACTTCGCCGGCTATGCTGATCGTTGGCCGCATCATCGTCGGCCTCGGCATTGGATTATCCTCGGGAACGGTCCCCGTCTATATCTCCGAGGTTTCTCCTGCCGACGCACGCGGCTGGACCGTCTCGCTTTTTCAGTTGGCGATCACGATTGGAATCCTGCTCGCCTATGTTGTCGATTACGCGTTCGCGAAATCTGAAGCCTGGCGCTGGATGTTCGGCATTTCGCTGATTCCTGCTGCGATCTTTGCGATTGGAATGTATTTCTTGCCGGAATCTCCGCGCTGGCTTGTGCGTCACGGCGATCCTGCCCGCGCCCGCGCGATATTGGCTCGCATCCGCGGCACGTCCAATGTTGACGGCGAGCTCAAAGAAATCGAGCAAAGCTTTGCGCAGTCCCAGCATCACGGAAACTGGCGCGACCTTCTTAGTCCGAGTCTGCGGCCAGCGTTGACAGTCGGCATCGGCCTGGCAATCTTCCAACAAGTCACGGGCATTAACACGGTGATTTATTACGCGCCCCTCATCATTCAGTCTGCAGGAGTTTCGTCTGCTTCCGGCGCAATTCTGGCCACGGCTGGAATCGGCGCTGTCAACGTTCTAATGACCATCGTATCGATGTGGCTCATCGATCGCATCGGCCGCAGGCCGTTGCTGCTCACAGGCATTGCAGGAATGGTTGTCACGTTGGGCGTACTCGGTTGGGCTTTCCACTCAAACGTTCGCTCCGAAGCGCTCTCCTGGCTCACCGTCACCAGCATGATGGTGTATGTTGCATCTTTCGCGATTAGTCTCGGGCCGATTTTCTGGCTGCTGATCGCCGAGATATATCCGCTGCAAGTACGCAGTTCCTCCGAAGGCCTAGCGGCCACTTTCAACTGGGGTTCAAACCTGCTCGTGAGCCTGACGTTTCTAACGCTCTTGCAGGGAATCGGGGCTCCAAAAACATTTTGGCTCTATGGTCTCTGCGCGATCGGTGCTTGGATTTTCTCGTATAGCCTCGTGCCCGAGACAAAAGGCCGCACTCTAGAGCAGATCGAACAGTTTTGGCGTAAATAGGTTGAACCGGCAGCCTTCTATTTCACGCGAGCACTGACCGATCCGACAAGCCTAGTCTTTCTGCCCGCGCTCTCTTCGCCGAGCCGGGGTCAACCTCACGCAAGTACTCGAAGCGGGCAACCGCGCCGAAGCTCCCGCCGTATTAGAACAAAGCCAGGTTGACCTGATTCTCTGCGACGCTCACCCTACAATCCGCCACTTATTGACCAGCACAGGCCCTTCCAAAAGCTCGGGAGCAACATTCTTGAAAGCCAGCGAGTGTTTCATCGTCCAGTGTTTCTCGACACATGTCTCGTCCTGCCAAACCGCATAAACGAAAAACAGTTCCGGGTCGACTACCGATTGGTGCAAATCGTAGGTCAAGCATCCAGGCTCATCCCGAGTTGGCTCGAGCATCTGTTCCAATAACTCCTGAAGTGCTTTTTCTCGGCCAGGTCTGGCACGCAAACCTGCCACCAGAACGATGTGAAACCCGGTAAGCACTCTGCCGGAATGGTTCTGTCTGGATCTGAACAACCGGCGTAATCCGGTAGTCAATTCCACGCAGCACTCCCCTCTGCTTTGAAAGTCCAATCGGCACGCTGGCCGATCGCTTGAATGCGTGATTCAGAACGCAATACGATTGAGACTCTTGAAGGAAGGCTCTTCAGGGTGTGCCGCCGAGCTTCAGACGTGACGGCTATGCCAGGCACCCTCTCGAGTGCGACACTTGAGTCCTATGTTTTTCTCACGGAGCGCCTATTCGCTTTCGATTGCTGAGCGCACAACTCGATTTCGCGCTCGATTTCTTCCACCGCGTCGGGCGATATGCCCACGAATTCCACTCCAATTCCTACACCTTTCAGGCAATAGCGCACTTCGCATCGCGTTCGAATCTCCACGCCAGACAACGAAAGCAAGAATTTCAAATTTAGTACGGCCCCCTCAGGAAAATTCCGTGCGGTGTTGATAAACATTCCGCGTGCGCTCAAATCAGGCGGACGGGCCGCTACCTCTTCGCTGTGTCCCTCATAGTTCAAGGAAATGCTTCCGAGGCTGTTAACTCGTGGACTATTTCTCCGATATTTTCGAACCAGCAATTTAGCGGAACCCATCAGTTCACCACCCCTTGCTCCACTCCCTGAAGCTCGGGCGACGGCATCTCTTTTGCGTGAGCCCGCTCCCCGCAGTGAGGACAATACGCGTATGACCCTGCAAGCTCCCGCTGGCATGATTCGCACATTACCGGAGCGCTGTACTCGATCGGAACCACTCGAAGCACTTCGTCCAGCGTCGTCAGCCCTTCCTTTACTCGTTCGAGCGCGTATTCGTGCATCAATCGCATTCCGTTTCGCCGCGCGAGAGAACGAATTTCGTCATTGCGGCCGCCTTCGCGAATCGCCGTACGCAAAGCATTGTTGATGGCCAGCATTTCGTAAATCCCGATTCGCCCCTTATAGCCCGTCAAGTCGCACTCTTCGCATCCGGCGGCTACGTTTTGCGTTGCTGGTGGCGTCATCACTCCCGCGAGCATCATCTGAGATATGAATTCGGGCGTGGCCGGAGACGTTTGATGGCAACTGCACAGCTTCCGGATCAGCCGCTGCCCTATGATTCCTGTCACTGAAGCGGCGATTTGAAATCCCGGCACCCCTATATCCAAAAGGCGCGTGATCGCGGCTACGGCGTCATTCGTGTGCAACGTGGAAAGCACCAAGTGGCCGGTTTGCGCCGCCTTCACCGATATTTCTGCGGTTTCCTTATCGCGGATTTCTCCGATCATGATTACGTCCGGATCTTGCCGCAGAATCGACCGCAGGCTCGTCGCGAACGTCAGACCCGCCTTCGCGTTTACCTGCACTTGGTTCAATCCCGGTATCGCGTATTCCACCGGATCTTCCACCGTGATGATATTGATCGATGGTTTTCGTACGTGATTCAGCGACGCGTACAACGTGGTGCTTTTCCCGGATCCCGTCGGCCCGGTTACCAGAATCATTCCTTGCGGCAATGCCAGCATCCTTTTCATTTCTGTTGCTATCACTGCCGGGAACCCCAGCTTCTCGAAGTCTTGCGTCGGCGCATCCGATTCCAGCAGCCGCATCACCACTTTCTCGCCGTATTGCGTAGGCAGCGTCGAGACCCTTAAATCGAGCCGCCGATCGCCGATTTTTACTAGGAACCGGCCGTCCTGCGGCGCCCGCCGCTCAGCTATATCCATGTCCGAGAGAATCTTCACCCGCGATGCCACTGAATTCTGCAAAGCCCTCGGAATTCGCTCGAATTCGCGAAGGATTCCATCGACACGCAACCGAATTGAGGTTTCCTCCGATTGTGGCTCGATATGGATGTCGCTTGCTCTTCGCTGCGCCGCCGCCTTGATCATCGAAGCCACTAGCATCACCGCCGGAGTCGTCTTCGATTTCTGCAAAAGCTCAGCCTGCATTTCCCGCATTGCGTCGATGTTCCGCTGTTGATCCGTGGAGGAAATGAATTCCATTTCCTTCACGTCTTTAACGAGCCCGGCAGAACGGACGCCCGCCGCAGGCGATGATTTGTCGGGGCCATAGTGCTTTTCAATCGCCCCGCGAATTTCGCCTTGAAATCCCAATTGAGGAACGATGGTTTTCCCCGTCTTGAAGCGGAGTTCATCGATAATCTGCAGGTTTTGCGGTTCTTCCAGCACCACCGTGAGATTTTTGTTGGCGAGTTTGATCGGCAGCACATTGAATCGCCAAGCCATCCCCGCGGGAATCGTTTCTAACACGTCCGCCGGCACTTGCACCTTCGAACAATCAAAGTAGGGAACCGACGTCACCTCTCCTAATGCCGCAATCAGGTCTTTCTTCGATACAGATCCACCCTGCAGCAACAGTTCGCCGAGATGCACGAGCTTTCCCTGTTGCTCCTGCAGCGCCCGTGTTAAATTTTCTGCGGAGACGTTTCCGCGCTCGCGCAACACCTCGCCCAATCTCTTCTTCTTCATCGTCGCTTGCTCCCGCGCCAATTCTTACGCAGCGAAGCTCCTCGAATGTCCATTTCCGCCTCGCGTTCCATCCCCTTCAATCTTGAATTGTTCTACGAGCTTCCTCAGTTATGCCGACACTGTCGAATCCCAGGAATCCGCAAGTGCCTTTGATCATGTGGATAGTGCGAAACACGCTGGCCAGCGCGTCTGCGTCGCGTCGGTTCTTCTCGAGTCCAACGAGCTCCCGGTCCAGGCGAATCGAGGTTCTCGTAGCTTTCTTGCAAGAAGTCTTTAACGATGCCGGAATCCCTCATCGATAGGGTTCCTCGAATCGAAACCGATGGGTTAATCAGGTCGAACGGCAATACTCTGCCCAGATGAACTCGCCGCAATGCCTGTATCGGCTTTTTGGCTCAGATTGTTAGGGAGGCGATCGGCAGCGGGACGGATTCGATGGAGTAAAAGTATGGGTTTAGGAATCAACGAAATAGTGAGATTAGTATTTTCTTAGAAAGGCGGCCGCGCACCGATGGGGGCTGCGTTTGAGACTCGCACTAGAATTCGGTCGTTAAGCGAAGGGTAAAACTGCGAGATGGACCGATGGCGTTCCCGGAGAATAGCCCACCGAAATCAAGCACATCGAGCACATTCGTAAGGTTTTGGCCGTCGGCCTGAATGCGCATGTTGATACGCTCTGACTTATAGATATCGGCGCCAGCTGAAGCGCTCACCAGAAAGGCAGGATATATCCTGCCGCGATTAAAGTTGATGCGATCGAGTACCTTTTGCCCGTACTGTTCAAGAACGGTTTCGGGATCGCCGTCAAACTCAAAAGGAAGTCCTGAGTCATATTGAATTCCAGCCGCGAGCCAGAAGCGCGGCTTCACCTGATAACGGACGCGGCCGCGAACTGTGTTTCGCTGATCTTGGGTATTTGGAAAATGCCCATTAAGTTGCGTGGCTTCATTCAGAGCGTCGGGGCCTAAGAAAAGGCCACCCGTAACCGGGAACCAGACATTACCCACATTGTACGAATAGCTCAAGAATCCCGACAAGCCTCGCCAGTCAGGAACCGAAAGCCTTGCTTCCGCTCCATAGATGACCGCTTTGCGAAAGGAAATCGGAAAGCTGATTGTCGTGTTCTGGATCTGGTCGTCGTCGGCAAAGTTGTTCACGAGGCGGCGGAAATAGTTGGCGTCGAGCCTTATTTTGCCGACAAAGGCTTTGGTCAGCCCTACTTCGTAATAATTGCCTTGCGACGGCTTGACCGCCAAGCGCAGGAAGTTTCCTGGATCGATCGATTCCACGTCCGTGGAACTTGAAAGCAGAAGATTTTCAAACGACGGCGTTTGGAACACACGGTCGTAGGAAAAATGCACGACGAGATCGGCTGAAGGAAAATAGCGAGAAACCGAAAAGCGCGGGCCCACGGCCTGGCGGTTCACGAGAACCTGATAGTGATCCCAGCGAAGCCCGGCGCTAATCGTCCAATTTCCAAGGCGGATCAGATCTTGCACGAATGCGGACTGCTCGAGGTCCGGACGGCGGCCCGCATTCGGCTGAGCGGGAACCGGAAAGACGAATGTCGGCGGAGTGTCCGGAGGAAATCGCGTGGGATCGGTGATGATGTAACTGAAATTTTCGTGCAGGAAGGTGTTGTCTGACTCGATTCCGAATTTCCATTCGTGACGTCCGTGATCGACGGTAACCGAGCCCTTAAAATAGCCTTCGCGAAACCAATTGTGCTGAAATACTTCGATGGGAGTGGAGTTCGTGTTGGAGTTGAAATCATTGGAGTTATCCCGAACCATTCCGCGAACATCAGCTACGACGTGCGAAGAGAAAATGTGCTGGTAAGAGGCGATGCCCATCGTCTCGATGTTGTCCGCCGTCTGGCGCTGGCCAGCTGCCTGCTGCAACATTTCATTCGGAATGTCATAGCGCGCAATTTCATGGCGGACGATGAAGCTGAGGCGATCGCTTGGCGTGAAATTCCGCTCGTAACGGGTGGAAAAATCGCCGAGCGTTCCGGTGTTTGAGAAATTCTGCGGGACTACCGGATTCAGATAATGGTCCGTCATGCTGCCGCTGGCGCTCACTCCGAAGGCATTCTTGCCCCAGACATACTGTGCCTGTCCGAACGCCCCCGCTGAATTGAAACTGCCGCCGGAAAACACAAACTGGCCATGAAGACCGGGCGTGGGGTCTTGTAGCGTGTTGACTTCGATCACTCCTCCCATTTTCCGGCCATATTCAGCGGGGATTCCTGACGTATAGATGCTCATCGATTGCACGTCATCCGCTTCAATTTCCGGGCCGAAGCTGGGCGACCGATTATCCGTGAGTGGAATGCCATCCACCACGAACTGAGTCTGATATTCCGAACCACGCGGATGCAGCACGGCATTGCCTTCATACAGCCAACCTGGCTGCGCATTCACCAGATCTTGCAGCGAGCGTCCCGGAACAGAGCTGACTCGGTTTTGGATCAGGTCGGTTCCAACTTCGCTCACGGCTCGAGGCTGGTCGGGATCGATCAACGTATTGGCTGCATTCACATCGATCGACTGATTTACCGCCGGTAATTTGAGTTGGATTGCGAAGTCGGTGGGAATCGACGAACGAATTTCCACGGCTTCGGAGACCGGCGCGAAGCCGGGATGGTTGATGTCTACCCGATAGATACCGTACGGCAAGCGAGGGAGGCGCAAGCTTCCCTGATCGCTGGTGGTCTGGGCGGTGCGGTATTGATTCGCCTTACTGACGATTTGAACGAGGGTTTTCACACCCAGGCCGGAGGGATCGGTCACTTTCAGATGCAACTCGCCATAGTTACTCTGACCGAAGGAGGGAATTGCGATCATCAGTAATAAGAAAGCGATGCAGGCACATTTCGTCCCGGCTCGCGTGGGCGGTCGGCAATTTCCTGTCGAGGGTAGGCAAAACATCCCTAAAACGGTACACCAAAAGAGATGAAATTTCCTGGGTATGAAGATCGGGGATTCCTGCCGATACTTTCTAATTCTTTTCGCCAGCTACGGCGCAGTGACTGGCGAGTGTTCCTCGAGGTAGCGGAGCAAGAGGCTGTATAAATGCAGCAGCGTGCCCTGGCCTTGCGAAATTGAGTGCGTGCGATCCGGGTATTCCATGAAATCCACCGGCTTATCGAGTTCGATCAAGCGATTGAGTAGCAGTTCGCTGCCAGCGTAGTGAACGTTGTCGTCGCCCGAGCCGTGAACCAAGAGCAAGTGGCCGCGCAAACCTTCTGCGAAATTTACGGCGGAGCTGTTGCGATAGCCTTCCACGTTTTCGAGGGGGAGGCCCATGTAACGTTCCTGGTAAATTGTGTCGTAGAGACGGAGATCGGGCACAGGCGCGACGGACATGCCTACTTTATAGAGATCGGGGGAACGGAACATTAAATTCAGCGTGCTCGAGCCGCCGCCACTCCATCCCCAGACCGCGAGACGTTCGGGATCGGCGAACGGATGCGAAGCTAGAAAATTGCGGAGCGCCGCCGACTGCTCTTTGACGACCACCGGATGAATCGAGCCATAAATCGCTTTGCGCCAGGCTCGTCCTTTGGGCGCGGGAGTGCCACGGTTATCGAAGCTGACGACCACGTATCCGGCTGCAGCGGCTGCGCGAGCAAAATAGATATGTCCTGTTTCCCATGCGTCGAGAACTGTTTGCCCCGCTGGTTCGCCATACACATACACCAGAACCGGATATTTTCTTGTTGGATCAAAATGCGGCGGCTTCATGATGAATGCGTCGAGCGAGATTCCATCGCCGATGTCGGTCTTGACGAATTCGATGGGCGTCTCGAGTAGCACCGAAGCATTCGCCCGCAGGACGGAATTGTCTTCAAGCATTCGAGCTGGGCGGTGACTGGGAAGTTCAACGAGATCGGTGGCGGGTGTTAAATCGGCGCGCGAATACGTGTGGAATGCCCAATGGGAATCGGGTGAAACGTCGTACACATGGGTCCCGGGAGTGTTTGCCGGGCTCACGCGTTCGGCGTCACCGCTTCCATCGAGGCGCGCGCGATAGAGATATCGCTGCGTTGCGTTATCGGGAGAAGCAATGAAATAGAGCCAGCCGCCCTTTTCGTCCGTGCCATCGATGCCAACTACATCGTATTTGCCGCGAGTGATGAGTTTGGCGCCGCCATCGGACCTAGAAACCCGGTAGGCATGGCGCCAGCCGTCGCGTTCGCTGAGCCAAAGAAATTCAGCGCCGCCGCGAAGCCAGGTGATTTCATTCATCACGTTGACCCACGCTTTGTCTTCATCGAGAAAAACGGAATGCACGGCACCGTTCGCGGCATCTGCGAGAAGGACTTCGTTCCTGTTCTGGAGACGATTCAGGTGCTCTATGACCAGCTCCTTCGAATTTTCGGCCCATTCCATGCGGGCGAGGTAGTTGTTGCGAGGGTCGCCGGGAACGTCGAGCCAGCGAGTGTCACCGCCGGATGCATCAATCACGCCCACGCGAACGGCAGAATTTATGGTGCCAGGAATCGGGTACGCAATATTCAGCAGCGACGGATAAGCGCCGAGGCCGGGATAGGGAAAACCGGTGACGATTTCGCGTGGCGGGCCAAAATTGTAAATGAGCGAAAAGATGCCAACGCCACTCGTATCGAACTGCCAGTAAGCGATCCTCCGGCCGTCGGGACTCCAGCGGAAACAATCGCGCAGGGCGAGCTCTTCTTCGTAGACCCAATCGGAGGTGCCGTTGATGATCGTGGAGGACCCGTCGCGAGTGAGCTGGGCGATTTTACCGCTCGCGAGTTCCTCGACGTAAATGTTGTTTGCGCGAACGTAGGCAACTCTGGTGCCATCTGGGGAGAATTTTGCGAAGAGCATCGACGACGCGGGCGCATCGCCACCGAGTTTCTGGAGGGAGCCGGGTTTCAGATCGAGAACCCAATAGTCGCCGCGCGTGTTACGGCGCCAGACCTGGGCGGTATTTGTGAAAATCAAGATGCGCGATTTGTCTTTCGACCACGCGTAGTCGTCA
>Ga0210397_10001111_pt1 | contig 17382 bp, 23 predicted proteins | sample IncBWH2OmetaG_FD_160126 | JGI IMG/M metagenome (GOLD analysis project Ga0210397, IMG submission 160126) | Forest soil microbial communities from Barre Woods Harvard Forest LTER site, Petersham, Massachusetts, United States - Inc-BW-H-2-O ...
GCGTGTCCCAGTGCGCGGAGCCGTCGGGGTACTTGACGTACACGCCACCGGCACCCATGCCGCGCTCGCCACCGGCACCCATGTCCTGGCCAGAGCCGAGCGTGCCCTTGAGCCGCAGCGACTCCATCAGATCGGGGTGCGTCATCGGTCGCCAGCCGACAGTGCCCAGCGGCGGTTCGGGGTAGTGTCCCCCCTCGCCACCGCCAGACGCGCCCGATAGCTGCGAGGGGTACTGCGGGCCCCACAGGTTGGAGCTACCCATCAGGTCTTCGAGCGGACCGCCCGCGCCCATACCCCGCTCAGCCCCGGCACCCACCGGCGGCATCTGGGAATACTGGTTGTGCGGCTGCTTCTGCATCGGGCCCATGAACGGCGAGGTGTCTTTGGCCTGGTACAGATCCCAGCGAGCGTCCGCGCTGTCCTGACCGCCGCCCATACCGGGCATCTGCGGCGGAGCGCCTGGCTGTTGAGGCGGAGCCGCTCCAGGCGGGGAACTGGACCCGCCTGGCGGCCCCATCATCTCGGTGCCAGGCACAGGTGGGAGGCTGGCCATCGGACCGAGCGCGGAGGTGGGGTCGACGGGAGCCCCTCCCTGATCGCGTACAGCCCAGTGTAAGTGTGACCCTGTCGTATTGCCAGAGGATCCGACCTGACTGTTGAGATTCTGCCCGCGCGCGACCTGCATGCCACGGTACAGACTCGTCGACTTGAGATGGCCTAGCTTGTGCAAAGAGCCGTCGTTGCCCCTGATGACCGCCGTCAGCCCGAGTCCCTGCGGGTCGTTGACGACGCTGTCAACCATCCCGTCGACAGGGCTGATAGTCGGGGTGCCCTCAACGGCCTGGAGATCCACGCCGCTGTGTACGGGCTCGCCCTGATCCATCTCCTGGCCAAACCTGTGCCCAATGCCTGCCACGTCCTGCTGGGGCACAGGTGGAGTCCAGCCTGGGGCACCTGGGGGAGCGGATCCCGCTGCTCCCCCAGGCATTCCGCCTGGGCCGGAGGCACCCATGGCGGGCATGGCGGTCTGACCCCGAAGGGTCTCGATGTCGGGCGGCACGCCTGCGGGGAGACCCCCGCCACCCCCTGCTGGCGTCGCGGAAGGGGGCGACGCTGCGGGCGGTGGCGGAGCCGCTGGCGCAGGAGTGGCCGCACCTGCGGTCTCGTCCTGTCCTGCGCCGACGTCGCCGCGCATGGCTCCGCCGCGCGCGGCCATCACGTTCTTGTAGATCGGGTCGTTGAGCAGATCCCACTGCTGCTCCTGACCCGAGGCGTCGCCCGAGTTACCCATGCCCATGACCGTGGGCATGCCTGGCATGTGCGGCAGGACGCTGGGCATCTTCGGCACCCACGACGGTAAGCCGGGCAAACCAGCATTGTTGCGGTCCTGCCCAGGCCCCACGGGCGGGTTGCGCTTCCAGTCGGGGCCCACGGGCGGCACGTCCCACGGAAGCTGCGGGTACTTCTGGTCCCTGCCCTGCGGCGGCTGCGACGGATCGTTCGGCGCGGGGCGGTCCTGCGTGTCGTCGACCCACTCGTCGCTGTCCGCGCCCGCGCCTGGGGTGACGGTCGGGGTCGGGGTCGGGGTTGGTGTCGGACCCGCGTAACCTACCTGCGCTAGCTGGTCGAGAGTGTAGTTGGTGCCGTTCTCTTTGTTGTACTGATCCAGACGTGCCTGGACCTCAGACATGTCGTTCGGGAAGGGAGCTTGAGACGTGAGACCGGACGGATCGATCACGCTGAGGTTCGGTCGGGGGTACGACACGCTACTGTCCGCACCCGCGCCGTACTGCTTGACGTACGGGTCCCAGCCAGCGTTGCCAGCGCCCAGATCCTCATCGCCTACGTACTCGTCGTCCAGCCCGAGCGGGTCGCCCGTATCGGTGGTTATCGCTGCCTCGTCGGTCGTCCCGCCCGCAGCCGCTGCCTTGGCGGCGGCGATCTGTTCCGGCGTCGCCTTGCTGCCGAGGAAGCGTGGATCGTCCATCGGCACGGTGCCCGCTCTGCCAGCGGCGGCTTGCTCGTTGCCAGCGGGGGTGGTGCCCGACGCCTGATCGGCGCGCTGCCAGATGCCCGCGCTCGCGGCCTTGTTGGCGTCGACGATGTCCAGCCCCGTCTGGCCCTGCTTGGGTGCAGGCGTGGGCTGGGTCGTGGTCACGCCCTGCGCGTTGGTGGTCGTCCCGCCCTGCTTCTGGCCCTGGTCGCCCATGAAGCTGCCCTTCAACTGGTCGATCTCGTCGCCCAGTTGCTTGGCGAACTCGCTGGCACGTGGGTTCTGGCCCGTATCGATGTGCTGCGTACCGCGTTTGCCACCGTACGCTACATCAACACTCATGCCCGGCGGAAGGTAGAAGTCCGTGTTGCCGATGAACGTCGGCTGCGGGTTGAGCAGGTCGTACTGCTGCTTCTGGAGATCCATCAGGGCTTTCGCGGCGGTGATCTTGCCCGTCGCCATGTCCTGCTTGGTCTTCTCCATATCGAGCTTGCCCTTTTCGACATCCTGCTGCGTCTTGGCCAGCGTGGCCTGCTGCGTCGGCTCCCAGAACTTGTCGGTGTCGAGGGTTTGCATCCCCTTAGCCGGGTCACGCGGGTCGTACACCACGGTTTTACCGTTGATGGTGTCGACCTTCATGTCGTACGGGGCGGTGAAGACGGTCGTCGGCTTGTCGCCTGGGGTAGTCGGCAGCTTGATGACCGAGTTGCCGACGGTCAGAAAGCCCTTGGCCACGTCGGCGGGACCGATAGCCGTCTTCTCACCGGTGTTCTTGTTGAGCAGATACACCTGGCCAGCGGCGTCGGTGACGGTATCGTAGATGTTGGCGGTGGCGATCTGGGCGTTGGCCCCGACCGTGGCCACGTCGACCTTGCTCTGGTTGTCCGATGCCGTTTTGTCCGCGACTGCCTTGCGCGCCTGCGCGGTGAGGTCGGGGTCGGGCACCATCGACTTGCCATCGGGGCCGACCTTGAATACGGTCACGGCGGGCGTGCCGTCGAGGATGGTCTTGGTTTCGCCAGGCGTCTGCAGCGGCGGCTCTTTGGGTGTCTCGGGCTTCTCACTAACCCCCAGGTCAATCGGCTCAGCCTTCGGGTCCGCCTTGTTGACGATGACCCGGTGCATCTTGCCGTCTTTGCCGAGGATCTCGGTAAAGTCCATGCCCGCGCCAGGCGTACTGCCCGAGGCGGACGAGCCCGACTGGATCTGCTTGCGGACCGCGTCGGTGTACTGCTCGAACTGGGGTAGCTGGGTGATCGGGTCGGGGTTGCCAGGCAGGAAGTAGCCCAGCGGGATGTTCTGCTTGCTGGGGTCGTCCGCGACGTACCACACTTCCTGAGGCTTGTGGTTCGCATCGTAGTTGACGTGAATGTGAAAGCCGGCTGGAGCAGTAGCGCCTGCGGCCTTAGCCACGGCGTCGTCGCTGGGGCCTTGCTGTTGCTGCTGGTTCTGAGCCGGCGCTTGGGAGCCGCTCGACTGGTTGCCCCCCGACTGGTCGGGCTTCGAGTCGTCCTGCAGCCCGCCGAAGTCGGGCAGCCCGTCGTCCTCCGCGCCTGAACCCATACCCCACGGGCTGGTGTTGCCCGACATCGAACCGCGCTGGTCGAACGAGCGCGTCTCGGGGCCCGTGGCCTGTAGCTGTGGGCCTGGCCCCGTGCCGTACGGGTGGGCGCTGATCGGCGGCTGGCCTGGCGAGAACGAGTTGTCGCGCGCGGCCTGTGCGGGCGCGTAACGGCCGTTACCTACCGCGCCTGGAGGCGAGCCTGGCGAGGAGATGCCTGGCCCCTGCGCGTTGCCCCAGTCCACGCCCGCGCCCATGCCCATGGGTTGCATGGGGGGCGGCGCTTGAGAGGTGTTGGGCATGGGTTGCATCGCCGTTGCGGCTCCGCCCGTATACGGCATCGGCTGCATCCCGCTGCTGCCGATGGCGTCGTGCGGCATGAGCGAGTAGTTCAGCTTGTCGACGGGCGCGAGCACGCCTGGGCCGTGCACCTCGTTAGTGTCGGGCGTGTAGTTGATCAGGTGTGCGGGAGCCTGCGTACCCGGGGGACTTGACAGAACGTGCGGCTGGGGCCGCTCGTAGCCGTCCATGCGGTGCTCGGCCAGTAGTCGCTCGCGCGGCTTGCGCGCGCTGTACGAGGGCGGGTTCCAGAGCGGCATCAGTCCCTGTCCAGCCCTACGCGCGGCAGCTTCAGACGCTTGATGGAGCGCCCTGTTCGCCCGTCGATGACCTCGACCACGCCCAGGCCCTCAGGCCCGACGCCGTCGATGCGCTCGATGAACCGCTCGGGGGCCTGACCATTCCCCACAAGGTGAGACTCCATGAATTCTGCGGTGCCAGGCTGCGGCCCAGCCGAGGGCGATAGATGTATGTCCGCGTCGGGCGGGCTGTGGTAGACGTCATGCAGCGCGCGCATCGCCTTTCGGTACGGGTCACTGCCGGGCATGATGGGCCTCCAGATAGTGGCGAACGACCTCCGCCGACGTGTCATCGAGCGGCACTTCGCCCGAGACGACCTTGCTCAGGTACGCGCCCTGCCGCAGGTTAGCCCGCTTCGGGCTGATCCACTTCCGCCCCATCGGCGGCAGGTGGCTGTTGTCGCGGGCTTCGATCTCCATCGCTCGGGGCGTTTCTTTCATAATTTTGCGGAGGTTTGCGCCCGGCATTGTGGGCCTCCTGTTGCAGCATAACCAGATCGCCGCCCGTCTTGTCGCTGACCTTGATGCCCAGCGCGCGGACCAGATTGATCATGGGCACCACCTCGCTGGGGTTGACCTTGAACGACTCGAAGCCGTCCCAGTCAGGTGCGCGCTCCACGATGATGACGTACGTGTCGTCGCGGCCGATATACAGGCCGACGCGCTGTTGAGGGGTCTCCGCGATACGCGTCGTGTCGTGCGCCTCCACGTCGTAGGTGACGGGCGCGGGACGGCGTATCGCCGTGGCGCTCACGGGCTCGTCGTGCACAGCAGGGGGTTCGGCGCTCCAGTCATGATCGTAGGCCAGTCCTGGCACGTGGTCCTCCCCGCAGCGATAGCACGGCGGTCGTGGGATGCGCGCGTTATACCCCGGTGTGCCAGGGATCATCGCCAGCGAGTGCAGGTCACCGCCTGGTCGGATGTCGCCCGTCGGCGCAAGCGGCGCGGGGCGCATGGCGTTGAACATGCTGAGCGCTTCGTCAGACATGGTGACGAGAGTCTATCACCCAACCTGGCGCGCGCCACCACTCGTGGCGTTTGGTCCGGTCGGGGTGGGCCTGCCCGCTGGTCTGCCGGAACCGTGCGGCGCGGCGGTGCGCGACATCTGCTGACCCGCCTGCGGGGGAGTGACCGACGCCACGCCGCCGCCCGACGGCCCGCCAGCGGCGGGCGGCTGGATGGTGCCGCCCTGCGGGTTCATGGGCGAGTTCTGCGCCTGCTGCTCCTGCATCAGCTTCTGGCTGAGCGCGATGAAGCGCGGGCTGTCCTCGCCAAACCAGTTCTTTACACGTTCGAGGCCAACCTGTTCGATAACGAACGGCAGCGCGTCGACCGCCTCGCGCACAAGCTCGTCGATCCACTCCTGTGGATTGTCGGTCGCGCCCGATAGCTCGATACTGGTGCGGTGCGGTATCCACTTGTTGCTGGACAGGGCCTGCAGGGCTTTCCACTGCTCAAGCAGCGCTGGGTCAAGCCTGCGACCGAGGCTGACCTCAAACCCATCCCAGTAGCCGTCGATGTCCTGGGGCCGGATGGTGACTTCACCGAGGTCCTCACCGTTGCGGTCTTTGCCAGGTACAGGGAGTATGAGTCGGTCCTGAAGGCACACTTCGAGTTCCATGGCCGCGAGTTCGAGCGCGCGAGTGATGCCGCGTATCAACGCGTCCTTCGCAGACTCGATCTTCAGCGTCCGCATGGACTGAATGGCCCACAGTTGCTGCGCGCTGCGCGTACCCTCAGCGCTTCTCGGGCCCTGCGCAACGCCGTTGCGCTGAATGTACTGATCGATAACACCCGTCGTCTGGAGCAGTTCCTCGGGCACCGGTTGACCTTCGAGCATCTGCAGGTACTCACCGATGCGCTGGTCAATGGGTATGTACTGCCCCGGCCGAATCTCAATCTGGCGACCGTCCTTCGTCCAGCCCAGGTACGTCCGCCACGCGTTGATCGCCAGCATCCACACCTGCATCGTCAGCACATTGGATTCAATCGGGTACAGCCCTGAGGCGTTGGTCAGCATGCCCCGATACTTGCGCTCCATGTCGTTGAACGTCAGTTCGCGGAAGGGCACGATGACGTACGGGATCTCGGGGTAGCCGTGTTCGGCCACGCCCTGATAGGGGCCCGTGTCGCCTACCGGAAACAGCGGGTGGTCGTTGAGGATCAGGCACCGGTAGCGTCCGATCCACACGTCGTCGACCCACACCAGCGAGTCGGGGGCCAGATTGCGCAGCGCCCACGCGGTGTCGCCGTAGCGCCCGAAGGCGTACATCGCCTCGGTCTTGGACGTCTCGTAGTGCTCGACGACCACGAGTAGCTCGCCGTCTTCGGCTTCGCGCCAGCGCACCATGCGCGGGTCGCGGCGCTGGAAGACGATGGGGTTCTTGCGCCGATGGCGCACCTCCCAGATCTCCTCGGGGTCGGCCGCTTCCCAGGCCTCGACGCGGCTCTCGTAGTCCTCGTCGGGCTCGTCTTCCTCCTGCTCGGGCACGGGGCCGTGGACCTCCAGCCCCTCAGGCTTGTTGGGCCACAGCGTGCGGTCGACCATGATGCGGAAGACCGCTACCCGGCGAATGACCATGTCGGTCGGGATCTGGCGGAGCACATCCTTTTGCTTGCGCCAGGAGTGCAGCATCGCCTTGCCGAACCGAACTAGCTTGTCCGCCTGATCACGATACTTCTGACGCGCTCGCGCGGGTCGGACGTTGACCGAGATGTCGGGAGGTACCAGAGAATCAATAGCCGCGTCTGCATCCGACGGCGCTGAGCCTGTCTTGACCGCCAGCCTGCCCCCCGGCGATTCGACGTCGAAGGTCTGGAAGTACAGATCCTCCTCGTCCTCCATGGCGTCATCAAGCTCGCCCCACTCCGAAATCAGGTGGTCGCGCCAGTAGCGCACCTCTTCAAACGTCGGCTTGTCGTCGATCTCGCGGCGGTACGCGCTTTCGGGGGTGGTCTCGGTCTCGTCCACTAGCGTGCCACCGTCAGATAGCTCTGCGGCTCATAAGGTCCCCGCTGATGATAGGTGCGCATGTGGTCGAGGAACATGCGTCCGCGCGAGACGGGCATGCGCGCCAGCACCTCGGGCGACAGCCGCTCGGCGGAGATGTCGTCCTCGTCGATGTCGGGCTCCCGATGCGTCTCCAGATAGCTGTAGCTCTCCGCCTCGGGCTCGCCCTCGAAGCGCTTCTTCATCCACACGTAGTAGCCCCACGCGTCCATGGCGTGGTTCATCCAGTCGCGCGGCTGTTCGAGGTAGTTCTCGTTGGTGCTCTTGGCCCGCTTGTCGAAGGTGTACACCTTGAACTCCTCGATCATGTGCGTGCAGTGCCGGCTTATGCGGATGCGAGCACAGGATCTGAGGTAGGCCAGCGTCTCGCCCAGCAGGTGCTCATCGTTCAGCCCTTCCTCGACCTGAATCGCGATGGCGCGCTGCTCCTCCTGGGTCATCTCGTGGTCGGTGTCGGGCTCGCACTCCATCTCTTCGAGAACCCTGTTCACCCGGCTACGATAGAACCGGTAGAACCTGACAGGGTCGCGCAGCATGTTGCGCATGAACGGCAGCCGTTCGGAGACCTTGGGCTTCTTCTCAATGCAGTAGGCGGGGAAACCCATGCGCTGCCAGCGCCGCATCTCCTCGGGCTGGGCCGAGTCGCAGATCATATCGGATACACCCTCGATCTCCCACTGCGGTAGCAGCGCGCCCTCGGGGCTGATCTGCTTGGCCTTGACGTACGGCTTGCTGGCCAGGATCTCCGCGATCTCTTCGGTGGACCGGTGGGTCTCGTAGATCTCGTCGAGCACCACGGTCATGTCGGTGTACTCCTGCAGGATCAGCACGCAGTACGCGTTGCTGCCGCCCGACGGGTCGACGGCGAAGATGAGCGGCAGGTCCGAGTTGTACTCGACGTCGGTGACGTGCACCTTCTCCTTGAACTGGGGAAAGACCTTGTCACGACTGGCTGCCGGTATGCCGCCGAACTGCTCAAGGAACTCGTACGCCTCCATCTCCTTGGACGCCTGCAGCAGCGCGGGCGTCTGACGGCCCTGCGGGAAGGCGTAGAAGTTGATGTCGTACGAGGCGTCCTGAAACATCTCCCAGGAGGCTTCCTCGCCGTCGCGCACCATCTCGGAGCGCGCGTCCATGGCCTTGGTCCAGAAGAAGTCGCCCTCGCCCTGCCAGCTTGAGATGAGCAGCGCCTGACCGTTGCGGTCAGTCAGCGGCGGCAGGATGGCGCGCGTCCAGGCGGCCTCGTACACCTGCGCCGCTTCGTCGATGATGGCCAGGTCGATGGCAGCACCGGCAGCGGTCCAGATGTTGTCGAGTGAAATGCCTTCCAGCCGCGCGCCGTTGTCGAGAATACACAGCTTCTCCTGATTGGTGTCTCGAATGGTGCGCGTCTTGAGACCGTGGTCGCGCACCATCTCCATGACCTTGTCGAAGGCGCGGCTGACCAGCTTCATCGTCGGCGCGGCGAGCCAGATCCACGACCTGGGACGTGCGTCGGCAACCACGATGGCCTCCATGGCAGCCTCGGTGGTCTTGCCGCCGCGTCGTCCCCAGGCCGCGATCCGGAACCTGGCTCTGGAACGAGCAAGGGCTTGCTGGCCAGTCCAGTGTCCAGCCATGCCCATCTGCTGCCAGGCTGCCGTCTCGTCCTGTAGCTGGTGGTACTCGCGCAGGCGTTCGTCGGGCGTGACCCGATCCCCCACCCAGCGCAGCCTGCGCCGCACCTCGCGCTCCTGCTCCTCGTCCTCGGGCACGAAGATGCCGTGCGGCCTGAAGTTGAACTTGTTGAAGCCCTCCAGCCGCTCCTCGGGGGTCATCGGTCTGAACGGCGCGAGCCGCGCGGAGGCGCGGTCTTCCCAGATCTTTAGCCAGTCGGCGGCGTCGCCCTTGGACAGGCGCGAGAAGTCGAGGCCGGATAGCCCGGGGATCTGCGTCGGCATCAGGCGGTTGCCTCCCATTCGCCGCACCAGTCACCAGGGCGGCACAGTGGCCAGATGGCCCTGCCGCCTAACTGCTCAGGCGCACGCGGGGCGTGGGCGCGGCAATAACCTTCCATGCGCTCCTCGTCCTGGGGGTCCCAGAACAGGCAGTTGTCGCAGGTATTGGCCGTACCGAGCAGCGGCAGGACCGGGATCTCGGTCACCCTAGCACTTGATCTTGGTGGGTGCCTTCTTGGGTGCGAGTCGCGTGACCATGCTGGTACCCGGTCGGCCTACGCGGCCACCGCTGGAGGTACCCGTGCGCTTGATCTTGGCAACCATTACTTTCCCTTTCGTGCGGCAGGCCTGGCGCTGGTCTTGGCCTTGGCCTTGGGCTTGGCTCCGTTGCCGTTACCTGGCTTGGCCGCGCCAGCGCGCGAACCAGCCGTGAGCGTACGCGGCAGCTTCTGGCGCGCCGACTTGGGCGCGGTGCCGCCGAGGGCCTTGCGCGTCGGGCGTCGCGGCGTGGGCGGGCTCATGCCGCCGCCAGGGCTGGGCGCGCCGCGCGGCACAGGGATCTGGCCCCCGCCGACGGGCGGCATGCCTGGCGGCAGACCGCCGCCCGTGGGGCCTGGCGCGCCAAACGGCCCAGGCTGCGCGCTGGGGAACGGCGGGCCCAGCGGTGAGTTCGGAGGTGGCCTCATGGCTAGTATTTGTCCGTCCGCTTGCTGGACGGTGTGCCACCGGGGACTTTGATCTTGGGGACGCAGCGCCCTGCGGAGCCCCCCTTGTTGCCCTTAGCCACGCTTGGCTCCTTTCTTGGCGACAGGCTTGGAGGCGAAGTCGCGCAGTTGAGATTCCTTCATCCCGGTCTTTGTCTTCTTACCCGAGCGTGCGCGGGAGAGTTCTGCCCCCATAAACCGGCGTTGCTTCTCGGATGTGGATGGCATCAGCGACTCTCCAGAAACGTTTTTATACCGACGAAGATAATCGTGCAGAAGATAAAGAGCGCGACCAGCACGTAGACGGCGCACGTGACTGGGTCGGGGGGTTCAGCTTGCGGGTAGAACGGGCGCGGCACGCGGCAAGGGTAGTCATCACACCAGCCTGGCCACGGCTAATCCGCAGATCAACAGGCCGACCTTGAGGTCGATCTGGCCGATGAGCATCAGCACCACGGTGCAGATGAGCACCAGCACGGCCAGGATCCAGCCCAGCGTCACGGGCTGCACGGTCACAAGACGACGGTTGGTAGCTACAGTGTTCATGCTGTGGTCCACACGCAGGAAAAGGGCCCGAGGGCGTTGAACTGAGCGCGGGTAAGAATATCCCAAACCCCGTCGTACCCCGGCGCGGAGTTTGCGACCCACAGGTTTCCGTCGCTCGTCCCCCGAACCCCGACCCAGTGATACCACGCACCCCCACTCATGACGCCCGGCGTCTGTGAATAGATAGACCACGCGCTGTCGTAGCTCAGCCACGCCTGCTCCGAGTTCTGGTTGTACTCGTAGAGCACGCGCTGCAACTGCGCGCCGCTGCCGTCCATCAGCCCGTACGTCGGGTTGATGTTGTTCGGGTAGCCGATCTCATTTATGCCGCACTGCTCGTAGCAGTCGGAGTTGAGACCGAGAGCGCGCAGGAGCCACGCTAAGGCACAGGCTGAACATGACCAACTGGCCTGCTGGCGAGGCATATCGGTACTGGGGTCGTACCGGGCCAGGTAGTTTGGGGGTGCGGGCGGCGCGTCGCTGGCGAGTGTCGGAGGGTTACACGTGAAACTCAGGGTGGGGTCGAGCGCCAGCACAAAGGCTTCGGTCGACGGCGGCGCGCCGCACCACGTGCCCTCCAGCATCGAGCGCAGCGCCTGCGTTAGCAGCGCCTGCTGGTCCTGAAGCTGCGCAATCTCGGGGCTAACCATAGCTGGGCGGGTTGGCGGTGACCTGGCCCTGCAGGCTGGGGTCAATGGCGTACAGCCAGGCCTCGACCGAGTCCTCGCCCTGCCAGCGCCCCTCGCACGCCGCCTTCATGGCGCGCGTCAGGTACATCTGCTGTGTCTGTAGCTGCGTCAGCGCAGCCTGGTCTTCGTCAGTCACGGCTCGGGCTCCTCGGGCGGTTCGGGCTCGCCAGGTGGCGGGGGTACGTACGGAGTGGCGAGCACGACCTCGTTGCCGGTGTACAGCACACCATCCTTCCCGCGCGCCACGGCAATGGTGTAGTAGTTCGTGCCAGGCACCAGATCGGGCAGCAGGAACTGCCCGCCGCCGAAGCGCGTCATACGCCCGTAGCTGCCAGGCCGCAGCCCGTACAGGATGGCTACCGAGGTGGCCTGGTTCTGGTCGTACGGCGCGGTGCCCTCGATAGTGCGCGGCAGCAGGTTGACGCCCATGTATCCGCCGGGGAACAGGCTCGGCTTCGAGACGGTCTTGCGCATCCAGTCGTACGTGCTCCAGCACATGACTGGGTACTGACGGCTGATGACCATCAGGCTGCCGGGTATGTGGAGCCCTTGGGGTTGTAATATAATCCCAAGGTATGCCTACAGGTCAATACGTTCGCCATCGCACTCCTCTCGCTGACAGGTTCTGGCCGAAGGTCCTCTGTGACCTGAAGACGAAGTGCTGGTTCTGGACAGGCTTTCGCAACCCCGCAGGCTACGGAATGTTCGGCTCGGGCGGGCGCAGCAACACCATGCTCGCGCACCGCGCCTCGTGGCTGATCCACTACGGCAAGCTGCCTGAGCACGACGCCCTGCATACGTGCGACACCCCGTGGTGCGTGCGCATCGACCACCTGTACGACGGGACCGACACCCAGAACCAGTTGGATGTGTCGGCGCGCGGGCACAACCGTGGGCGCTTCCCGAAGGGCGACGCCCACCCGTACCCTGGAGGCCGGCCTCGTCACGGCTGAGGATACGCTTTCCCACTAGGCGAGTATTGTGCCCAGGTGTAGGTACTCCAGTTGCCGCCCTGCCCGTTGGGCGGCGGCGTGCCGCCGAACATGTTCCAGCGCACGGGCACAGCTTTACCGTTGGTGGTGGTGCGCGCGCCCAGGATCTTGACCATGCCCTGCTGGCTGCGCAGCGTTTTGCCCGAGACGTCGTTGGCGTCCAGCCGCAGCGAGTAGCCCAGGTAGTAGCCGCCGTGGTTGCCAGCGGGCAGCGTGCCGGTGTCGATGGTGTGGTGCGTGGTCAGCACGCCCTCCAGCACCGACCCCGCGTTGGGCAGCGCGGGATCGTTGTGCGACCAGAAATCCATGGCCATCAGCACAGGTTGGTCGGTATCGAAGGTGAGCGCGAAGCCGTTGGCGCGCGGGATGGTGCGGATGTTGGACAGCGTGACGAAGCTCGGCGGGCCCGCGATGATCTGCGGCGCGGCCATCGGCTGCGTCTCGGTCACGCTTTGGGCTCCTCGGCAGGCGTCTCCTCGACGACAGGCTCTTCAGGCGGCGGCTCCTCGCCACCCTCTTCACCTTCAGGCGGCACCTCGCCCTCGGGCGCTTCGGGCTGGTCCTCGTCGATGAACTCGGGCGGCACGCCCACGTACGCCGGCGGATCGGTGCCCTCGATCTGCACTCGCTGGCCCATGGTGATCTGCGGCGTGTTGGGCACGATGTCGGTGGGCGACTGGCTACCCACGACCACGCCGCGCGTGCGCGCGGCGAAGTCGGCGTCGCTCTCACCGGGCTGCTGCACGTGCTGCAGGTCCTCGCCCATGGGCACCTCGCCCTCGTCCGTACTGGCGACGACGGGCTCGGTGGGCGGCGGCTGGTTGGGGTCGGTGTAGCCCCCCTCGGCCAGCGTGGGCGGCGGGGTCAGCCCCTCGCCCTCGGGCACCTCGGCCCCTTGCGTGTTCGACTCGTCCTTCTCCGGTGCGACGTAACCAGGGTCGCCAGGTTCGAGAATGACGTCTTCCTGAGGTGTCTCGGTCATGATGTTGCCTCGTAGACCTGAAGTGTGCGCGGCGCTACCAGCACCGCATGGCCGTTGCTGCGCTGCGATTGGGCCACAAACGGACGCGACTGATCCATCAGCGGCGAGTACGGGCAGTCCGCGATGTAGTGCCAGTGGCCCGACCCCAGGCCGTTCTCGACGTGGTCGACCAGCGGCACGGGCCCGCCGAAGGTGCCCAGCACATGCAGGCTGAGCGTGTTCTGGATCTCGTCCCAGATGCCCAGGATGACGGCGGGCTTGCACAGCCCGTACCGCTGATAGGTCATCTCGAACGGTCGCCAGTGGACCATGGCCCCGATGGCCAGCACGGGCTGGCCGAACGGGTCGCCTGGCGGACCCTGCGGTCCGGCCGGTCCCTGTGGGCCTGGCACGCCGTTGGTGCCCGAAATGCCTTGCGGGCCAGTCGGTCCTGCGGCACCCTGTGCACCTGGCGGGCCTGGCTGCCCGGGAATACCCTGTGGACCTACCGGACCCTGGATACCCTGCGGTCCCTGGAACTGACCCCAGTCGTCCCAGCGCGCGCCGTTGGAGACCCACAGGTGGGCAGGCGAGGGGCTGTTGACGATATACGCATCGCCTGGAGGCTGGGGCTGCGACGGCAGGTTGGTCTCGGTCATGACCGTGCCCTTGACCGTGAAGCCCGAGGCCTGGGGTCCCATGGGGCCCTGGGCACCCGTAGGCCCCTCGGGCCCCTGCGGCCCCATGGGTCCTGTGTTACCCGGTATACCCTGCACGCCCTGCTGGCCTGTCGGGCCCTGCGGGCCTGGCGCACCGTCGACGCCTGGCGGACCGTCGGGTCCCTGCGGACCTGGCACGCCCTGCGCGCCCGTCTGGCCTGGCGGGCCGACGGGGCCTGGCACAGTGGAGGCAGGGCCAACTGGGCCGACCGGTCCCGCTGGACCCGTGGGTCCGGTGCTGCCGACGGGGCCCATGATGTTGACCGCGCTCTGCGTCCACGCCCCGTTGCGGTGCCACACGTCGCCGTCGCCTTCGAGGTACATGTCGCCCGCTTTGCCCAGCGCGCTATCGGGTGTCGCGGCCCCGGTGTACCACATCGCTATTCCAGCGCTGGCGTCGACGTAGTCGACGATGACGCGCTCGGTGCCGTCGAAGGCGGTCGAGAAGGTGACCACGTTGCCCGAGACGGAGTAGTTGCCGTCGGCCTGCGACTGCACCACGCCGTTGCGGGACACGATCAGGATCTCGTTGGGCGCGGCGGAGAGCGTGACGCTGGTCGCCCCAGCAGCGGGCAGGAACTCCTCGTGCTGGCTAGCGCTGGTCCCGCCCGTGCCGCCGCCCGACGTCGGGACGTCGATCTCGTCGTACGTGGCGGGGATCGTCGTGAAGGACATTCGGGATGACCTCGGGTGCAGGATGATCGTAGGGGATAACCCGGTAGCGCACCACGCCCATGAGCGTGTGGCGCGTCCACGTCATGAACGTGCCGTAGTAGTCGAAGTGGCCGTTACAGACGCGCTTGCCGCCCGTCTGCAAGCACCTCGGGCTTTCGGAGTCGGGACTCCATATCACCTCGGTCGGACCAGCGCACCTCGACGTCGTGGTCATACGCGCTCACCTCCCACTCGGTCCACAGCACAGGTTTGTTGCGCATGATCCTGAACCAGTCGGTGACGCCCAGCGCCAGCGCCAGGCTGATGACCAGCCACGCCCCCGCCAGCCACCACACGTTCATAGCCGGTACCGCCGGCCGTCAAAGACGATGGCCGCGTTGCACCACATGCGTACTTCCTGCAGCTTGCGGATGGCCAGCGTGCGCTCCGCCGACTGGGGGCAGTTGGCCAGGATGACGCCGTACGCGTCGGACATGACGCTCTCGATGTTCTTGTGGCGCACCACCGTCTCACCGTGGCTGTCGATGTACTGCATCGGGTTGTCGATGGTCTCGCCTGGGTCGCCGCCGTACGGCACGTCGGCGGGCTGGTCGGGGTGTACGGCGTCGGTCATGCGGCGGTCCTCCTGCAGGTCTGGCACGTCAGCATCAGCGGCACCGTGCAGTCCGCCTCGGAGACGTGCGAAGCACAGGTTATGCGGGCGTACATGACGCGGTCGCACGACGTGCAGCGCGGGAAGCGGTGGCGGTGATACCAGGCGCTCTGCAGCGGCGGGCCCAGCGGCGGGGCCTCCTCGTCTTCAGCGAGCACGTTTGCGCTTGCTGGCATTGCCCGCCCCGGGCTTGTCGACCGGCAGCCCCCGCTTACGGTCGAGGGCGTTGTCCTTCTTACTGCCTTCGGGAATGCCGTGGGCTTTGTCGTAGCTCTTGTCTTTTGATTCCGTCCACGGCGGGGACGACTTCTTCTTCTGGAACTGGGGAGGAAGGTTTGACTTGGCCATTATGGTGCTCCACAGCTAGGGTGCTCTCGGGTTGGGGATCTTCCCCGGACGCGTATTCTCGCAGCCAGATGAACGCCATGGTCAGCGTGCTGGCCACACGCTCTTCGTGGTCGAGCCAGTCGTCGTCGTGCTCGCGCATCTCGTTGATCAGCACGTGGCACAGTTCGTGGACGAAGGCGCGCTCCAGATCGTCGTCGTCCTCCTCGGCCACGCGCGCCATGTTCCACTCGATGGTGGCGGTCAGGTAGCGCCAGTTGGCCTTGCACGACGCCAGCGTACGCGGCGCGGGCTTGTCCGCCACCGCAAACTCGTCGCGCACATACACGAACTCGATGTGCCACCAGTTGAGCCCCAGCGGCTTGATCCAGCGCTCGATGTACGGCAGCAGGCGCGCCTTGGCTTCCTCGAACTCGGCGTCGGTCATCGAAGTCTATGGCTCAGCCACAGCACCGCCAGGATGACTACCGCGCCGATGAGCACGGCCGCGACGGGCCAGTCCATACCGGAATGGCTACGCGGCCCTCGCGGCTTCAAGCGCGCCTCTGACGTCGTGCATGATCAGGTTCCACATCTCGGGGTAGGTGACCGCGACGTGCTTCTGCACCAGCCCCAGGATCGCCTCCGCGACCTGCTGGCTCTCGCGGGAGATGGATTCGCTCTTCATCGCCTCGGTGTACTTCTGTAGCTGGTTGATGTAGCTCAGAAGCTGGCCGTTCAACTGGCTGTGCTCGGCGGCGGAGTAGCTCCGCCCGCTGGTCTCCATCTGCTTCAGCCGCACGTGCAGCCCCGCGACGCGCTCGCACAGCAGGTCGTAGTGCGGCCCGCCCTCGCGGAACTGGCCTTTGAGTTGCGCCAGGGTGTGCTCGTACGCCGCCACGAACTCGGGGCTCGTCGGCAACTCCAGCGTCTTGCGGCGCAGGGATTCGCTCTGCGCCTGCGCGCGGTCGGCTATCTCGTCCCAGCGTCGGTACGCCGCCCGGATGTTACGCCTGGCATTTTCCAGCGCGTCGGGGTCCAGTTCGGGGTCGATGTCGTCCGCGATGCGCTGGCACTCGTCCCACTCGTCGTACGCCCGCCGCAGCGCTTCGAGCGTCAGGTTGAGCCGATTGACAGGGTCAAGCTCGGGCGCGTCGAGCACAGTGGGGTGAGCGGGTGTCTGCGGGGGTAGCAACATGAGCGGGGCCATTCCTCGCCAGGTTAGCACGAATTGTGCAAGGTGACCATGTAGGGTTATGCTAAGGATGCTAACCGGTCTCAGGTGGGAGCCGAATCGGTTGGCTAGAACTGGAGAAAGATATGTCTGTACGCACAGGTTCACTCTCGGGTGAACTGGAAACGGTCGAGACGACCGTGCTCGAACTGTTGCTAGAGGATTACAAATTATCATCTCGGCGGGACCACTGCTCGCGGCAGGACTTCGCGGCGGGCTGGCTGGCGCTGCTGCGCCGCTTGCGTTCGACTGGCTTCGAGGTCACGACCCTGCTTTCCGGAACCTAGAAGTTCGCAGTTCTTGACAATCGTTTCCGGCCCATGTTAGGATGTGTGTATCCTGACTCGGATTGGAAACGGTGTTGAGATGGCTTTACGGAGAAACAAAGACACGGGTGCCTGGGAGCGCCAGCAACCCGACGGCACATGGTTACAGGTGGCGGACAAGGGCGCGCCCCCGCCCGTGGCAACCGCCGCTGCGCCGACAGGCGGGCAGAGCACAGGCGTACCCGATGCGACTACGGGCACGCTGGTTGCGGAGCCCGACGCGGACGACGATGGACTCTCGGGGCTCGATGCCGCGCTTCAAGCTGCCTTTGATCCCCGTGGTGCGGACGGTGGCGTGGAGCCTGCTGGTAGGCCTGACGATGGCCCTGTCTCCCATGGCGGCAATGGCGTTGCTGCTGGTAGTGCTGGCGCTGGTGTTCCTGCTGGCCAGGCTGTAACCGCTCCCGATCCCACCCCTGAG
>Ga0210397_10001112_pt1 | contig 17373 bp, 33 predicted proteins | sample IncBWH2OmetaG_FD_160126 | JGI IMG/M metagenome (GOLD analysis project Ga0210397, IMG submission 160126) | Forest soil microbial communities from Barre Woods Harvard Forest LTER site, Petersham, Massachusetts, United States - Inc-BW-H-2-O ...
GTTTGGTGAGCGAGTGCCATTCCTCCCAGGTGATCGGCAAGTCGAGTTGGATCGCCAGGGCTTCGATCTGCGCCCACCATTTCGCGGCATCGTCGGGGATCTTGCCGTTGGCGGAGACGCGCGCATTGCTGAGCAATCGGGCGCGACGCATCAGTTCGGCCCGCGTGGTCACTTCTGGCCTTTCAGGAAAGCGGCGCGCTTGGCGGCGGTGATCTCGGCCAGGCGGTCACGCTGCGACTGCGCCTCGGCAGAGATCGGTCGGGCCGCTTGCGCCTCGGGCTCGGATTTGGCTGGCGCGCGAGCCGGAGCCCCCAGGTCCGGCGCAGGCTCGCGCGCGGCATCAGGGGTGGTCGAACGGTCAGACTCAGACTCATGAATCTTTGGTGGTTGATGGTTCCGAACGCCCGTTCGCGCTAAGCCGTTGGCATTGCTGGAAACTGGTCCGCGAAAACTCCCGCGATCTCCCCGCAAACTCCCCGCAAACTCCCCGCGCTTGCTGCGCGAAACGCCGCTGGCGATGCCGGCCCGAACCGCGCCGCCGATCCTGTCGCGAGCCTTGTTCAATTCGACTTCGGCCCGCCCATTGGTGAGCCACTGGCCGTCGGGCGAGACGTGCAGCTTGCCCTTGGCGATCAGCCCGGCGAGCGCCTTGTCAGTCACCGACAGCGACCAGCCATAGTGCCGGTCTGGGCTTGGCTCGCGGCTGAACGCGGCGTGGATGTGGCGGGCGTCGTTGGGGCAGCGGTCGCGCGAGTAGATGAAGTTGAGCGCGACGATGTAGACGGCGGTTTCCCAGCCCGTGAGCACGCCGAACGTGCCAGCGATGAATTCGTCGGGAGACCAGTCTATGCGCCGCACCTTGCCCATGGTCGGCCCTCATGCGCCGACGTGATCGTAGGCCGCGAGTCCGACGCCGCAACTGTCGGCCTGGTGATCGTCGGCCGGCAGCCAGCCGCGTTCCACGCAGGCGGCCTTCATCTGCCCTTTCTTCGCGAACTGATTACCGCTCAACCTTGCCTTCGCGGTGCGAACGTGGACTTCGATGCAGCGCACGCCGTGCCGTGCCGCGACGAGTTCGGCGATGGTGGCGAGCCCGGTGAGATAGCGCACCGTGCGGGCGTTGGTCTCGATCTCCCACGACTTGCCGTCGATCGGCGTCAGCGGCGCCTCGAAGGCGAGCAGGGCAGGGCGGACCGCGATCACCTTGGCGTCGAGCCATTGGTCGAGCGCGTGGAACACCGGCCCGAAGTTGTGGCCGCGCGTGAACGGCAGTTCGTGCGTCCCCATGCGCGGCTTCGCGCTGGGGTTGGCGAAGTCAGCCCAGCCGACGAAGTGCGAGAGATCGAGCGCCAGGCATCGGCCGATCACGGCAAGGCCCAGAGACCTTTGGGTGAGTTGTTGCTCGAGCGCGCCTTCTCATAGCCGACCCGCACGAGATAGCCGTCGAGCATGGCGCGGCGCGTGACGGCGCCCCAGGCGCGACCATCGGGCGGCGGCTCCAAGCCGCTGCGATAGGCGAACGAGCGCGCGTCCTCGATCAGGAACGGCGCGCGGCATTGGTGGGCATAGGCCAGGATCTTCGACAAGGCTTCATCCGACCAGCCATCGTGCACGCGGTCGGCGTGGTCCTTGGCGCGCTGCATGCCATCGCGTGCGGCGGCCTCGGCCTGCGACGGGCTGAGCAGGCTCAGTTGGTCGGGATCGCGCGCCATCGGCTACTCGCGCAGGTTATCTTGAAGGCCCTTCTGACCGCGCTCGTAGGCCGCGCGCCAGGTCACGAAATACGCGGTGCCAACGTCGTGCGGATTTTCGTCGATCGAATCGCCGCGCCGGCCGGCGAGCTCGCCCGCGATCGCGACGTTGGTTTCCTCGTCACGCTGCGGCGGCGCGAATAGGTTGAGTTGCACGGCCAGCGGGGACTTCATGAGGCGCAGCACGAAACCCATGTCCTCGTAGTCCTGGGAGACGGTGAGGTGGTCGAGCTTGTGTTCTTTCCTCGCCTTGCGAACCGCGACGATGTTCACGCCGTCTTGCTCGGCGGCCTCGAAAATCGCGCCAAGTTCGCCCTTTCTCGACTTGGCGACGTCGGCCGCCGCCTGATAGCGCGCGTCGGCGGCCTCGATTCGAGGGAGCCATTTCAAATAAACTTTCGTCTTCTGCCGATCGCCCAGCATCGGCGTGGCGCCGCTGTTGTGGCCGATGCCGTTGCCGTCTTTGGTCTTGCGCTTGGCGCGTGCCCGTTCAGCCATTGGTCGTTCTCCCGATGTTCTAGCCGGTGAGCCAGTCGAGCGGCGGCGCGCAGTCGTGCTTGACGGCGAGCTTGTAGACATCGCCGCGCATGGCGGGGGCGATGCCGCGACGCTTCCAATTGTTCAGGCGCTGGGCCTTGACCCCGAGGGCGCGCGCCAGGTCGGCGTCGCTCTCGAAGTTTCTGGCCAGCACCTTGAGCACCTTGGCGTCCTTGTGATGGGTCATCCGCCGGCGCTTTTCGCTCGTATCAGAGCGGGCCTTTGCCGCGCTTCCGTTGAGAGATTTGCTCATAAACGGCGACCCTACACTCAATGTGTAGCGTGTCAACGTAACGTGTATGCCATCTGTGGGAAACGCCACTGGATAAACAGGCTGTTTACGAGTAGCGTGATCGCCAATAGATCACGCCCCGTGTACGGAGTTAAGACTTGCCAAAAACAAAACGAGATATGCGCGAATTGAAGGCATCAGGCCGTCGCCTGGTGTGGACGCGCGAGGCGTTGGACCTCGGACAGGCCGAGCTCGCACGCTTCCTAAAGATAAGCCCACAACGATTAAACAATTACGAACGCGGGTTGCGGCCGTTCGATCTGGACCTCGCCAAAGAGATGGTGAAGCGCTGGAAGCTCACGCTGGATTGGGTCTACCTCGGCGACGACAGCAATTTGCCGAAGCGCTTGGCGGAGAAGATCGACAGCCTGAAATCCCTGGGCTTCGACGAGAAAAACGACGACTAGCTGCGCGTTGCGTGTATTCAGATTGGCGACATTAACTACACTTCCTGTGTATGGTTTGCGCTTGAATTGATCCACGGTGAGTTTATGGTGCCCTCATTCCGGGAGGGGCCGCCATGGAAAATCGCGAGATCGATTGGGACGCCATCGTCGCGCGGGCGCGCGAGCAGGATGAACGCTCCGCAATAAAGCCAGCGATGCGCCCGAAGGCGTTGCGCTCGGTCCTGTGGGCCGCCCTCGGCATGATCGGGCTGGGCTTCGCCGTTGGACATTTCTGGCCGTGGTAGCAGCGACACGTTTGCCGTGCCCGTGCGGCACCGAGCGCGAGCCCGTCGCGTGGCGCAAGGGATCGGCGTCGTATCTGTGGCGCTGGCGCTGCCCGCGCTGCGGCCTGCAATCGACCACTGCCGCGGCGCGGCAGGAGCGCGCCGACATCCTGTGGAACGAGGCCGTGCTGACGAAGCGGGAGCGGAGGCCGGTGCATGGTCGATCATAAGCACGCTCACGATGCCGTGACGCCCGAGCCGATGGCCGGCTTATACAAAACTTTTCTGGTGAAAGGCGGGCCGCCGGTCGCCGTTCGCATTTGGTTCGGCAACGCGATCATCGACGGCGAGGAACAGGATCGCGGTTTCGATTGGCGGGTCGAGATCGACGGCGAGACGGACCAACCTGTGACCGATTCAACCGGGTGTTGCTGTCGCGTGCCACTCGACGTACACAGTGTGTGGCCGTTCTGTGCGCGCCGTCCGATAGACGAGAAAGAATATCGGTACCTGCAGCGACGAGCCCGTTGGGCTCGTGAGCATGCGCAGCACCATCCAGCCGCTCGGCCTCGTGAGCGCGTGGACGTGCGTTCCCTCAAACCAGCGTTTTAGCGTAGGGCGACGATGAGCGAAGCCCCGAGTGGTATCGGCCACAACTTGCCCCCGGACGATCCGTTCGCACGTGCCGCTGAGCTCGTGGAAAATGCCAATCGCTGGATCAAAGAGCGGCCCGAGATCGCCGACGAAGAGCAGGCCGGCGCGGCGCAACTGGCGATCGACCAACTGAGAAAAGTCAAAGAGGACCTGGAAGCCGACCTTAAGGCGCGCCGCCAGCCGCACGACCAGGCGATCGCGGACTTGCGCGTGCTTTTTCGCGATCCGCTTGAATTGATCGGCATCGCCATGACGCGCCTGCAGGAGATCGGCGCGGCGTGGCTTCAGAAAAAGCGCGACCGCCTGGCCGCCGAGAAGGCGGAACAAGAGCGCATCGCCCAGGTGGCGAGAGATCGCGCCAACGCGGCCATCATCGAGGCCGTCACGCAGCCCAGCGTCGAGGCCGACTTGCTGGCGCGCCGCGCGACCGAGGACGCGGCGAAGCTGTCGAAGGCCGCCGCCAAGCCGGTGCCACGCGCCCAGGTGCGCGGCGACTTTTCCGAAAAGGCGATGAGCCTGCGCGCGACGTGGAAGGCCGAGCCGATCAAGGGCCGCGAGACCGAGGCGATCCGGGCCTACGCTAAGGACGCCGAGGTGCGCGCGGCCGCACTGAAAGCGGCCACATCAGTTGCGTCACGCGCCGCCAAGGCGGCCAAGCGCGCCGACGCAGCGCCGGCGGGCTGGAGGTTTTTCAAAACGGAGACAGCAGTTTGAGGCGGGGCGAGGCAAGGCCACGCCCGGCCCGGCGAGGTCCGGCACGGCGCGGTCTGGTGAGGCAGGAGAGGCCCGGAAGGGTCCAGCAGGGTGAAGCGTGGATGGGCTTGGTCCGGCAGGAGCGGCAACGCAGGGTCGGGCAAGGCGGGGCGAGGCCTGGCGGTGCAGGGCATGGCTAGGTGAGGCAGGCGGGGCGCTGCACGGCATGGCCTGGCGCGGCGAGGCAAGGCGGAGTGCGGTGAGGTCTGGCAGGCGGGGCGAGGCACGGTTAGGCCGAGCAAGGCACGGTCAGGCGAGGTGAGGTTTGGAACCGTAAGAAAGGATGAACGCAATGGCATTGAGAGCAGTGAAGCCGGTCGAAACCGGCGCGGTGAGCGTGACGGTTCAACCGATCAACATGGCCGAGATTCGGCTGAAAATTCGCGGCCTGTCACCGCTGGTGATGAACGCCTTTTCGGAGAAGGCGACGCGCCAGATGATGGAACAGATGTCGACGCCGCAGGCGAAGAAGAAGGCCAAGAGTGAGCGCAAGCCGCGCGACTACGAGGCCGAGCACCTGGGCGCGCATCACTTCGCGACCGAGGGCTGGGTCGGCATCCCGTGCAATGGCTTCCGCGCCTGCGCGATCGAGAGTTGCCGACTGGCGGGCGTGATGATGACGCGCGCCAAGCAAGCGCTGTTCATGGTGGCCGACGGCTGGGATCGGGTTGACGGCCAAGGCCTGGTGAAGCTCGACGACATGGGCGAGCCGCCCGAGAAAACCATCATGCACGTGCGCCTGGAAAGCGGCGTGGTGAGCCTTGCGTGCCGGCCGATGTGGCGCAAGTGGCAGGCGACGATCACGGTGCGCTACGATGCCGATTGGATCTCGGTCGAGAACGTGATCAACCTGTTCAATCGTGGCGGCCAGCAAGTCGGCCTGTGCGAAGGCCGGCCAGGATCACCGAACAGCTACGGCATGGGATGGGGCACGTTCGCCATCGTCGGCGCCGTCAATCCCGAGCCGATCCCCGCGCCTGATCCGTCGAAGCTGATCAACATGCTGGAAGATGGCAATGGCGAATAACCTTGCCGTCATCGTCTCGGAGTTGCAGCGCGTCGCGCAGAGCCACGACGGATTCCTGAACGCCCGTGCCGTGCTCGATGCGGCGCGGCCGGAAGGCTCGCTGCTGCACGGTTATTTCGATTGGGACGACACCGCTGCGGCCGAGCGCTGGCGCTTGACGCAAGCCGGCAACCTGGTGCGCCGCGTGCGGGTCCACTTGACCATGGTGCGGCAAGACCCTCGGCAGGTCTCGGTCGAGGTGGTGCGCGTCGAACAGAAGCCGCGCAGCGTGCGCTTTGCCCAGGCCCCGCGCAGCGTGCGCGGGGTCAACGGCGGGCCGCGGCTGACTTCGGAGATCGCGACCGACGACGAGTTGGCCGCCGACATGGTGGACACGTTGCGCGGCGAGCTCGTCGCCGTGGTGCGGCGCGCCCAGGATTACCTCGACGCGGCCGCAGCGGTCGGGCGCGAGGAAACGACATTGCAATCGGTGGTCTCCGCCGTCGCGGAGATCATCAACGACGCTTGGCCGCCGCCGTTCAGCGGTGGTCAGGACGGCGACGGTGAAGCAGCCGTCGTTGCGACTGCGTGAGGCTTGGCATGGCGAGGCTTGGCCGCGTCTCGTTTGGTTGGGCAGGCAGGGCAGCGCTCGGCGTCGCCGAGTCCAGCTATGCGTTGTCGGGCTCGGTACGGCAGGCAAGGCACGGCTTCGCACGGCCAGGTCAGGCATGGCGAGGCCTAGCAGGGCGACGCCCGGTTTGGTCCGGCAGGCAGGGTGGGGCAAGGCACGGTCGGGTCTGGACTGGCGAGGCACTGCATGGCGCGGCAGGCGAGGCATGGCGTGGCGAGGCCTGGTTGGGCGCGGCGTGGCGAGGCGGGGCTTTGCAGGGCCAAGTCAGGCGCGGCAGGCGAGGCGAGGCATGGTCCGGCAAGGCAACGTTTGGCCGGGCAAGGCAGGCACGGCGTGGCTTGGCGTGGTTAGGCTTGGACTGGCAGGGCAGGCGAGGCGAGGCACGGCCAGGCGCGGCGCGGCCCGGTCTGGCGAGGCGGCGCGAAGTTCGGCAGGCGCGTCAGGGCTTGGCGGGGCTCAGCGAAGTCTGGCAGGGCGGAGCGTGGCAAGGTTCGGAACCGAGGGGAGTGGCAGACATGACACTTGAACCGCGACCCGGCTTCGACTGGTCGCGCGTGCGCTGGGACGATGCCGACAAGCCGCAGCGAAACGATTGCAGCTATTGCGGCGTGGCGATTCACGAGGACGAGGTGCCGCTACGCATGTGGAAGGAGAACGGCGACGGTTGCGTGCTTTGCGATCCGTGCTCCGCGCGATGGTTCGGCCTGATGCCGGTGGGCCGCGACGACGAGGACCAGGAGGATTGGTGATGGCTGAGCCCTACGACGCCCCAACGACGGACGAACTCGAGGCCATGTTCGGCGACGTGCAGCCGCCGATGAACCAGGGTGACCTCGTGCCGCGAGGCCGCGAGGTCTCCGGTAGCTCGATGATGGTGCAGGACCAGATCATCACCGCGCAGGTCGTGAGCGTGCCGCGCGACAACGCCAAGATCCTCAAGGGCCTGCAGTTCGCCGCCGCCTACGCGGGCGACAAGGTGTTGAACTATCGCTGGCAGGTAAAAAATCGCAGGACCGGCAAGCTCGACACTGTGCAAGGTTTGACGATCAAGGCCGCCGACATCCTGCTGCGAGAGTACACGAACGCCTATGTCGATCTCCGCTTTAACGAGACGTCGACGTCGTGGGTCTACAAGGCGACGTTCGTGGACCTTGAGCGCGGCATTGCGCGGCCGGCGTTCTGGCAGGAGTACAAGGGCACGTCACGGCTGGGCGCGCGAGACGACACCGACCAGCGCCTTAAGCAGTTGCCCTTCCAGGTCGGGCAATCGAAAGCGATCAGAAATGTGATCGTGAAGTATCTCGAAATTCCCTACGGCACCTACCTCCAGAAGGAGGGCGAGAACAACCTGATCGAGCGCGTCAGCAAAGACATCGCGGCCTATCGCGAGCGCTGCAAGGCTGCGTTGGCCAACCTGGGCGTCGATCTCGTTCGGGTCGAGCGCCAGGTCGGCCGCAAGCTCGCCGACTGGTTGGCGCCCGACGTTTCGATGGTCATTCAACAGATCAAGGCGGTGCGCGATCACATGCTGGCCGCTGATGATCAGTGGCCGGCGGACGCGCCGCCCGAGCCCAAGCGATCCGACCCCGAGCCCGAGACTTCCGCCGCCGCTGCCGCCCAACCCACGACTCCCCCGGAGACGGCAGCGAATGGCGGACCGACGCCTGACACAAAAACCGCCACCGCTCCCCCAGAGCCTTCCCCGGCGGGTCAGGCGTCGGATTCTACTCCGCCACCGGCCGACGAGCCGGCGCACGCGGAGACCGTCGACCTGTCGATGCCGCTTGAAGCGTGGACGGTGGGCGACGACGTGATCGGCCAGGAGAACATCATCAAGCGGCTGGAGAAGCTGATCGACATGGCCGAGACGCGGGCCGACGTCGACGCCATCGAGACGCAGAACGCCGAGCGCATCGGCCGAATCACTGGCGTCCGGCGCGGCAACCTGAACGGTGCGATCCGCATCAAGCGCGAGAGGCTGCGGTGAGCGCCGACGCGCAAATCATCTTGAAGCGGATCGCCGACGACCCGGCGGCCAAGCCACATCGGCGCGAGGAAGCGCGCGCCGCTCTGACCCTGTTCTCGTATCTCGAAATGACCAGCGTGGAGGACCTGATCACTTTCCTACTCGACCAATGCTCGAGCCTGCAGGAGCGCATCGACTATTTGGAAAAGTTGAAAAGAGGGGAAACACAATGAAGATGTTCGAGGTGATCGAATGGCGCGGCCATCCGGCCGAGCCGGTGAAGTATGCCGTGGTCGAGATCGACCGCGATGGACCGATCCTGCGCGGCGGACCCTACGACCAGGATGAAGCCGGCCGCGAGGCCGAGCGGTTGAACTACGAAGCGACGCTCGCTGATTGGAGGCCGCGCCATGAATGCCACTGATGACCCCGGTGGCGACGACGCCAAGAGCAAGTTCGGCCTTCACCTGCGCGACTGCCTGCGCTACTTCGACGACAAGACGCAGGAGCGCTACGGCAAGCCACTGCTCGCCGGCCTGGTCACGTTCCCGGCCGACGAATGCGACATCGTGAGCTTCGCCAGCAACGCGCCCGGCGAGCGCGAGGTGTTCGCCCAGGCGATGATCAACCTGCTGATCCGATGGGGTTACATCGAGCAATGACCGCACAGCCCTTGACCGCCTACCGTTGCGATCGCTGCGGCGATGGAGCCAACGTGCCGCTGGGCGGCGGACCCGTTCACACGCGCCAGGCCGGCCCCGACGGCTGGCTGGCGCTGGTGATCGGCACCGACCCGAGCACGCCACCGTCGCACCTCTGTCCGCCGTGTGCCTTCGGCTTCAAGGCCTATATGGCCGACAAGACGATCAGCGTCGGCCGAGCGGCCGAGGGGTGACCACCGTGCCGCATGTGGTCGCCTCGGGCATTGCCTGTCCGCAGTGCCAGGGCAACGACACCAGCGTGCGCGACAGTCGGCCGAGCGGCACCATGATCCGGCGCCGCCGCCTGTGCATGGCGTGCGGCCATCGCTTCTCGACGTTCGAGGGCTTCGCCTATGACGACGCCCATCCCTTGCTCGTCTTCCGCGCCCTGCAGTTGCGCGCGCAGATGGACCAGCTTGGCCCCGAGCAGCAAGCCGCTGTGCTCGCCATCATCGAATTGTTCGGCGGCAAAAAATCCAAGCCCACAGAAGAATTCAGCGTTTCCACCGCCTAACTAAACCTTTGGTAAACATGGTGTTTACTGCTACCATCATACACACCCCGTTTACTTGGTCGCGTCATGCGACGTGCTGATCGGGCGAGCATCCCACGTCGTGGTTTGGACCGCGACGATGCCGCGCTCTTTGTGGGCTTCTCGCGGCGGCTGTTTGACCAGATGGTCAACGACGGCCGCATGCCGAAGCCCATCGAGCAGAACGGCGAGGAAGTGTTCGACATCGTGAAGCTCGACAAGGCGTTCAACCGGCTGAGCGGAGGTGGCAACGACAACGATTGGAGCAATCTATGAGAAGGACCTACCCAAGCGACCCGCGCTGGCCGTGCCTGCGCTGGGACAGTGACCGGCGCGGCAACCTGCGGTGCTACTACCGCAACGTGGCCAAGCCGGGATCGAAGCAGGAGCGGCTGCGCGCGCCGTTCGGATCGGCGGCGTTCGCCGCTGAATACGAGGCCGCCGATCGCGCTGGCGCCGTTCCGCCGAAGAAGGGCGAGCCGCGCCAGGGCGACAGCACGTCGCTCAATTTCATGCTGGACTGCTACTACCGCAGCTCGGCATGGACCGACGACTTGAGCGAGGCGACGCGCAGCCTGCGCCGCCCGATCCTCGACAAGATGTGCGCGCGGCTCGACAAAGCCGGGCGACGCCTGGGCGTGCAGGGCTACGCCACGTTGAGCCGCGGCCGCATCAAGGTGCTGCGCGACTACCTGAAAGCCACGCCCACGATGGCGAACGAGTTTGTGAAGGCGTTGAGCCGCGCCTTCGACTACGCCATCGAGCACGACATGCCTGGGCTCAAGGACGTGCTCAATCCGTGCCTCGGCATCAAGCCGCTGGCGCGCGACAACACCGACGGCCACCACCAGTGGACGCTCGATCAAGTGCAGCACTACATGAACAGCTATCCGCTCGCGAAGTTTCGTCGCGAGCACACGGCAATGGCTGTGCTGCTCTACACCGGCGCGCGTCGCTCAGACGCGATCCTGTTCAATGACGACATGGTCGTCACCGGCATCGACGGCGTGAGAGTGCTGAACTACGTGCCGATCAAAGGCCGCAAGCGCCGCAAGGCCAAGGGCAAGCCGCCGACCATGGTGCAAATCCCCATCCTGCCGCCGTTGCAAGCCGTGCTCGATGCACGGCCGCCTGGGCAGAAGCATTGGCTGGTGTCCTACTTCGGCAAGCCGTGGGCGCGCCGCAGTTCGCTCACTGACAACATGCGCGTGTGGTGCCGCGAGATCGGCCTGCACGACGAGGGCGCCGACGAGCGGTGCACGCCGCACGGCCTGCGCAAAGCCGCTGCCGCGTTCGCCGTCGAGAACGGCGCAAGCACGCGCGACCTCATGGCGATCTTCGGCTGGGAGACCGCGCGCATGGCGGAGTTTTACTCGGAGGGCTTCGAGCGGGCGCAGGTCGCGTCACGGTCGATGCACACAATGCGCCTGCCCGTCCGGGGTGCGCAGCCCATCAAAAAACGGGGCTAATCCCACTCTCAGTCCCACCCACAGTGGGACTTCAGAAAACACATTGTTTACAGCGCTTTACAACGTCCGTTCTTTCGTTGCAGACAGCGCGGTAATCAATGTTTTCAACAACTTAAACCCTAGTGGGACTGAGTTTTTCAGTCCCACTCTTGGGCGTCAACCTTGCACCCATAAACAAGTTGTGTAGAGTTTGGACCCTGAAGTGGCGTCGTCTGAAAACCACAACCGAGGGGGAAGCATGAAACGCATCGATGGCATGCCCGTCGCCAACGGCATGACCCGGCTGCGCGTCAACATCACCAAGTCAGATATCGAGCGCGGCCAGCCGCTCAATCAGAACGCCTGCGCCATCGCGGTCGCCTGCGTGCGCCAGCTTAAGAACGTGGTCGCCGCCAAGGTCCACAAGGGCCGGCTGTATCTCAAGTTCGAGGGCCAGGAGCGGTGGCGCCGCTGGACGGTGCCCGAGTATGCCACGCGCGAGATCGTGGCGTTCGATCGGGGTGGACGATTCGTGCCGCAGGAGATCGATTTTAGTCCACCGCCCGTTTACGTGCTGGCGCGCTATCGGCCGGAGAAGAAGGTGCGCAGCGGCAAGCGTCGCAGGCGCGGCCGGATCCACCGCACGACGGACGTGCGCGACGAGGCCCGCAAAGACGAACCGAGCCAGCGATAGGGAGGCACCATGCCAAGAGGAATCCCAAAGAGCGGCAAGCGCCATTCGACATTGAAGGCCGCGCCGCCAGGCAGCCAGACGCAACGCCTGATCGAAGCCCTGCAGGAGATCGAGGAACGGCTGGCGGTCGAGCGCGCCAAGGACAAGGCGCGGGCGGCGCTGCTGGCGTTCGTCCACAAGCACGGCCTCTCGGCGGCCGACCTGCGCGACGCGGCCAAGATCGTCGGCGCGCGCGCGACCGGTGACGAGCCCGTCACGTCGTTGCACCTCGGCAAGGCCAAGCGCATCGCCCTCGGCCGCCGACTGAAAGAGGCGCGCGTCGCCAAAGGCCTCCAAGGCACGCAGTTGGGCAAGCTGGTCGGGGCCAAGGGCACGGCGGCGGTCGTGCAGTGGGAGAGCGGCATGATCCCGACGATGCCGAAGTACCGCGCGGCCCTGATCAAGCACCTGGGCCTGCCGAAGGATTTCTTCGCTGAGGTGCCGGGCCGGGCGAACGCCGCCAACGGGCACGCGGCATGATCCCTCCAGATGGCCATATCTGGCCGCACAAGCAGAGCAGCCCACGTCTGCCCTCCGGTGCCGGCCAGGGCTTCAACAAGCGCGTAGCGCGCCACCGCCGCTTGATGGCGATGCCTGTGGTGAGCGCCCTCGGGTTCGCCATCACGTGGCTTGCCGTGATCGCCGTTTGGCTCGGCACGTTCGGCTGGTGGCCATTCAATTGAAACACAACGGATAGACGCCAGCCCGCAGTGGGCGCGGGTTACACGTGAAACGAAGGTATGGAGGGAAGGATGCAGCTCGATCCCAAGACGGTCGTCTACCTTGATTTTTTCCAGCGCTACACCGCTATCGTGGTCGGCGACGAGAAGCCGAAGGCCGAGCGAGCGATCGCGCGCCTGAGCGATCAGATCGACGCCGTCATTGGGCTGGAGCTCACGCCCGACGAGCGCTGCCGGTTGATCGCGGTGCTGGCGCACGCCCTGCACGATCTCGCTTATGTCGAGGGTTGGTGAATTGAATGACGTCGACGCCCTGACCGCCGCCGAGGTTGCGCAGACTCTTGTCTCGATCGGCCGCGCCTGGGCCAAGTCGCGGGGCCTCAAGCCCGAGCAGGGGATCGCCGCCATGACCGAAGCGGTGGCGGCCCAGGAAATCAAAATGTTCAAAGAAAACGGCACTATCATGTGGTCGCTCAAATGACCGGCGCGCCGCAATACGACATCCCCTTGCCGCCGCGCATGCGTGGCCTGCAACGCGACCCGCGCGGCTTCGTGATCCCCTATTTCGTGGCCTGGCTCGATGAGCAGCAGCACGAGGTCGAGCCGCCCAACGGCAAGCCCGACTTCCGCATCCTGAGCCCGTCGCGCATGGCGGCCTGCAAGCGCCACAAGCTGTGCTGGCTGTGCGGCCAGCCGATGGGCGTGCGCAAGGTCTTCGCCATCGGCCCGATGTGCGCGGCGACGCGGACCACGATGGAGCCGCCGGGGCACTACGAGTGCGCGCTCTACAGCGTGCGCGTCTGCCCGTTCCTGTCGCGGCCCCGGATGCAGCGGCACACGGCCGACATGCCCGAGGGCCATTGGGCGCCCGGCCTTTCGATCACGCGCAATCCCGGGGTGACCGCTCTGTGGGTTTGCCGCGACTACAAGACCTTTCGCGCCGAGCAGCACGGTGCGGGCGAGGGCGAGCTCATCACCGTGGGCGAGCCCGAGCGCGTCGAGTGGTATCGCGAGGGCCGGGTGGCGACGCGCGCCGAAGTCGAAGCCTCGATCGAGAGCGGCTTGCCGATCCTGCGCGAGACCGCCGACAAGCAATCGTCCGAAGCGCGGCGCGATCTCGAGGAATTCTACTTGCCCCGCCTCGACAAGGTGCTGCCGCGATGACCCCGCCGCCGAAGCCCAACTATGCTGTGATCGACATGCAGTTGACCGAGGAAATCCTGCGCTTCCTCGATGCCCAGCACTACACGCTGGCGGCCAAGAGGATTGTGGCGACCATGATCGCCGCGCACCGCTTGAAGTACGGCGCCGATTCGATCGATGGCGCACGATGACGGCTCCGATCAAGGTCCGCATCGGCGTGCAGCCCGAGGCCCAGCCGGTGGTCGATGCACTGTGCCGCCTGCACGTCGACATCGGCTCGATCCACGCGCGGAAGTTCTTTCCCTCGGCGCGCATGCCGGAGTGGGCGCGCTTCATGTGTGTCGCGGTGGCCGACGAGGACGGCGTGCTTGAACTGGCGGGCAAGCTGCGCCGTGAGCTCGCGGGCAACGATGCAGCGCTCAGGCTTTGCAACAAGGTCCTGCTCGACAAGCTGCCGCTCGATACGGTGTTGATGGTCTTCCTCGACATCGCCGCGATCGAGGCGCCCGCGTGAGCAAGCGCGTAACTTTTTCGGTGCGCAATCGTGAGGCCGTCCTGGTGCGCAAGCTGGCGCGCCAGCACCGGGTGAGCGCCACCGACATTTTGCGGCTCGCGGTGTGGGCCTACCTGCTGCCGCTCGCGCCTTCGCTTAAAGCGCCGGTCGAGCTTCAGGCGCGGCGCAGGATGACGAGCGGCCGGACGGTCTGAATCGGCTGGGCGTATGTCGCATAATTCCACGCATATTGCGGGGCGACCTGCGGGGCGTAGGCGACCGGCCCGTCGATGGCGATGGTGGCGGTAGGGTTGCAGGCGGCGATGATGGCGCCGGCGATGCACGGCATGATCATGTGTGACCTCTCAATCCTGTCGCGGCTGGAAACCATAGGTGCCAGCCTCGTAGGGCGCCAGCAAAGGAAGCTGTTGCGTGGGCGGCGTGACGGTCGGCCCGGCGCCGACCGAGGGACCGCCGGTCGCCGGGTTGATCACGATCGATGAACCGGCAGCACCAGCGCTTGGATCCGACATCCCGTTGCCGGAGTGCACCTCGCCTTCGGGCGTGATGGTCTGCCAGTAGCCGTTGGCGCACTGGATCGTGTTATTGACGCCATTCGGCACCGACCAGCACGGCACCGGCTGTGCCTTCGCCGACGCGACGAGCAGCCAGAGCAGCGCCAGGCCCAGCGTGAACCACAGGCCATCACGGATCGTCATCCGCCCCAACAATTGTCGGTGACGGTGCGCGAGCAGCGCGGCAGGTTGGTGCGATCCTTCGTCACCATCTGCTGTTGTGGCGGCGGCGTGATCACCGAGGGCGGCGCGGGCTGCTGCGCCATCGTCGGTGCGCCATCGAAGGCGGCGCGCGGCTGGCAAGGCTGGCCGGATGAACGGAAGGCGAAGTAGGTCGCCTTGTCGTTGCACATCAACTCTTTTGCGGCACCGGCGTAGCCCGCGTTGTGAATCATCGCGATCTTCTGGCGGTTGGCGCAGTCTTCGTCGACGAAGGTGCCTCCGGCTGCCGCACCCCAGCCGATGACCGAGACCCCGCCAGACACGGCAAGGGTACAGGGATTTCCACCCGACACGGGAGGTGCGTAGACAGTAGGGGTGGTGCGGATCGTCACGTCGCTCTGGCTGTAGAACGGCGCGCCGCCCGGCGGGCCGGTTGTGCTGCCGCCGCCGCTCGTCCCGTTGGCGCCGTTGAGCCCGGCCGGATCGGTCGCGTTCGTGCCGTTCGTCCCGGCGCCGCCGCCACCGCTTCCGGTCCCGCCAGTGTTGAGCGTGATCGGAATGCTGTTGTTCGTTGTCGAGTTGACGCGCTGGTTGGTGCGCTGCTGCTGGCTGTTGCTCGACGCGCCCGAGGTGGTCGACGCGCCCGAGCGGCTACCGCTCGAGCTGCTCGAGGTCGAGCCCGAACTTGAGGTCGAATCGGAACCGGAGGTCGTCGTCTGCGCCTTGACGTCCGGCAGCGCCAGCGCGAGCACGGCCAGCGCGGCGAAACTCAAAAGGGTGGGTTTCATGGTGGAGGGTTCCTGACTGTGAAATGAAAACTCCCCCGCCACCCGCCGCCCACCAGAGGAAGGACGAAGGCGACGGGGGAGTTAAACACCCGAAAGCCTGACGAGTCAGGCCGCCGGCTTAGGGGAGCGGAGAGATCACGAAGGTGATGAAGTTGCCCGTGGTCGCCGCGCCGCTGTTGCCGTTGGCGCCGGCCGCCGAGCCGGACAGGTTCGCCGCACCGCCGATCGAGAACGAGGCGTTGTTGGCCTGCGTCTGACTGGTGTTGGTGTGGGCCGAGGTCCCCTTGGTGCCGCCCGGCGTGGTCTGCGAGGTCGCCGCAGCGGCCCCGACATTCTGGCCGGCGCCGTTGGTGGTGCCGGCGGTGACGCCAGCGATCGCGGTCACGCCGACCGAAGCCGACTGACTGTTCGAGGCACCCTGGCTGACGGTCTGTGCCGAGCCGTTGGCGAGGGTGAGTGAAGCCGCTTCGGCCATGCCCGACAGGGCGAGGAGGGCGGCGAACGCAACGCTAGCGAGAAGATGTTTGCGCAAATGAGTCTCCCAGAATGAAAGCGGGTGCAGGGTCATCCTGCGACCGGCGCGGCTACTTATCATCTTTCGGCCTCGATCAGGAGTGGCATCGCGCACAATTTTCAAACCGCAGGCGGTTCCCTCCCTCGGGATATATTAGTTCGGCCGCCGCTTGAGCTCGCACGTGAAGGTGCGCTTCGCCCAGCCGATCACAAAGGGCGAGAGCGTGTCCGACAGGCCGACGTGGAAAAATTTTTCGCTACAGACGACGACGTCGCCCGGTGTGATCGCCAGCGTGATCGCCACCGGCGGCGCCCACGGATTGATCCGCGTTTCTCCGCAGCCACCGAGTGCCAGCGCGAGCAGGACCGCTAGATGCGGCCGGTGAGCAACAGAAAGATGAGCAAGATCACCAGCACCGCGCCGAGGCCGCTTGGCCAGTAGCCGTGGCCCCAGGTTGACGAGTAGTTCCACGTTGGCAGGCCCGCGATCACCAGGACCACGAGAATGACGATGATCAGCCAGATGAGGTTCATCGCTTACCCTCCTGCGCTTAGAGCGCGATCGCATAGTTGGCGACCAGCATCGGCGGCAGGTTGGTGCGCATGTCGGTCGAGCCCGAGATCGCACCGCCGCCGGTCCAACCGCTGATCGAGCAGCTACCGTCGACGTGGGCGTTGCCCTGCACCGAGCCCCAGGCCTGGAAGGTATGGGTGTGCGGATGCACGGCGGCCTGGATCGTGTTGCCGCTCACGAACACGTCGCCGATGTCCTGATCGGTCGTGCCGGTCGAGTAGGTGCCCATGCCGTTGGTATAGGCGGTGCCGCTGACCGGGCCGCTGCCGCTGATCGGTTGCGAGGCCGCCGAGCCGGTGATCGTGTACTGGACCTGCTCGATGCCGCCGACGCTGCCCAGCGTGCCGGCGATCTGCGCCGACAGTCGTCCGGCGCCCTGGTCGGTGCCGGCGACGACGCGGCCGCGGAGGTCCGGCAGATTGAACGTGGTCGAGCCGTTGCCCTGGCCGTAGGTCGTGCCGAAGGCGGCATAGAGCCCGGCGAACTGCACGCGGTCGACCGCCTGGCCGAGCGCGAGGATGGTGCCGAGCCGCGCGGTGGCGCGTCCGGTCGCGATCATGTCGCCCGTGACATCGCGCCAGCCGGTCAGGCGATAGGCGTCGGTGCCGGCGTGGTAGGAGACTTTGTGCTGCTGGTTGGGGCCGATCAGGTTGGGCGGCACCGGCCGCCACGCGCCGACCGAGTAGTAGTGCACGGGCTTGGGGCCGAGCGCGTTCACGTTCAGCGTGGCGATGGCGCCGTTCACGACATGGAATTCGACGATGTGGCTCA
>Ga0210397_10001115_pt1 | contig 17344 bp, 18 predicted proteins | sample IncBWH2OmetaG_FD_160126 | JGI IMG/M metagenome (GOLD analysis project Ga0210397, IMG submission 160126) | Forest soil microbial communities from Barre Woods Harvard Forest LTER site, Petersham, Massachusetts, United States - Inc-BW-H-2-O ...
TGGCCTGTGATACACAGACCTCCTTAACCATGACCTGTGTGTCACAGGCCATGGTTAAGGAGGTCTGTGTTAAATGACATCACTTCACAATTTTATTATCGATCATTTGCTGAAAAAAATCTGTAATAGAAATATCAATCGGTCTGTATTTTACACCAAGTTCTTGGATACTTTTTGTGTGATCCACGCGCCATGGATATCCAACATTCCGGCTGATCATTTTCCGTTTAAAACCTACTAATGGTGCAAGCAGCCAAACAATAGATTTGGGTAAAAGACGGGTTGGGAATGGATACGCATTACCGAATTTTTTTCTTAATAAACCCGCCAATGCGAGTAAGTGTATATTTTCTGCTGAAATAATATAGCGTCCGTTTGCTTCCGGTGTAAAGCCTGCCAGAAAATGTGCTTCTGCCAGATCACGTACATCCACCACGCCAATGGTGAAATCCGGTATGCCGAATTTTGCAGTGCCATCTCCGAACTGACGCACAATATTAAAACTTTCAGACGTGGCAAATGGATTTAGGCCCGGCCCGATTACCAGGGAAGGGTTGATGCAGACCAGATCCCAACGGTCTTGCGCTTTATTGATTTCCCATGCAGCACGCTCCGCAACAGTTTTGGAAAAATTGTATGGCTGGTGATCAACTGTTGAAGTTGTGTTCCAATTTGCTTCCGTTGCCAGACCATTCGGATATGCCTGACATTCTATTGCATCTCCGATAATGGCTACGCAACTACTGGTCAATACCACACGATGTATGGAAACCGTTCTGTTTACAGAACCCAATACATTTTTCGTTCCGATTAATGCGGGGTCAACAAGATCCCGTTGCGGATCTTTTACTTTATTAATGAAAGGAGATGCTGTATGAAATACCAGTTCGCAGCCTTTCATGGCTTCATCATACGAACCTTCATTCAACAGATCTGCTTTGAAATATTTTATCTTGCCCGGCGTATTAGCAGCAAGGGCATTTAAGTACTGTAATTTTTCTTTGTTCTCCGGATCTCTTACCGGAGCATGCACCGTAAAGCCTTCGTTCAATAATTTTTTCACGATCCATCCGGCTACGTAACCGGTGGCACCCGTCACCAATACAGGTTTTTCTTTGTTAATATCTTTCATGAATGGGTAAAGTGAATGAAAAAGTTTCGGTTAAAATCGAGTTGAACAGATACATTAATGTAACAATTGCTCTTTTATCTTTTTGGGTAATGCATTAAAAACTAATTCGTATGAATGATCGATCCACTCTTTGATCAGAACATCGCGTACGCTGCCGTCATAGATAATCGTGTTCCAGTGTTTCTTGCTCATGTGATAACCGGGGAATACACAATCATATTCTTCTCTCAGTTCTACCGCCTTTTCAGGATCACACTTAACGTTGAACTGCAGCGGCTCTGAAGTAAGAGAAAGCAATAGAAATATTTTTCCTCCTACCTTAAAAACAAGCGTACTTTCATCAAAAGGAAAACTTTCTTCAACGCCGTTTTTTTGAATACAGTATATTCGTATGGTTTCACTATTCATGCCTAAAAAGAGTGTATTTCAATTAAAGATAGAAGTTGAGGTGTTCAGTTCAAAGCTTTTACAGTACAATAACGATATATTATCGCATATAATAAATTAACATACGTAGCAATCTTTAATTTTGGTTCTCAGGGGTATTTAGATTATTTTAGCTTAAGTTTTAAAAGATGTTATGTCAGCAATATTAGTTACCGGAGGCGCAGGTTATATTGGTTCTCATGCCGTGCGTGCACTTGCCAATCTGAATTATGAAGTGATTGTTTTGGATAATCTGATCTACGGTCACAAAGAAGCAATTGTAAATCCGGAGGTACGCTTTGTTGAAGGCGATATTGCCAATAAGGCTTTAGTGAAGGATATTATTAAATCCTACAGAGTAGAAGCTGTCATGCATTTTGCGGCATTTGCGTATGTAGGCGAGTCGGTTACTGAACCAACAAAATATTACAATAATAATTTAGCTGCATCCATTACTTTGTTGGATGCTATGCGTGAAGCGGGATGTAAAAATATTATATTTTCATCTACGTGTGCATCTTACGGAGCACCAAAGTATATGCCGATCGATGAGGCACATCCGCAAGACCCCATCAATCCCTATGGTGCGAGCAAATGGATGCTGGAGCGGGTGATTAAGGACTACCATCATGCCTATGGAATTAACTATGCATTTTTACGTTATTTTAATGCTTCCGGCTGTTCGGCAGATGGTTTGATTGGTGAAGATCATAATCCGGAACCGCATTTGATTCCGTTGATATTAAAGGCTATAAAAGGAGAACGAGATGCTATTACGGTATTCGGCACCGATTACGAAACACCGGATGGTACCTGTGTGCGCGATTATATTCACGTAGAAGATCTGGCTGATGCACACATTAAAGCATTTGCTTATTTGTTAAGTGGTAAAGGTCCTGTGATCTGTAATCTTGGAACAGGTACAGGATATTCAGTAAAAGAAATGATCGAAGCTGCCGAACGTGTAACAGGAAAACCCGTACCGGTTATTTACGGCGACCGCAGAGCAGGTGATCCGTCTTTTTTAGTTGCGAATGCTGCCAAAGCATATACAGAGCTGGGCTGGAAAGCAACGTATACAAGCATCGAAGATATTATAGCAACTGCCTGGAAGTGGGAAAACGGTCCGCGAAATGGACGCTACGATAAATAGTTGCAAGTTGCCAGGTACTAGACTGTAAATTCCAAATCACAAAAAACAAATTTCAAACGGCTGAAATTGATAGCGTATGCTTCGCCATTAATTTCAGCCGTTTTTTATTCTCCTAAGAAGCGTTGTGCGATTTCTTTCCGAAATACTTCATCACCTACTTGCAATCGATGTGCATACGCTGCTTGTGCATTTGCACCTGCAACATAACGTAGTTTGTCTTTCCCGTCTGTAGCTGCTTCATACACCACATCTGCTATTTGTTCAGAAGAAGAATAGCTGTTCAATCTTTCAGTATTGTTTATAAAGCTTGAAACTAATTTTTCAGATAATTTCTCGTATGCGGGATGTGAAAGCAATTCCAATGAATGCGTGAATTCTGATTTGGTACCGCCCGGGGAAATTGTTTTTATCCCTATGCCGAATTGGTTTAATTCAAATGCCATGCTTTCGCTCCAGCCTTCCAGCGCCCATTTAGTTGCATGGTAAACGGAGCATAACGGATATGCCATAAGTCCGCCAAGTGAAGTTGTTGTAAGGAACAAACCACTTCGTTTTTCTCTGAAATGAGGAATAAATGCTTGCGTAACACGCATTACACCGAGTATGTTTGTGTTCAGTTGACGTTGAATCTGTTCATCGGTAAACGCTTCCAACGGACCAAATAATCCATAACCTGCATTGTTGAATACAACATCGATGTTTCCTGAATCAATTGCTTTTTGTGCTGTCTCTTTGATTTGCTCCAGGTTGGTTACATCTAAAGGCAACAAGGTAATATGTTCTATCAGGTTCAATTCTGTTTCTTTTTCCGGTTTGCGCATAGTAGCAATGACACGCCAGCCATTTGCTGCAAATAGTTTTGCGGTGGCTTTCCCGATCCCTGTAGAAGCGCCTGTGATAAAAATTGTCTGCATCATTTTTTATTTTAGTGTGATGTAAAAGTAAGCTATATTAGGTATACTTTTGATACTGATATACTAAAGGATACCAAGATGACAGAACAACAGGAAAAGAGGATTAAAGATAAAATCAAGTTTGTTCAGGATACGCTATACGTTATTAGTGGCAAGTGGAAATTACCAATTATTATATCTCTGTATTATGGCAATGCCCGGTTTAAAGATTTGCAGGCAACCATTCCTAAAATTACAAACCGTGTTTTATCTAAAGAGCTAAAAGAGTTGGAAGCAAATCAACTGATTACCCGAACGGTTTACGATACATCACCCGTGTCAATAGAGTATGCGCTCGCTGAATACAGTCATACGCTTTTGCCGGTAATACAAACAATGGCAAAATGGGGTGAGCAGCACCGGGTAAAAGTTACAGGAAAGTAGTTTGGCACATATTATTCTAATGTGGTATTTTGAATTGATTATACTATCATATTATAAAATTTAGTTATATGAATTTTAAGATTTCTTTTATACCAGATGAAGCTTATTATAAAGAAGCTTATTTTGAATTTACTCCATTTAAAAGATGGGAACCAATTTTATCTATGTTACCGATAATTTTTGGAATTGGTCTTTATTGTTACGATCATTATTTAAGAACAATTCCATTTTTATTTGTTTTTATAGGTCTTTATGAATTGCTAAAATGTTTTTATAACAAAAATAAATGGATTAAAGAGCGTCTTAAGAGCGCAGTAAGCGGGCAAATCATTGAAATGGAATTTACAGATGAAGCTATTAAGCATACGGGACCATTTTCGAATGGTGAAATGAAATGGTCAGGCTTTAAAGCAATAAAGAAGACAAAAAAAGGAATTGTTTTAAAGATAGAATCTGGTATCAGTATATACCTGCCCGATAAGTTGTTTAATGAAAAGGAGATTGAATGTATTATGTCAAAGGCTAAACCTAAGGAATCATCCAGATCAGATTTTTCAGAATTTAAATGAAATCGACAATTAAATATTCAATGTGTTTTTCGTTGAGTAATTCTATAAACTCTTTGAAGTCTGGTTGTAGAATCATTTAATTCGGGATGAAATTGTACGCGTAAAAATTGTATGGCTTCTATAGCTTTTTCAGCTGAACAGATTTTCCATAACTAAATATACGTAAAATCATGGATGAATGCTGGTATAGAAGAGGCGAAAGTCCGCTTGAAATTATCTACGATAAATAGCTATAAGTAACAAAACGCTTCCTTGAGGAAGGCGGCCTTAAGCTTTAGGCATTCCGCTTTGAGCTTAAATTAAAACAAAAAGGGTCATGCTTCTCGTAGCGTGACCCTTTTAAATTATATGAGATAAGAATTAACGATCACCTCTGCTGTTACGACCAGTTCCGCTTCCGCCAAAACCACGGCTGCTTCCGCCACCACCGCCGTATCCGCCACGGTTTCCACCGCCGCCGCCGTAACCGCCACCGCTGTTACCGCCACCGCTGTTACCACCGCCACTGTATCCGCCGCCGCTTCCGCCACGATTTCCACCACCGCTAAAGCCACTTCTTCTTGGACCATCTTTTTTCTCTTCTGATTTGTTAACAACGATTGTACGTCCGTTAACTTCAGCACCATTTAATTCGTCGATTGCTTTTTGTGCTTGTGCATCATCAGGCATTTCAACAAATCCGAAGCCTTTGCTTCTTCCTGTGAATTTGTCAGAGATAATCTTCACTGAGCTAACTTCACCATACTCTTCAAAAAATTCTCTTAATTCGTTTTCTTCTAAACTAAATGGAAGGCTTCCAACAAAGATGTTCATAATAATTAATAACCTAGTGTAAATTGATTGTACATGTTTATACAAAAATAACCTTATTTTAATGAAGTACTAGACTTTGCAAGTTTAATTTTTAATCGAAAACAGAATTATATCGCTTGTGATCTATAAATAAAGCTTGATAGATCCAGGCGGATTATATTTATTGTTGGTTTGAAATTTAAAAAACCTCGAATAGAGCTTATGAATTGTGTTTTCGTTAACGTGCGTTAACATATTCCGGTAAATCAGAGTATCATCTGATCAGCTTGCTGTATGGATGCGTTTGACATATAGGATGGGTCTGGCAGGGAACCGAATAGGATTTTCCCAAGCTTACATACGGGTGAAATACGGGTGAACTATGGATGAAATACAGGTGAACTACGGATGAGAAGAAATTCCAAATCTTAAAAAAAATAAATTCCAAACAGAAAGCATTCAAAACTAAGTTCTATTATATACAAAGGTAGGTTTTTATGCGGAAGTTTTTAAATGATTTTCATATAAAATACGGCGACTTGTATCGCTAATCAAACGCTTCAACCAGGTAGGTTTGTGCTATTTTTTTATCGGAAAATTCCTGTAATTATTCCGTAGGACTTTTTATTTGTTCCCCTTGTTTTGGGGAACTTTTGCTTACAAGATATACTCCCACCAGAATAGCAATTGAGCTGATCAGTTTTTGACCATCCATCTTGTCTGAACCGAAATACATGGCGACAAACGTAGTCAGTATAGGCTGAATGTACACATACATGCTGGAAACAGCAGGACTTACGTCTTTTAATACATCAACACCGATATAATAGTTAACAATGGTTGCAAAAATAACAATAAAGCCAAGCGATGCCCAGGCATACAAAGGAATGTTCTGCCAATCGGTTGGTGTATAATTGGTAAAACTATAGGGGAAGGTCATAATGGCTCCCAGCAGGAAGATCCAGAAAATAACGGTGACAGAATCGTAGGTAAGCATTAACTGACGGGCAATAACGAGGAAGATACCATACGAAATGGCATTGATCAGGATAAACAGATCGCCGATAAAAATCCCTTCCAGTTTACCTTTAGAGTCCAGTAATAGGATGGCCGCGCCTGCTGCACTTAATACAAGCCCAAGCGAATTCATCCAGCTGATTTTTTCTTTCAAAAAAAGAATGGATAGAATAAATACGGTGATGGGAATTGCCGCCATGATTAAAGATGCATTAATGGGCATGGTTCTGCTTAAACCTTCGTAGAAGAAAATCTGGTTGATGGTAATACCGAATATGGCACAGAAGAACAGACGTAAGCGATCCTGCTTAGCAATAACGAATGAGCGTTTGGCAAGCAGGATAAAGCCAAGAAAGAATAACGAGGTACAACTCATCCGTATCCAGATGATCGAAGATGCTTGCAGAAACTCCGGCATTACTTTTTTAGCAATGCTGTAATTGAAACCCGAAATGATAGTAAGAATTGCTAAAAAAATATGAGCCCGCAGTATTCTGTTCATGATTATTAAATTCGAGCCCAATTTTATGTAAATTTACTGAGGCTACCTTGCAGAATGTAATAAAAGATTCTATTCAGGTGCTTTATTTACTTCAAGCTATTATTATGCAATTAATTCCTTTGGCAGAGCGTATGCGTCCCACTGTATTAGAGGATGTGTACGGGCAACAGCACCTGATTGGTGCCGGTATGGTATTCCGTCGTTTTGTTGAAGAAGGAAAAATTCCGTCGATGATTTTATGGGGCCCTCCGGGTGTGGGTAAAACAACGCTGGCGCAATTGCTGGCGAAAACGGTTGGTTTGCCTTTTTATACCTTGTCTGCCATCAGTGCCGGCGTGAAAGAAGTACGTGAGGTGATTACAAAGGCGCAGACAGATGGTAAGGCTGTGTTGTTTATCGATGAGATTCATCGTTTCAGCAAATCACAACAAGATGCGCTGTTAGGTGCCGTTGAAAAAGGAACCATACAACTGATCGGTGCTACAACAGAGAATCCATCCTTCGAAGTGATCCCCGCTTTACTTTCCCGATGTCAGGTGTATGTGCTGCAGCCATTAAATGAAGAAGAACTCGTAACGTTGCTGCATCAGGCGATAGAGAAAGATGCTTATTTAAAAACAAAAACCATTGCAATAAAAGAACACGAATCGTTGTTGAGATTATCGGGCGGCGATGCACGTAAGCTATTGAATTTGCTGGAGCTGGTGGTAGATGCTGCGGGTACAGATTCGATTGTGATCACCGACGAATACGTACAGAAAATTGCCCAGAAAAAAGTAGCTTCTTACGATAAGAATGGGGAAATGCATTACGATATTATTTCTGCCTTTATCAAATCCGTACGGGGCAGCGATCCCAATGCGGCAGTATATTGGCTGGCACGTATGATCGAAGGGGGGGAAGAAGTGGAATTTATTGCACGCCGCCTATTGATACTGGCTTCGGAAGATGTAGGTAATGCCAACCCAACCGCATTGGTTATGGCAACTACTGCCTTTGATGCGGTACGTTTCATTGGCTGGCCCGAATCCAGAATCATACTTTCTCAGGTAACCACGTATTTAGCTTCTTCACCTAAGAGTAATGCTTCGTATATGGCGATTAACGAAGCACAGCAACTGGTAAAGTCTCACGGCGATCTACCAGTGCCGCTGCATCTGCGCAATGCGCCAACCAAGCTGATGAAGCAGCTGGATTACGGCAAGGAATATAAATACGCCCATTCTTTTGAAGATAATTTTGTAGAGCAGGAATATATGCCCGATAAACTTGCGGGTAAAAAAATATACGAACCCGGAAGCAATGCCAGAGAGCAGGAGCTGAGGGTATTTTTACAGAAGAAGTGGAAACAGAAATACAAATATTGAAATTATGAATTGCTGTTGTTTAGCTAAGCTATAGAATTCATAACAGTTCCCCTTTCTTAATTCGATGAGTCTTTCTTTTTTATTCACTGTTCTTTTTGTCTTGATACAAAAGAACCAAAAGATCAAGGCTGTCCACCGCGGCGGATCAAATAGGCTAAAATTATAGTTCAAAAAGCACCATGAACCATAATTTCTTAACGCAATTTGAAATGAGGCCGTTTGGAACATCTTTATACTGACCAGTATACTTTGTAATTTCTCTTGAATTTGCTGCTTAACTAAGCGCATTGATTCATAATTTATAACTCATTTCGCCGCGGCGAATTATAATTACTTTTGTATCTTTACAATAGCAGTATATTATACCGTATATTATTGTGAACGCATTAAAGCCAGTCTTTTTTCTTTTAGTATGTATTGTTTTTCAGCAGCACACGTTTGCACAAAAAAATAAAGATAAGCGTGGAACCTATCATTCCTTTGGGGTACAAGGGATGGGTTCGTATTTCTTTGGTGATGTGTCTTCCGGTATTAAAACCATACGTTCGGGTTTTGGTACCCAATACCTCAACAAAATAACATCTGCTTTTGCTATAACGGTTGATCTCAATTATATCCGTTTGGTGGCAGACGATGAAAGTGTTTCAAATGTCAGAAGGGCTTCTTCTTCGGCGGCATATATCCGCAATCTGCATATGCGCAACGATGTAGTAGAATTGGGTGTACACGCACGCTATGAATTGTTTCCCTGCAACGATTATTTCAGCAAAAGGGAAAAAATAAATGCCTTTGCAACCATCGGACTGGGTTTGTTGTATACCAATCCACAGGCCAGAGATTCCACCGGACACTGGCGCAATTTGCGGTCCATTCACACCGAAAACCATACCTATTCAAAATATACCGCCTATATTCCCGTTTCGCTGGGTATGTCGTACAGAATAGCCAATCACGTGGACCTGGAATTTGAATTCGGGTATCGTTTCACATTTACCGATTACCTGGACGATGTGAAAGGGCAATATGTGGATCCGTCTCAGTTGCAAAGTGGAGATGCCCGGTATTTTGCAAACCGTTCCGCAGAGCCTACCGATCAGTTTAACGGGCATTCCCGCGACCTGAATTACATTCAGAATGGCCTGGGATACCCCATTGTAACGAGTCCGGATGGGTATTCGTATGTTTCTTCTACCGCACCGGGGCAGCCAAGGGGAACCCGCTTCGGGCTTGATGGGTATTTTGTTGCCATGGTCCGGATCGTGTATATTATCCCTAGAAGGCACTAAGTTGTCCACGTTCTAAAGAATAACAGCAATTTTAATCCGTTTGGGCTTTTTTTACCCCTAAAAAATTTTATTTTTGTAGTACTTAATCCTTTTAGCTATAAAATATAATGAGCGTTCTAGTTAATAAAAATTCAAAAATCATCGTACAGGGTTTTACCGGTACGGAAGGAACATTCCATGCACAACAAATGATTGAGTATGGAACCAATGTAGTTGGTGGTGTAACGCCGGGTAAAGGAGGTTCTCTTCATCTTGATAAACCAGTATTCAATACCGTTGCAGATGCAGTTGCTAAAACAGGTGCCGATGTTTCTATCATATTTGTACCGCCGGCTTTTGCTGCCGATGCAATTATGGAAGCCGCTGATGCAGGTGTAAAAGTAATTATTTGTATCACGGAAGGTATTCCGGTACGTGATATGATCGATGCGAAAGCATACGTAACGAAAAGAAAAGTAACATTGATCGGGCCGAACTGTCCGGGTGTTATTACTCCTGAAGAAGCAAAAGTAGGTATCATGCCGGGCTTTATCTTCAAAAAAGGAAGAATAGGGATCGTTTCTAAATCAGGTACATTAACATACGAAGCTGCCGATCAGGTAGTAAAAGCGGGTTACGGTATTTCTACTGCAATCGGTATCGGTGGTGACCCGATTATCGGAACCACTACGAAAGAAGCGGTTGAATTATTAATGAACGATCCGGAAACAGATGGTATCATTATGATCGGTGAAATCGGCGGACAATTAGAAGGCGACGCTGCAAAATGGATCAAGGCACATGGTACTAAACCGGTAGTTGGTTTCATCGCAGGACAAACAGCTCCTCCGGGACGTCGTATGGGTCACGCAGGTGCAATCGTTGGTGGTGCAGACGATACAGCAGCAGCGAAGATGAAGATCATGGCTGAGTGTGGTATTCACGTGGTACAGTCTCCTGCAGATATCGGCGAGACAATGGCGAAAGCAATGAAAAAACAATTAGCGTAATTAAGTACGCTTTGAGATAATAAGAAACCCCGGTGTTAACATCGGGGTTTTTGTTTTTAGAACATATACCTGCATTTCTATTGAACGCCCTTGTCGGAGTTTCCCGCCAGGCAAATCTCACGGTAAGAATTACTTTAATTGCGGGATCTCCGACAAGCTGTCAACCAGTAAGTCATACATTCATATGTGTGAGGAAACTAAATCTATCTGAACCATTCATATAATATGCCGCGCTGGAAAATGTATATTGTTCCGGTTACTCACATAAGCCAGCTTTGACAGGATTATGGTGTATGTAATCCAACTTTTGATCGCAAACAGCGGTAGTATACAATTCGACGCAAAGAGAATTTCGTTCCCAGATCTGATATGTTCTGTCTTGTTGAGTTGCGCGGTAGTTTTCTAATTCCTGAGGATAATGCTTTTGAATACTGCGTTTGAGTTCGTGTGCTGTATATTTCAAAAAATCACGTTTAACATCACTTGTTTTCCATTTACCTTTAACTTGCCAGATTAAGTGAATGTGATTATCCATGATGCAATATGCATATAAGATAATGCGATTGTCATCAACTAAAAATTTCAGGCTATTGCAAATAATTTCTTTATGTCCATTTATTTTTAACAAATGCTGCCAGTTATAAATTGTAGCAGTAACAAATTCAGGGTAAAAAATAATTTTATCCATAGCATTTCAATATACTAAAAAAGTCGTTTCTCTAACAATGGCTTGTCGGAGATCCCGCTGGATACTGATTTCTTATTGATATATTTGCCTGGCGGGAAACTCCGACAAGGGCGAAGAAGAAACCCCGGTGTTGACATCGGGGTTTTTGTTTTTAGAAATAATTAGTGGATATTTAGGAGCCAGCTGTTTTTTTTGGATGTTTTTAATTTTTGAAGTTATGCCATTCTGAAATGTTATAGCGGCTTATAAACGGATATATCTGTTTAATTAGACGGATAATCTGAACAATATATTAAATATACATGTACCTAGGTGTGTATATCAACTAGTCGTGCGCCATTTAAAAAACGTAACTAAATCACTCGCTAAATGATATTGGGAAGATTTTATTTTAAACTAACTGAAAGTGGAAATCTTTTAGGAGAATATTCTAATAATGCTATGGGAAGAATTTCTACAGAGAGTGCAGATAGAATTCCTTCATTAGCAACAAGAGATTTCATTGGTAATTATAATTCAACTTGGTTTGAGCAAGGTGCAGAACTTTTGACTTTGAGTATATCAAGAAAACCAAGAACCAATGAAATGATTTTTTTATTGATTTGGTCAGATAGTAATAATGTTCCGCTTTTTATGGGTGAAGGTTTTATTTGTGAAAACTTATTGATTGGAAATTATTGGGATAGTGAAGTACAAAATGAAATCGGAAATCGATTAATACAACCATAGCAAAGATCTTACAATATCAAAGGTGTCTTTTCAGCCGAGGTTGGTAAAACATTTATTTCCTAACCTCCGAATTTCTCCGAGGTTGTGTCTTTTCGACTACCACCCACAAAGTTATAATAATCGTTGTAGGGCATAAATTAAATATTATGAAGATTGCCATAATAAAATCAAAACTCCAAATAATCAAAACTAAACTATTAGAGTTCAGGAATGAACGTGAAGTACGCTTTCAAAAACCTGAGTTTGAAAGACTCTTTGCCGATTTTAAAGAAATATCTAATCAATTAAAACAGGTTAACGCAGATGTATTTGATGAGCTAAGTTCAAAAATATCCTCTCAAACAGAATCTGCAAGAAGTGCTTCTGGAAATCATTATACGCGATACACTAAGACCTGTCTAGAAACACTTTTATATGAAGTGGAAAAGGCTATTGGTTTTATATATGTATTAGAAAATGAAAGCACTTCAGATTCAATTGAATCTAATCCGTTAAGTGTGCTAAATATCATTTCAGATGGGTTTCATAAAGCTGTTAGACAAATTCGTAAAAGATATTCGAATAGATCAACATTGAATGTAACCGATGAATATGATGTTCAGGACTTTTATCATTCACTTTTGAGAATCTTTTTTGATGATATTCGCGAAGAAACCTACATTCCTAAATACGCTGGAGGAAACTCTCGAATCGACTTTTTACTAAAGTCCGAAGGTGTTGGAATTGAAATTAAAAAATCTAGGGAATCACTTAAAGCTAAGGAGCTAGGTGAACAATTAATTATTGACATTGAGCGATATGGTTCTTACTCTGATATTGATAGCTTGTACTGTTTTGTATATGATCCCGAGGGATGGATTGAGAACCCAAGAGGCTTAGAAAATGATCTTTCTGGTACTAAGAATAACCTAAATGTAATTGTCAGAATTGAGCCGAAATAGACACTTTATAGCAATAGAGTCAACTGAGGTTGGTATCTCTCTATATTTCCTAACCCCAAAGCACAACTATGTAAAAATAAAAATATACAATGAAACCATACTATAAAAAAGTAGATCGATCGATGATGGACTGGGGATTTACAATTCCTAAGGAATATGTTAATGAATTTCTTTTTAATATTCCATTACTAGAAGGAACATCTAGAGAATTAATCTTAAACTGGGAAAAGAAAAGATATACCGCTAAAATTTCACATGTTAACAGAAGTAATTTCACTAATGTTTATCAGATAAGATGGGATACTAATAGAGATTTTTTGAATAAATTAAGAAAAACATTTATTCAAAGTTATGTTATTCTGAAGAGCCAGAAAGAATTGTTTGATAGTAATAATTCATTAAAAAAGCACTTTAGAACAAATCTTGAAGGTGGGCAACAGGAAGTTGCCATTTTCTGTCCTAAAAATATAAATGAATTAGAAGTTAAAGTTTTTATTAAAATTGAAAATGAATGGAATACTTTGTTTGAAAGGTTAGCTTCTGAAAACGTATTTGGCTGGTTGTTTGAAAAAAAGGACAAAGAATATTTAATTCAAAAAAGCACAAATTGGATAAATGTTAATGATTTCAATCATCATAAAAACGCTATGAATGTTATTTATTATCTAGCCAATACTGAACAAAAAATGCTCTATATCGGTAAAGCAGATGATTTGGGTAAAAGAGTAAAACCTGGGAGGAAACATCAGGAAATGCCTGGCGATTGGAACATTTTTAAATATGACGTTATTAGACCAGAATTTTCGAATTTGATTAAGAGAATCGAAGATCATACTATAAGGACAGTTGCATCAGTTCTTAAAAACAATAAGGATTATTCTAGTTTAGGTATAGATACCTATACTATTGTAAATACTTTATGGAAAAAAATATAGAAATGACACTCTGTTTTGACGGATCAAACTTCTTACATCTGCTTTCGTAGATAGGAAACTTAATTCTCAGTTGAGGTGGTATTTTGACAGAAAAATTAAATGCTCGATACAACAAAAATAGAACTTGCAAGTAAATCTCTTGACAACCTTGTAAATCTCTTAGGGAGTCCTAAGGCGGCACCTTCTCCATGGCTTATTTATGGACTTCCGATATTAACGCTTGCATTAGGTGCTGGACTAACATTACTTATTCAATGGACAATTGAAGGGAAAAAGAATAAGAGGGATGATGAAGTAAGTAAGCGAGAATTAATTGCTAAAGCAAAGGCGAAAAAATTTCTCATTTCTCGACTTCTAAATGCTTTAGCAATGTATAAAGTTCACAAACAGTATTACAAGCGTATAGCAGAGCTAACAAAGGATAAAAAAGATATTAAAGATAGTTGGGAAAAACATTACGAAAAAGGACAAGAAACAAGAGATATAGAAGCAAAGTTCAATACGGCTATTTCTGAATATATTGAAACAATTATTGAATATTTATTGCTCTCAAAATCTAAAAGCGACATCGAATTAGAGCTAAAAACTATTTATGAGTATTCGTTCGAAAAATCTTCGGACTTTGCTAATTGTAAAACAATATCTGATTGTATTTCCGCTAATAAGTTAGAAGAAATTCGGCTTAAAGAAGACTATAAAAAGTATTTGATAATTATAGACAATTTGATAAATAAAGCATCGAGTTGACAAATAGTACTCAAAAAACGTGGCACATCAATGTGAAGTTTAAATAATCAATATCCTTTCCATCGTTGTTGGCGATCACATCTCTAACCTAACCACAAATCAACCTGCTGTTGTGCCAACGGCCGACAGCCCAGTGTTGTGTAGTGTTAACAATGGCTTGTCGGAGATCCCGCTGGATACTAATTTCTTATTGATATATTTGCCTGGCGGGAAACTCCGACAAGGGCGAAGATTTGTAATTCGGTTTAGTTATATTGGTAATTTTCAGACGATAATTTAAACCACTCCCTATTTTTATTCTAACTATTTCGAACAAGGTTAAAAAGCAAAGTGAGAGATATTCACCAACTTCTAAGAGAAATTATTCCACCGACAGATTATCAACACCGGAATGGATTTAGTAATGAATATATTATTCTGTCACTTTCAGATGCTGAAAGAAATGTAATCGAACAAAGCTTAATTGAAATGCTGGAAGTTAACGATGACACTTTGATTGGCGAAACTCTTGCAATTATGAAGTCGGTAAATTCATTACAAGCTTTAGAAAAAAGGCTGCAACTAACTAAAAAATCATCTTCGAAAATATTTTGGGCAAGTTTTATAAACGAAATAAAGGGTGGTGATGAAGAAATGAAAAATATTGCATTGAATGAGATTGAAAATGTCAAAGGGAAATATGCTTTAATTCATACTTTTCATTATTTATCACGCTTCAATGATTCTGAAATAAAAGAAAAGATTCGATCTTATATAAATCACAAAGACTATTTAATAGCATATAATGCTCGAACTTCAATTGGGATTCAGACTAATGAATTAATAGAAAGAGAACGAACAAAAAACAAATCGCTATGGTGGCAGTTTTGGAAAAATTAGAAAAAATCAAGCTCTTCCGAATTTGTAATTTCGAAACCAAATAAAAAGGATTTGTAATCCGTTATTTTAACGATTAATTGGAAAGAGAACAGCGATATTACAACTTTCCCTGAATTTAAACTTATGAAAGCATACTTATTATATGAAGCCGGAGGAGCCGATAAACTCGTTCTTGGCGAAGCACAGAAACCTGCTTTAAAAAGCGGGGAAGTTTTAATAAAAGTAAAAGCCATAGGCATAAACCCCGCTGATACTATTTATCGCAATTCAGCCGCATTTATTACCGCTTTATTCGGCGCAGAGCGACCGGTAATAATGGGTTGGGATATCTCCGGAGAGATTGTCGAAAAGGCTGAGCATACGGATGGATTTGAGATAGGTGAGGCAGTTTTTGCACTTTTACAAAATGCCCGCGGTTATGCTGAATTCGTGGCGGTTAATGTAACGTTATTAGCGCATAAACCTTCAACTATTACGTACGAAGAAGCTGCAGCTGCACCAATGGCCGGTTTGACTGCATGGCAGCCACTGGTGCACGGAATGAACATCAAAAAAGGCGACAAAATTCTTATTCATGGATCATCAGGTGGTGTGGGTCATTATGCTGTACAGATAGCCAAATATCTGGGTGCAGAAGTAATTGCAACGTCTTCTGCTAAGAATCGCGATTTTATTATGTCTCTCGGTGCTGATAAACATATCGATTACCAGACTGAAAATTTTTGGGAAGTAATTAAAGATGTCGATTTTGTTTTTGATACGATAGGCGGAGAAACGTTGGAACATTCTATTGATATAACAAAGCCAGGTGGTACCATTATTTCAATTCTGGCTCTTTCAAAAGAAGGTCTGATGTCTAAGGCGAAAGAAAAAAACGTAAACCTGTCTTTAAGAGGTTTGCAATTTAACGGAGCAGATCTTCGGGCGTTCGCCGATTTAATGTCTAAAGGGATCATAAAATCACACATCGCTAAAACGTATCCTTTCACTTCCATGGCGGAAGCACATGTTCAGGTAGAAACCCGTCGTACCGCAGGAAAAATAGTGCTTACGGTGTAGTTAAATAATTATGGAGCTGTTCTCTGCCTTTGTCGGCGTACCGGAGCAATACTATGCTATAAATGAAATATGCTCTTTCCGCTCCGGTCTCCGACAAGCTAAGTAACCTCACCTGCTTGTCGGAGACCCAAGGCAACATGCTTTCATTTCTTTTCGATATATTTCACCTGCCTTGGGCACGCCGACAAGGGTGAGGGAAGAAGTTGGGATTGATGGCATTAAGCGCGGAAGCACTTGTAAGATTGTAAACCAAGGCAAAATAAAACAATAGAAAAACTGTATAACTAGTTAAACAACTAATAAAATGAGAAAATTAATATTCTTTATGCATACATCACTGGATGGTTTTGTGGCAGGACTTAAGGGGGAAATGAACTGGATACATGTAGACGAGGAGATGTTTGATTTCGTGGCTACAATGACGGACAAAGCTGACACGGCGCTTTACGGACGGGTAACGTATGACATGATGCAGAGTTACTGGCCGGATGCCGGCAAAGCACCAGATGCATCTAAACACGACAAAGAACATTCGGCCTGGTACAACAAGGTTTCAAAAATTGTTTTATCAAAGACAATGAGTGAAAAAGGACTTGACAATACTATAGTTATTGGCGATCACCTTGCAGACAACATACTTAAAATAAAAAAACAAGAGGGGAAAAATATTCTGATTTTCGGAAGTCCGAGAGCTTCTCATGCATTATTAAGTGAAGGTCTGATTGACGAGTTTTGGTTGTTTGTTAATCCGGTATTACTTGGACAGGGTATGCCGTTATTTAAAGGCATAACCGAA
>Ga0210397_10001116_pt1 | contig 17325 bp, 18 predicted proteins | sample IncBWH2OmetaG_FD_160126 | JGI IMG/M metagenome (GOLD analysis project Ga0210397, IMG submission 160126) | Forest soil microbial communities from Barre Woods Harvard Forest LTER site, Petersham, Massachusetts, United States - Inc-BW-H-2-O ...
GGCCGTGGTGCAGGGGCCGCATGACCCCCACCTCGGCGATTCGGTCCGCTTCGTCCGTGACCTGCTGCGCGGGAGGCTGCCGGTCCTGCCGCGGGGGCGGCTGAGCTTCGTCGACGTGCGCGACGTAGGCGCCCTGCACGCGGCGGTACTGCGCCCGGACCGGGGCGCGCGCCGCTACCTGCTGGGCGGCCCGGCGGTGGAGGTCACCGAGGTAGCGGCGTTGCTGGGCGAGCTCACCGGCCGCCGGCTGCCGCAACGGACCGCCCCGGACTGGGTGCTGCAGCATAGCGGCCGCCTGGCCGACCGCGTGCAGCGCCTGCTCCCGGTGCGGCTGCCAGCCAGCGCGGAACAGGCGGCATTGCCGCTCAGCATCCCGGGCGGCGTCGTGGTGGATGACTCCGCGACCCGCCAGGAGCTTGCCATCGAGCGGCGTGAGCTGCGCGAGACGCTGGCTGACACCGTGCGCTGGCTGGCCGCGCGGGGCCTGGTCACCGCCCGCCAGGCCGGTGCCCTGGCCGGCTGACCCGCCCTCGGTCCGGCCGGCACCGCCGGGCGGCCACAGCAGCCGGCCCGGTCCGGCGAACCCCGTCGGCGGCCGCCCCGCTGCCAACCTTCAGCAATGCCGAGCTCTCGCACTTCCTCATGTAGTGCCGGGCGTGGACGATCGGCGGCCACAGGCGCAACGTATGACCAACGCTGCGGCTCATCCCGGCTGCGTCGCGTCGTTTCCGGTGCGCACGATCCGAGTCGCCGGGGTGCGGGACAGGCCGAACGACCGGCCGATCGCTGCCGCCGTGCACCCGGCCGCGCCGGTTGAGACGGGAGAGATGCACAAGGCCGGAGACGACTTCACGACTCAGGTCGGCTGAGGTCAACGCGATGACCAGAGATCACTCGAGACAGCTGAGACGCACGTCGTACGGCTCATCCCAGCGACGGCTGGCCGGCGTTCAAGCCATACGCCTGTTCTCCGCCGCCGCACGCATGGGCCAGGATCCGGCCCGCCAGGTCCGCCATCGTGAACGCGAAGAACAACCCGTCGAGGTCCACCTCAACGGCGCAGGTCAAGATCCTGTCCGTGGCGAACTTTTCCCCGGTAAGGCCCGAACTCGACGCGGCGATGTGCCACAACGACCACCCGGCCAGCGGATCCGGATCTTTACGTTCTCGTTAACCGAGTCGTTCACCAGCCCTGCTGTGCTCTGCACGAAGCGCGGCTCGGCGGACGAGCCGGCTAGCGGGCCACGCGGTAGCGGAGGTAGACGACTCTGGAGCTGAAGGTGCGGGTCTCGGCGAGCTCGAGGTCGACCCGGCGCCCGCCCTGGGGGAAGAACGGGATGCCGCCGCCGGCTAGCACCGGGTAGACCCTGGCCCGGTACTCATCGATCAGGTCCAGCGCGGCCGCCTCGGCGGCGAGGGCCGCGCCGCCGATCGCGATGTCGCCCTCGCCCGGCCCGGCCCGCAACCGCCCGATCTCCTCGGCCAGGCCGGCGGAGGCCAGGCGGGCATGGCCCTGCACCGCCGGCAGCGTGGTGGAGAACACCACCTTCGGGAGCGCCTTCCACAGCGCGGCCCACTCGAGCATGGAGTCGCCGAGCGATGGGTCCTGATCGGCGGTCTCCCAGTACAGCATCGTCTGGTACAGCCGTCGTCCCAGCAGGTGGACGCCGACCTGCCGGATCTGGTCGGTGACGAAGCTAAAGACCTCCTCGTCGGGCGCCGTCCAGTCGAAGCCGCCGTCCGGCCCGGCGATGTAGCCGTCAAGCGAGACGCCCATCGAATAGGTCACGCTGCGCATCACAAGTCCTCCTCGGTGACGGGTCCGACAGTACGACCGCCGAACGCCGCAGGACTCATCGCGGCTGGCTGGATGAGGCAAACGTTGCCGATTAGGGCACTAAGTCTTGACGCGACTCTGTCGGGTGATCACGATTATCTGTGCAGGTCACGCGTCATCGGGCCCGTCCTCGGCGAGCTGCGCCCCACGCGGGGACATCATGACAGTGAGACCATCCTGGACAGGATGGCAACTGTGTGCGCAACGGAGGAGCAACGATCCATGGATCAACAGCTGCCACTCGCGAACATCATCACCCTTGGCGTGCGTGACTTCGCGCGTCTGCGTGAGTTCTACCGTCAGCTGGGCTGGCCGCACGCGTTCGACAGCGATACCTTCACCGTCTTCGAGATGCGCGGTGCCCTGCTCGCGCTGTTCGGCATCGACCAGCTCGGCACCGACGCACGCGCCACGCCGGAATCCGGGCACGGCGGCATCCGCAGCTCGGTCATCATTACCGCGGACCGGCCGGAGGACGTCGACGCCCTCGTCCGGCGCGCCCAGGCGGCCGGTGCCACCGTGACGAAGGAACCGACGGACGCGGAGTTCTTCGAGGGCCGCGATGCGTACTTCGCCGATCCCGAAGGCAACTACTGGGAGGTCGCGTGGGCCGCCGAGGATAACCCGGTTACCGCAGCGGCCCGGCGCGCCGCTGGCATGGCGACTGACATCCAATCCGAGTGAACCGCCCGGCTGACGCATCGTGTTGCGTGCCCGATAGACCGCGTCCGAGTCCGGGTCTCTGTTCGGACGAATCACACTGCTCCGGTGACGCCCCCCTCACCTGCCCGGCGGTAACGCAGGCATAGCCTGACTCTTGGGAGGGAATTGCAGCACTGGATTGACATGGCGAGCTCGCCTGGGCCGCTGCCAGAGACCGACCCCAACCGAAGGGAGGCGCGAGATGGCACAGGACGCGGAGCGTACAGCGGTTCCGGGGAACGTTACCGACCGCGCCGCGCCGCTGACGGCGGCGGAGACGGCGGGTCCGCCTGGCGCGGCCGCGGCGGCCGACCGCCGCTGGTGGGTGCTGGGCGTGGTGGGGCTGGCGCAGCTGATGGTGGTCCTGGACGCCACGATCGTGAACATAGCGCTGCCCTCGGCCCAGCACGATCTGGGGTTCTCAAACGCCGACCGGCAGTGGGTGGTGACCGCGTACTCCCTGGCGTTCGGCAGTCTGCTGCTGCTCGGCGGCCGGCTGTCGGACCTGTTTGGCCGGCGGTGGATGCTGATCATCGGCCTGACGGGCTTCGCCGCCGCCTCCGCGCTCGGCGGCGCGGCGACCGGTTTCGGCATGCTGGTGATCGGCCGCGCCATCCAGGGCGCGTTCGGCGCCTTGCTGGCACCGGCGGCGCTGTCGACGCTGGCGGTGACCTTCTCCGACCCGGCCGAGCGGGGTAAGGCGTTCGGGGTCTACGGCGCGATCGCCGGCGCCGGCGGCGCGGTGGGGCTGCTGCTTGGCGGCCTGTTGACCGAGTACCTGAGCTGGCGGTGGTGCCTGTACGTCAACGTCATCCTGGCCCTGATCGCCGTCACGGGCGCGGTGCGGCTGCTGACGAACCAGCCCCGCGACACAAACGTGCACCTGGACCCGGTCGGCACGATCCTGGTCGTGGCCGGGCTGGTGGGCGTGGTCTACGGGTTGTCGGAGGCAGAGACCAAGGGGTGGGGCGCGCCGACGACGGTCATCCTGCTGGTAACCGGGGTGATCCTGCTGGCCGCGTTCGTGCTGGTCGAGCGACGCGTTCCGCACCCGCTGCTGCCGCTGCGGATCGTCCTTAACCGCTTCCGGGGTGGTTCCTACCTGGCCATCGGGCTGTCTGCCGTGGGACTGTTCGGGGTCTTTCTTTTCCTCACCTACTACCTGCAGCTGATCTTGAGCTACTCGCCGGTCACGACCGGCCTGGCGTTCCTGCCGATGATCGCGGCGCTGATCGCGACCTCGACGACGGTGAGCGCGGTGCTGCTGCCGCGGTTCGGGCCCCGGATCCTGATCCCCGCCGGAATGGTGGTGGCGGCGGCCGGGCTGGTCATACTGGCGGCCCAACTGGGCCTGCACACCAGCTATCCCAGCACGATCCTGCCCGCCCTCGTGGTGATCGGGCTCGGGCTTGGCCTGGTGTTCGCCTGCGCCATCAACACGGCAACCTACGGCGCCGCCCCTGAGGACGCCGGAGTCGCCTCGGCCATGGTCAACACCAACCAGCAGGTCGGCGGCTCGATCGGCACAGCGCTGCTGAACACGATCGCCGCGAGCGCCTTCAGCAGTTACCTTGTGACGCACGGGCCAGGCCCGGCAGCCCAGGCCGGCGCGGCGGTGCATAGTTACATCGTCGCGTTCTGGGTTTCGGCCGGCATTTTCGCCGCCGCCGCGATCGTGTGCGGGCTCGTGCTGCCCCCCGGCCTCCTGGCGCTGGCCGCGCCCGAGGTCGCCCCGGTTACGGTATGACCAGGAGGAGATGAGCACCGTGACTTCCGATCCCGCTGACAGCCTGCCCGGCCCGGCCGGGCATCTGATCACCGTGTCGGCGACCTACGGCAGCGGCGGCAGCGTCGTCGCGCCTGCCCTCGCCCAGCGGCTTGGCCTGCCCTTCCTGCAGCGCGTCACGACCACGGAGGGCGAGGTCGCGTTGGCCGCCGCCCCGTGTCACGAGCGGCTGATAGCGGAGGAGGCGAAGACCACGCCGGTCCACCGGCTGCTCGCGTCTTTCACGCACTCGATGCCGGTCGGGCCCACCCAGTCACCCCTCTCCATCCGTCACCTGGACGAGGACCTGCGGTGCAGCGCCGAGGCCGGGATCCACGGCCTGGTAGCCGACGGCGGGGGCGTGATCCTCGGCCGGGCCGCTGCGGTGGTACTCGGCAGGGACCGCGGCTTCCATGTCCGGCTAGACGGGCCGCCGGGCCGCCGGATCGTCCAGGGCGCCACGGTCGAGGGCGTCAGCCAAGAGCAGGCCAGCGCTCGCATGCAGACGGCGGACAAGGCGCGCGCCGCCTACGTTCGGCGCCTGTACCGCGTCGACCCGGCCGACGCATCGTTGTACCACATGGTGATCGACTCCACCGCGATCCCCCTCGACACGGTCATCGAGCTCATCGTCACCGCAGCCCGGAGCCATCGCGGCGAATCGATACCAGAACCGAGCACACAGACATGATCACGTGCCTGTACCCCTAACTTCCGATGACGTGGACACGCAATAGCTGGGCACGCGTGGGACGGTTCGTTTGTAGATGGTGCCGCCGGGGGTGAACCAGCCTGCCTTCTTCCGGACGGCCGGGCTCGGATCCTGGGCGCGGGCCGTCTCCAGGGCGGTGACGGCACGGCCGTCGGTATGGACGAACTTGCCGACTAGCTCGGCGGCCATCGCCCGCGCGTGTGCGTCCGGGTCGGTGGCCATGTGCTGCAACGCGGGTTCGAGGACCTGACCTGCGCCTGGTGCGCAGGTGTCGCCTTTGCACCGATCGCAAGCCAGACCGCTGGATCACCATGACCTGTCCGGCACGCAAGCCCGGCGTCGCCCGCAGCCGTGTTTCTCGTCGGCCGATTGTCTCGGTCGCGGGCATTCACTAGCGCGACATGTTGGCGCAATATGATCGGCGCCTGCAGGGCGTACAGGGAGGAAGAGGCAATCATGGCAAGCATCGCGGCCGGTGACGGAGCCGAATCCGGATCTGCGGTCGAGAACCTGGGGCAGCGCCGGGCCGCCGGGATATACGGCGCTATCGTCACCGCGGCGATCCTCGACACTGCCGGGGGTCACGTGTCCACGGTTGTGCTGGTGATCTCGGTTGTGGTCACGCTGGTGGTGTACTGGATCGCCGAGGAGTACGCCGAGGTTCTCGGCGAGCACACTGCGGGCGGTCGCCTGCCCAGCCGGGCCTATATCAAGGGTTCGCTGGTCTCGACCTGGCCTATGGTCAGCGCCTCCTACGCACCGCTGCTGGCGGTGGTGCTGGCCACGGCGGCCGGGGCCTCCGCGCTGACGGCTGCCAACGCCGGGCTGGTGGTGGCGATGGTGCTGCTGACGATCCACGGATGGCTGGCTGGCCGGGCCGCCCAGTTCCGGGGCTGGAAGCTTGCCGGTGTTACGTCGGTGGCCACGGGACTGGGCCTGGTGATGATCTTGCTGAAGGACCTGGTCCTGGTTCACCTGCACTAACGCCTTTCAGGTCGGTCCAAGTCAGTCCGATGGGGAATGGCGGCGGCATGCGAACCGCAGCAGGGTCGCGTTTCCGCGGAGCGGCCTGGTCTCACTCGCGGCGGGTGATACGGCCCGTCAGGACCCGCACGACGGTGTATGTTGAGGCCGTCCCGTGATCTTGGCCGTGCGCGCGGACTCGCGGGGGAGGAGAGACAAACGCATGGACATGACTGGCGGCACCGCCCGAACGGTTCCGGTTTCGTCACTGCGGAAGATGCTGGTGCCGCTGGCCCTGGCCCAGTTCATCTGCAGTTTCGCCGGGTCGAACATGAACGTCATGATCAACGACATCAGCCACGACCTGCACACCGACGTCCAGGGCGTCCAGGTCTGCATCACCTTGTTCCTGCTGGTGATGGCCGCGTTGATGATCCCGTGCGGCAAGCTGACTGACCGCTATGGCCGCAAACGACTGTTCCAGCTCGGGCTGCTCGTCTACGGGGTCGGCGCCATCCTCAGCGCCGTCTCACCCGGACTCGGCGTACTGATCCTGGGCAATTCCATCTTCGAGGGCGTCGGCACCGCCTTGCTGATCCCGCCCGTCTACATCCTCACCACCATACTGTTCCGCGACATCAAATCCCGTGCGCAGGCGTTCGGGCTGATCAGCGGTATGGGCGGCATCGGCGCCGCCACCGGGCCGCTGATCGGCGGCCTGATCACCACCGCTATCAGCTGGCGGGCCGCCTTCGTCTTCCAGGCCCTCGTCATCGTGGTCATCGTGGTGCTCGGCCGCGGTCTGGTCGACCCGGTGCCTGCCGACCCGGCCCGTCCATTCGATATCGTCGGGGCGGTGCTATCCGCCGTCGGCCTGGTGGTCCTGGTCGGGGGGATATTGGCCGCCGATCAGAACCTGGTCCTGATGGCGGTCCTGCTCGTGGCGGGAGCGCTGATCCTGGCCGGGTTCTTCGTCTGGATCCGCCGCCGCGAGCGGGCCGGTAAGGAGGCGCTGCTGTCCACCAGCCTGTTCCGCAACCGAACCTCGAACCTGGCCCTGATCACCCAGAACGTGCAGTGGGCGGTGCTGCTAGGCACGTCTTTCGTCGTGTCCGTCTTCCTGCAGACAGTGCGGCACTACAACGCGATCCAGACCGGCGTGATCTTCACCGCCGCCACCGTAGGTATCTTGCTGTCCTCGCTGGCCGCTGGCCGCCTGGTCCGGCGATTCCAGCAGCGGACACTGATCATGGCCGGGTTCGTGATCACGATCGTCGGCATCATCGTGCTGCTGGTCCAGGTGAAGGGCCACCCCGGCGCCTGGTACTTCGCCCCCGGTCTGTTCTTGATCGGCCTGGGCGTCGGCGTGATGCTCACACCATCGGTCAACGTGGTGCAATCCGCCTTCCCTGAGGACCTCCAGGGAGAAATCTCCGGGCTGTCCCGCAGCGTGTCCAACCTGGGTTCATCGATCGGGACCGCGATCGCGGGCACCATCCTTGTCGCTGGCCTCGCCGACGCCAACCGGTCCTACGGGATCGCCATGATCGTTCTGGCGTTCATCGGCCTGCTCGGCCTGGGAGCAGCCGTGATGCTGCCCAAGGCCCAGCCCTCCCTGGAAACGGACACGCTGGGCATGACCGCCGGACAACACCGCTGAAGGAACCAAGACACGTCCCGCAAATGACAGCAACAGCAGCGTTAGGCTCGCGGTTTGTCAACGTCGAGCGGCACGGACTCGGCACTGATTACGTCCACCGACGTCGCTTCGGGGGACGTGATCCCGTTCAGGATCCAATCGGTCAGGACCCGCATCCGGTTCCCGGACATGGCGCTCAGGTGGTAGCCCCGGGTGACGGCGTTGGCGGTCGGCCCGGACAGCGGGACGTGCAGCGGGTTCGCGGCGCCGGCCAGCCCGCCCAGGTCCACCAGGAAGCCCAGGTCGGCGTGTCTGTATGGCCTGGCCTTGCCCTTGCCGAGGGCAGCGGCGACGTTCCTGGCGACCTGCTTGCCCTGCCGCTGGGCGTGCTGGGCGGTCATGCCGCAGACCTCGCCGGGGCGGGTCAGGTCGGGCACCGCCGCGCAGTCCCCGCACGCGTAGATGTCCGGGGCGGCAGGTACGGCCATGAACTCATCGACCACCAGCCGCCCCCGGTTGGTATCGAGGTCCAGGCCGTCCATCAGCGGGTCGGCGCGGACTCCGACACACCAGATCAGCGACCGGGTGGACACCTTCTCCCCGGTGGACAGCTGCACGTACCCGTCGCCTGCCTTGGTGACCGACTGTCCCATCAGCACCTCCACGCCGCGCCGCCGCAGCACCCGGTCGGCGGCCTTCGACAGCCGCGGATCCAGCTGGGCCAGCACCCGCGGCGCGGTGTCCAGCAGCATCCACCGGATCTGCTGTCCGGCCAGGCCTGGCATCTGCTTGGCTATCCGAGTGGTCATCAGCTGACCTTGCGCGGTGACCTCGGTGCCCGTGTAGCCCGCGCCGACCACCACGAATGTGCACCGCGACCGGCGCTCCCCGGGGTCGGCGGCCACCGAGGCCAGCTCCAGCTGGCGGATGATGTGGTCGTGCAGGTAGCCGGCCTCGGCTATGGTGCGGAACCCGTGCGCGTAGTCGGCGATACCCGGGATCGGCAGCAGCTTGTTTACGCTTCCCGCGGTCAGGATCAGCCGGTCGTAACGGACCTGGCCGGCCGTGTCCTCCGGACCCTCCCAGCTCACGACCTTCTGCTGCGAATCCACGTGGTTCACCGTGCCGAGCACGAATCGCGTCTTGCGCAGGCGGCGGGGCAGGGAGACAAGGACGTGCGCTGGCTCGATGAGCCCGCCGCTCACCTGGGGCATCAGCGGCAGGTACAAGAAGTAGTCAGTCGAGTTGATGACCACGATCTCGGTCGTCGTTCCGACCAGCTTGGACAGCTCCCGCGCGGCGTTGAAGCCGGCGAAACCGGCCCCGACGATGACCACACGATGCTTTTCCCGCGGCTCCGCCATCTTTGTTCCTCCTGCCAGGCCAACTGGTGGCTGCCGGTGAGGGACCCGGTCCGGGACCGGCACCCCGACCAGGGTCGGGGGAACAGCCTGGCATCCATAGTCGCACTCGGGCGGCCGGTCGCGTCCCGCTGACCGCCGGCCGCCCGGGCGGCAGCGGTCAGCCGGACCAGGTCTAGCTGCCGCGGTCAGCGGGTTGGCGGCCCGTGGTGACGAGGGGGATGAAAATGTCGTCGACGATCTGGCGCAGGACGTGGTCGGGAACGGGCTTGAGCGTCATCATCACTTCGTTGCGGAACAGGTCGAAGGGGAGAGCGATGATCCGGGGGAGACGACTGGCAAGTAGCGCTGCTGCCTGACCGCGATTAGCGGGGCATGAATGCGCCCCGCGCCGGACGGCCCGCCAGCCCGACGCCGGTATCTCTAGCGGTTGACCGTGCTGACCGGCCGTGTTAATTTCTGACTATGCGGTCAGAAAGCAGTCCGATCGGTCAGGAATCCACCCGGACCTTCACCGAGACCGCGCGCCGCGCGCAGATCGTGGCGGCCGCCATCGACACCATCGCCGAGCTGGGGTACGGGCAGGCCTCGCTGGCCCGTATCGCCGAGACCGCGGGCACCAGCAAGGGCGTGATCATCTACCACTTCGGCGGCAAGGACGAGCTCATCAGGGAACTGGTCGCCGGGCTGGTGGCCAGGGGCGTGGCGTACATGGAGCCCCAGGTCGATGCCGAGCCGACCGGCGCCGGCAAGCTGCGGGCCTACATCGAGTCCAACCTGGCCTTCATGGGCGAGAACCGCAACCATATGGTCGCGATCGTCGAGATCGCGCTCAACGCCCGCGCCGCCGACGGCAGCCGGCTCTACGACGTTTCGGTCCAGGACGCCGGGGTGGCCGCGCTCGAGCAGTTGCTCGCCTATTTCCAGGGCACCGGCGAGTTCCGGGTCGGCTTCGACCCGAATGTCATGGCCATGGCGATCCGTGCCGCCATCAACGCGGTGCCAGCCCAGCTCGCCCGGGACCCGGCCCTCGACGTCGCCCACCATGCCCGCGAAATAGCGGACATGTTCCACATTGCCACCCGGCCCGGCAGCAACCCAGTCCCATGAGCACTGTGGCGTTGCGCGCGGCCCGGCTGACCAAGCGATATGGCAGCGTGCGGGCGCTCGACGGTCTCGATCTTGAGGTCGGCGTGGGCGAGGTCCATGCCTTCCTCGGACCGAACGGCGCGGGCAAGACCACCACCATCCGCATCCTGCTGGGCCTGCTACGTAAGGACGGCGGCGAGGTCAGCCTGCTGGGCGGCGATCCGTGGCGCGACGCGGTCGAGTTGCATCAGCGGCTCGCCTATGTTCCGGGCGATGTGACGTTGTGGCCGAACCTGACGGGCGGGGAGATCATCGATCTGCTCGGCCGGCTGCGCGGCGGTATCAACGCCAGCCGCCTGAAGGCGCTGACCGAACGGTTCGACCTCGACACCTCCAAGCGGGCTCGCGCCTACTCCCGGGGCAACCGGCAGAAGGTCGCGCTGCTTGCGGCGCTAGCCAGCGACGCGGAACTGCTGCTGCTCGATGAGCCGACGGCGGGCCTGGATCCGCTGATGGAGGCCACCTTCCGCGATTGCGTCAACGACGAGCGGCGCAAGGGCCGGACGATCTTGCTGTCAAGCCACATCCTGTCCGAGGCCGAGGCGCTGTCGGACCGGGTGACGATCATCCGCCATGGCAAAACCGTGGAGACCGGCACGCTCGCCGACATGCGGCACCTGACCACGGTCTCGGTTGAGGCCGAGCTCAAGGCGCCGGCCGCGCTCGACGGGATGCCGGGTGTGCACGAGCTGGCAGTCACCGGGACGGTGGTGCGCTGCCGGGTAGATGACGCCGCCCTGGATGAGGTGGTCGGCCGCCTGCACCAGGCAGGCATCCGGTCTTTGACCTGCCGGCCACCGACCCTTGAGGAACTGTTCCTCCGTCACTATTCACCGGAGCGGTCCCCGGCCGGGCGCCCGCGATGACCGGCTTCGCTGGCACCGGGCAGCTCAGCAAGCTCGCGTTTCGTCGCGATGGCGCCGTGCTGCCCGCCTGCGTCTTTGGCATCGCTGCGCTGCTGGCCATCACCGCCCGCGATCTCAAGGTGCTGTACCCGACCGCCGCCGTCCGGCCCACGGTGGCCACAAGGGCCAGCGCGAACCCGGCCCTGCGATTCCTCCTGGGCCGGCTGAACGGCACCTCGGTCGGCGCCTTCCTGGCCGCGCGGTGGAGCGTCTGGGGGGCGGCCTTCGCGGTCCTGCTGACGATCTTCATCGTGGTCCGGCACACCCGGGGCGATGAGGAGGCCGGGCGGCTTGAGCTGGTCGGCTCGGCCGCGGTGGGCCGGCAGGCGCCGCTCACCGCGGCGCTCCTGGCGGCCGCGACAGCCAACGTGGCGATAGCGATGCTGACCTGCCTCTGGCTAATCGTGCTGAAAATGCCGTTGGCAGGTTCGGCCGCACTAGCGCTGTCCATCAGCGGGTGCGGGCTGGTGTTCGGCGGCGTGGCCGCCATCGGTGCCCAGCTGGCGGTCACCGCGCGGGGCGCCCGCGGCATCGCGATCGTCGCGCTCGGCGCCGCCTTCGTCCTGCGCGCGGTCGGCGATACCGCTCCTGCCCGCGGGTCGTGGCTGTCCTGGGCTTCGCCGCTCGGGTGGGTGGAACTCACCCGCGCGTTCGGTTCGGCCGGCGAGCGCTGGTGGGTGCTTACCTTGCCGCTGGCCGCATCCGCCGTCTTGGTAACGGCGGCGTTCCTGCTCGCCGCCTGGCGTGACCACAGCGCGGGACTGCTGCCAGGCCGGCCGGGACGGGCGACCGCCTCTAATCTCCTGCATGGTCCATTCGGCCTGGCGTGGCGGCTGCAGCGGCCTGTGCTAGCCGCCTGGCTTACCGCGTTCGTCTTCGCCTTTGCCGCGCTCGGCGCGGGCGCCAACGGGGTCGGCTCGATTATCGGCGGCAGCACCGTGCTGAGACAGTACCTCCTCAGAGTCGGCTACCAGACCACCGTCGTCGACGCCTACCTATCCGCCCTCATGCTGATCGCAGGGCTTGCCGCTGCCGTGTACTCGACATCTGCGGTACTCCGGCTGCGGACCGAAGAGACGGGGAACCTGGCCGAGCCCGTCCTGAGCGCGGCAACAGGGCGGATCCGGTGGGCGCTGAGCCATATCTCGGTCGCGGTGGGCGGTGCGTGCCTGCTCCTTGCGGCGGCCGGGCTGTCGGCCGGTCTGGGCTACGGCGTTCTCACCGGGTCCGTGAGCACCCAGGTGCCGAGGCTGCTCGGCGCCGCGTCGGCCCGGCTGCCCGCGACAATGGTGGTAGCGGCGGTAGCCGTCTTGCTGTTCGGGCTGCTGCCCTGGGAGTCCATCGCACTGGCGTGGACGGCGGTGGCCCTGGTGGGGGTCATCGGGGTGTTCGGCCTACCGCTGCAGTGGCCCGCCTGGATGATGGACATCTCGCCGATCACTCAGGTCCCCAAGCTGCCCGGCGGAACCGTGTCGGCGGCGTCGCTGCTCTGGCTCGGCGCCGTCGCGCTGACGATCAGCGCAGCCGGCCTGATCGGACTGCGGCACCGCGACCTCGGCGACCTTGGCCTCTCCCGCCCGGTCAGCGCGGTCCGTGACCGGATCGTCGTCTACGCGAGCTTTGATCCATCCCGGCAAGCCGCGGAGCACGAGTAGGGCGTGGCCGCTAGCCTTTCCTCATGACTGAGAGCCCAGGCCCGGGGCCTGACGTCGGGCAGGCGGCCAGGCCCCCGGTCCGCAGAATCGTGCGATCCATGCTGCGGGCGGCGGGATCAAGCGCCGTGCTGGTGGTCATCTATTACCTGCTGCCCCTGGACCGCTCCTCGACCGCGGTCGCCGTCACGATGCTGACCATCGGCCTGGTGCTCCTCATCGGCCTGGTGGCCTACCAGGTCCGCTCGATCGTCCGGTCAGCGTTCCCGCTGCTGCGCGGAGTCGAGGCCCTGGCCACCAGCATTCCGTTTTTCCTGCTGCTGTTCGCGGCGACCTATGTCGTGCTGGCGACGATTTCGGCCGGCAACTTCAGCCAGCCGCTGAGCCGCACGGACGCGATCTACTTCACGGTCACCACGTTCGCCACGGTCGGGTTCGGCGACATCACCGCCAAGACCGATCTGGCGCGGCTGATCGTGACCGGGCAGATGCTCGCTGATCTGGTCGTCCTCGGCCTCGGAGTCAGGGTCCTGCTGGGCGCGGTCCAGCGCGGCCGGCAACGGCCGCCGGCCGGCACCGGCACCGCCCCGCCGGGTGGGTCGGCAGGCCGTGCTCCGTACGTGAAGGCTGTGCACCCATGACCGCAGGCGTCATCGCGGAAGCGGCCGGGCTGTTCGCCGTCACCAACCTCGACGACATCGTGATCTTGTCGCTGTTTTTCGCCCAGGGCGCCGGGCAGCGCGGCTCGGCCAGGCGGGTGATAGCCGGCCAGTACCTGGCCTTCACCGCGATCCTCGCCGTGGCCATCGTCGTCACCTGGGGGGCCAGGTTCCTGCCCAAGGAAGCCCTGCCCTACCTCGGCCTGCTCCCGATCGCGCTCGGCCTGCGGGACGCCTGGAAAGCCTGGCGGAACCGCAAGCCCGGTGACCGCGGCGAGCAGGCCGCATCCGGGCCAGGCGGCCCGACGATCCTCAAGGTCGCCGCCACCACCTTTGCCAACGGCGGCGACAACATCGGCGTCTACGTACCCGTCTTCACCAACGTCGGCACCAGCGGCACGACCGTGTGCTGCGTGGTCTTCCTGATCCTGGTCGGCGTCTGGTGCGCCGCGGGCCGGTTCGTCGCCACCCGCCCGGTCATCGCCAAGCCCCTCGGCCGGTGGGGCCACATCCTGCTGCCCGTGGTCCTGATCGCCATCGGCCTGCTCATCCTCATCGAGGGCGGCGCCTTCGGCTTGTAGGCACGCCCGGTTACCGGCGCGGCGCCTGCCACCGGGTGCTGATCCGGCCGTGCCGCATCCGGCCTACCAGGCGGACGTGCAGCGTCTCCGGCGTGTCGTCGCCCGCGTCCGTGCTGATCGCCAGCTGGCTGTGCCGCGCCGACAGGCCGTTGGCGTCCACCACCATGCCCGGCGCGAGGACCAGCTCTACGCCGCCGCCGCGCACCCGCATCTCGATGATCAGCTCGGGTCCGCTGCGTACCGCGCTGGTCAGGTCCAGCAGCACGTAGCACCACGCGGTACGCAGGGCCAGCCGGTGCGGCAGCGTCCACCGGCCGTCGCGGCGCACCGGGCCGTGCTTCTCCCTGATGGTGACCAGTTCTGCGGCAGGCTCGGCCGGCGTCCCGGCGAGCGGCAGCGTGAGCGCGCCAGCGCGGCCCGGCGCCGCGATCAGGTCGGCGGTGAGCGGGGTCAGCGCGTCGATGGTGCGCGCGGCCAGCGCCGCGTCCACTCGCTCGTCGAACTCGGCCCGGTCGAGTCGGCCGTCGGCGACGGCGGCGCGCAGCAGCTCGATGACCCGGTCGCGGTCCGCGTCGGACGCGCGCAGCACGGGCGAGCTGGGCGGATCTGCCGGCATGCGGCCTCCCCGGCGACGTGGTGGCACCGCGCCACCGGCATTCACGTTATAGCGCGGGCCGGCGGCCAGCAACGAGTGTCACTTGACATCTGCTGCACAGCAGACTATACACATATGCAGTAACTGCACACTAGTGCAATGAATGGGAGGGAGTACCCCATGACACAGGACCGCATCGCCGCACAAGACCGCGTGGCACCCGCATCCGATCACGTCCTCACCGGGCCGGTAACGCTGATGAACAGCTTTGCCGTCCGCCCTGACCGGGACGAGGCATTCCACGAGCTGTGGGCCAGGACAGCCAAGTACTTCACAGCCCAGCCGGGGTTCGTCTCCCTGCGGCTGCACCGCGCCGTTTCCGCCGACGCTCGGTACCGGTGGGTGAACGTCGCGAACTGGGAGTCGGAGGCGTACTTCCGGGCCGCGCACGGCACCGATGAGTTCCGGCGCGTCGTCACGCAGCCGGGCTGGGAGGAGTTCCCCAGCTCGCCGATGCTCTACCAAGTGATGACGGAAACCGGCTAGACGCACGGGTGCTGGCTGCGGCGCAATCACGGCGCCGCAGCCGGCCAGAAACACGAGATCCTGGTTCATTCGCAGTAAGCGCCTCCAGGGCCCTCAATCACCCGCTGGCCGCCCGGTCACGCGAGCAATTACTTACTTCAGCGAACAGCCGATAACCCCAGCACCACACTCCGGGTTGTCCGGCTGGCGGTTTATTAAAGTCGCGGATGTCGTCATCGTGGCCCTGGCCAAACGGTCCCGAACCATCCACTGGGTCCGTATTTTGGCAGGTGCGCGCCCTTTGGGTGAGGGCATGGCGTGGCGGTTCCTTATGCTTACTCAATGGGGCTACGCAGTGACGAGGGTGTCTTGATCACCGGGGTCTATGGCGCGGGGAAGAGTACGGTCGCCGCGGAGATTTCCCACCTTCTGGAGCAGCGCCGGCAGCCGTATGCCCTGCTGGACCTTGACTTCCTGGGCTGGGGCGTGAACAGTTTCGACGATTCCGCGGCCGGGAACTCCTTCATGTTGCGCAACCTGGCGGCGGTGGTATCGAACTACCGCGAGGGGGGAATTAGCGTATTCGTCCTGGCTTACTTCGTCTCCAGTCACGACGAGCTGCGCGGGATCCGGGAGGCTGTCGGGGTGCCGTTGCGGGTCGTCCGCCTGTCGGTGCCGCTGCCCGATATCGAACAGCGCCTGGCGGCCGACGTGACCACCGAACGGCGCGAGGAGCTGCGGGAAGCGGCCCGGCAGATAGAGGACGGTGAGGGCGTCGGGGTAGAGGACGTCGTGCTGGCCAACGACCGTCCGGTTCCGGCCGTGGCGGAGCAGGTCATGACCTGGCTGGGCTGGACGTGACCTATGCGCGTGGCCATCGTTCGTCGGCCGGGATACACGAGAACCTGCGCCCAATGCGGTACTACCTGGCACGTGCCCAGGTCGGCACGGCGGTGGCGGAGCAGGCTGGCCAGCAGGTTCCTGGCTGGGCTCGCCGTGATCACGGGAGGGCTCGTGGAAGCCGATCCGGCCGCCATGGCCAGGACGGTCGATGCGATCTCGGAGCGGAACCGCCAGGCTGAGGCGCGTCATCGTTGCCTGAAATGCCACGCTGATCACTTCACGCAGCACCCATCACGCTGACCTGACACCCCTTGCGTGTCCTACTCCTGCCCCACGTGAGGGTTGGCCTGCGCCGTAAAACTAGTTGCATGTTAACTAGATGCTATGTAACTATTGGCAGGCGGATGTGCTTGGCCGACCCGGCCAGGCGCGCCGCGACGAGATCCAGGTCACCCACCACAGATACCGAGGATGGACATGATTGACACCGGCACGTCGATGACCAGCGGCCGCGTCGCCTCCCGTGACGGCACCCCGATCGGCTACCTGAAGACCGGCCGCGGCCCGGCCGTCGTGATCATGCACGGCAGCATGGAGTCGGCCCGTAGCCACACGCTGCTCGCCCAGGCTCTGGCCGGCGACTTCACCGTCTACCTGCCCGACCGGCGCGGGCGCAGCCTGTCCGGCCCGCACCGGCCCGACCACAGCGTGCGCACCGAGGTGGAAGACCTTCAGGCCGTGCTGGCCGAATCGGGTGCGCAGATGGTCTTCGGGGTCAGCGCCGGCGGCCTGGTCGTCCTGGAGGCCGCCCGAACCCTGCCCGGCATCCGCATGATCGCCGTCTACGAGCCCGCGCTGGCCATGGACGCCACCAGGAACACCGCCTGGCTGGAGCGCTTCGACCGCGAGCTGGCCGACGGCAAGCTAGCCGCCGCGATGATCACCAGCATGTACGGGCTGGAACTGGCGCCGCCGTTCTTCAAGGTCATGCCGCGTCGCCTGCTGGCGTCGCTTACCGAGATGGCCATGAAGAGAGAGGACTCCAAGGCCGCCCCGGGGGCCATCACGATGCGCAAGCTGGCCCCGACCATTCACTACGAAGGCGTGCTCATCGCCGAGATGGCCGGCACCGTCGACGCATTCCGGACGGTCACCGCCGACGTCCTCATCCTGGGCGGGAGCAAGGGCCTGCCCTTCCTCAAGCCGGCCCGCGAGGCGCTGGCCCGGACGCTTCCGCGCAGCCGGCGCGTGGAGTTTCCCGGCCTGGACCACGGCGCCTCCAGCGACCCCAGCGCCACCAATCCGGGCGGCAAGCCCGAGATTGTCGCCCAGGTCGCCCGCGAGATCCGCACCTTTTTCGCTACCCGCAACACCCGTCAGGAGATGCAGTGAAAATCCGCAGCACCGCAGTTGGCGCCGCGCAGCCGCGGCGGCGCT
>Ga0210397_10001118_pt1 | contig 17317 bp, 18 predicted proteins | sample IncBWH2OmetaG_FD_160126 | JGI IMG/M metagenome (GOLD analysis project Ga0210397, IMG submission 160126) | Forest soil microbial communities from Barre Woods Harvard Forest LTER site, Petersham, Massachusetts, United States - Inc-BW-H-2-O ...
CATCGGGTCCTTTAGTAACGTATCTTTTACCTTCATGCCTTTGTATTTTCCAAAGTTGAAAAGTTCTTCGCCTTTATCACTCATAATCATGCGTCCGGCAAGGTCAACCATATTGCCAACCGAAAATTCATGCAATACAGCCATATCATTTTTGATCGGCACACTTATTTTGCCTTCGGCGTCTTTTACTTGTTTGTCCGCATAACGTGCTACCTGTGCTTTTAAAATTTCATAGGTTGCTAAAGTATCCGCTTCGGCACTATGCGCGTTTTCCAGATCTTTATTACAGTAAAATTTATACGCGGCACCCAGGGTTCTTGGTTCCATTAGATGGAAAATGCGTTGAGAGTCGATCAACTTTCTTTTGGTAATATCAAATTCAATTCCGGCTCTGAAAAACTCTTCGATCAGTAATGGAATATCAAAACGTATACTGTTAAAACCACCCAGATCACAGTCTTTCATGAATTGATTAACCTGCTGTGCAATTTCAGGGAATAGAGGTTTATCAGCTACATCTTTATCGTAAATGCCGTGAATGGCACTTGATTGATCGGGGATAGGCATACCCGGATTTACCCGGAATGTTTTAACTTCTACTTTCTCATCGGGTGGAGAAACACGTACAATACAGATTTCTATTATTCGATCCGTGGAAATATTGACACCTGTTGTTTCCAGATCAAAGAAAGCAATAGGCTTGTTGATTTTTATTTTAAATGCATTTCCGGCATCGAATAAGGGCAGTTGATCAGTCATTATGCGTGGTGGTGATTCAGTACGTGTGTGGTTAATTCTTTTAAGTCAATCCCCCCGAAATTTCCTGAACTCATCAATAATAAATTGCTGTGCTTCCAATCTTGAGAGAAAAGAAACGCTTCCAGTTTTTTACTATCGGTGAACACTTTTAATTTGGGATTGTCGAATGCTTCAAGGATGTCAGCTTCTGTAATCTCTTCCAGACGCTTATGCTTAACTGTTTCCGGATTGAAATATACAATCGGCTCATCAGGTGCTTTATATGTGTCTTTGTATTGAGAAAGAAAATCCTTATTCAGACTGCTGAATGTATGAAGTTCCAATACAGCGATAAGTTTGCGATCTGCAAATTGTTTTTTAACAGCTTTAGATGTTGCCTTTAATTTAGAAGGTGCGTGCGCAAAATCTTTAAATACCACATTGTTTTTGCCTCTTCCTAAAATCTCCAGACGATTGGCAGCACCTTTAAATGTTTTAATTGCTTCGTAAAACATATTCTCCGTAATACCAATTTTCATGCACACGTTTTTTGCTGCATTGATATTTTTCAGATTGTGTTTTCCAAAAACTTCTAATTCAATTTTGCCCTTGTCAGTCAGCAAATACGTAATGCCATTTACGATTTCGTGCTTTGGCGCCGAATAGCCAATGGCCTGTACATCCGGTCGTGGTTTATCTCCCACCAAGGTGGCAAGGTCATCTGATTCGCTGTAAATTAAAATACCTCCTTTAGGTGTTGAGTCAGCAAATGCATCAAATTGTTTAACATACTCCTCAAATGTCGGGTATACATTGATGTGATCCCATGCTACTCCGCTGATTAAACCGATATGGTGATGATAGTGTAAAAACTTTGGTGTAAGATCAAGCGGAGAAGTTAAATACTCATCGCCTTCTATGATAATAATCGGCGCATCTTCCGTGATTTGCACCATGGTGTCAAAGCCATCCAGTTTTGCACCAACCAGGTAATCAAATTTGCGCTTATGTGCTTTCAATACGTGCATGATCATGGCGGTAATGGTTGTTTTGCCATGACTGCCTGCTATAACGATGCGCTGCTTGTCTTTAGACTGTTCGTAAATATATTCCGGGAAAGAGTAGATCTTGATTCCTAATTCCCGTGCTTTTTGTAGTTCAGGATTATCGTTACGAGCATGCATGCCTAAAATAACAGCATCTAAATCTGTTGTTATTTTCTCCGGAAACCAACCCATTTGGGCAGGAAGCAAATTGTATGCTGCAAGTCTTGTTTTAGAAGGCTCAAAGATCTCGTCGTCTGAACCACTTACGTTATAACCTTTGTGATGTAATGCCAGCGCTAAATTGTGCATGACTGCGCCGCCGATAGCAATGAAATGAACCCTGTTATTTGCCATTTTAATGAATAGTAATCTAACAAAAATAGAAGAATTCGGGATAAAATACCCAAAGTGGATAAAGGAATCGTTTGGGTGTTGATAAGTATACCATTTTTAGGAATTTTACGTCCAAACCTTTTTAAATACTAGGATAGAACTGTGTGGGTAAATGTGTTGATTACGTATTTATAACTTGTGAGAAGTATGGAAAATACTTGTCTGTTTCGAAGCTGAATTAGAGGTACATTTGAAGTATGGAGTTTGGAAAATCGAGAACGAAGTCTACAGGATTTGTAGCGAAAAATACCATCGCAAATGATTTGTTGACGGGAATGGGAAAATTGCCGCCTCAGGCGATTGAAGTGGAGGAGGCTGTGTTAGGTGCTTTGCTTTTGGAAAAAGATGCGTTAACCTCGGTAATTGATATTTTAAAGCCTGAAAGTTTTTACAAAGAAGCACATCAGAAAATATATTTAGCGGTACTGGAATTGTTTGACCGTTCTGAGCCCGTAGATTTAATTACGGTTGTAAATCAATTGCGTTCAAAAGCTGAATTGGAATTTGTTGGTGGTGCTTATTACATCACAGAGCTTACTACTAAAGTCAGTTCTGCTGCTAATATTGAATTCCATGCGCGTATAGTTTCAGAGCAATCGATCAAGCGTAACCTGATTACAATTGCATCAAAGATTCATAAAGATGCATATGAAGATACAACGGATGTATTTGATCTGTTAGACAAAACAGAGAAAGATTTATACGAAGTATCTGAATCAAATATCCGCAAGAATTATTCGGAAATGCGAAGCCTTATCGGACAAGCATTAAAGGAGCTTGCGGAGAAGAAAGACCAGGCAGATGGTTTAACAGGTGTGCCAAGTGGCATGGCCGATCTGGATCGTGTTACATCAGGTTTTCAGAAAAGTGATCTGATTATTATTGCAGCACGTCCGGGTATGGGTAAGACAGCTTTTGTACTTTCTGCCATGCGTAATGCAGCTGTTGATTTTAAAAAGCCGATTGCATTATTTTCATTGGAGATGTCTGCCGTACAGCTGGTGAATCGTTTGATCGCATCAGAAGCTGAGCTGGATAGTTATAAAATTAAAACAGGTAAACTGGAAGAATACGAATGGCAGCAGCTGCACAGTAAAATTTCTCCGTTAACATCCGCACCTATTTATATTGATGATACGCCTGGCTTATCTATTCGTGAATTAAGAACCAAGGCACGTCGTTTGAAATCAAGAAATGATATTCAGATGATCATTATCGATTATTTGCAGTTAATGTCTGCAGATACGAATAATAAAGGTGGTATGGGAAATCGTGAACAGGAAATATCAGCTATTTCACGTGCCTTGAAAGGTTTGGCAAAAGAACTGGAAGTACCTGTAATTGCATTGTCTCAGTTGAGTCGTGCGGTTGAATCAAGAGGGGGAGATAAACGGCCGCAGCTATCCGATTTACGTGAATCTGGTGCGATTGAACAGGATGCGGATATTGTAATGTTCTTATATCGTCCGGAATATTATAAGATTGATACCGACGAAGACGGTAATCCGACGGCAGGTACAGGCGAGGTAATTATTGCCAAACACCGTAACGGATCTTTAGAAACGGTGAAACTGAAATACATTGGTAAGTTTACCAAATTTGCCGATCTCGGTGGTGATTTCATTGACATGGATAACAATAGCTGGAGCGGCGATCAGAATAAATTCTTCGGTGGACAAACATTGGGTAGTAAAGTCAATGACTTTGGCGGCGATGATGATGGACCGGCACCATTCTAAAAATAAAATTAAAAAGGTCACGCTATAAGGCGTGACCTTTTTAATTTTATTTTGTAATTTTCATATCATTAGTTTGCCTATTCTGTTGAATATGTCTGTTTCAACTAAAATCTCTGTATCCTCTTTAATCAATGTTCCTGAAACAATGCTGATACCGCTTTATCTGAAAGCTAAAGAGACTAGGGAGAAAGGGATTATCAGGGATGATAAATCTGTAGAGATTGCAGCTGAAATAGATTATGATTTCTCTAAGATTGCCCGCGATTGGAAGACACAAATAGGCGTAGTCGTACGTACGTATTTGTTCGACAAGATGCTCGCATCTTTGGCAGAAAAGTACAAAGATTTAGTTGTCGTCAATCTGGGGGCGGGCTTAGATACGAGACAAGAGCGCTTTTCAGATCTTATATGGTATCAGCTGGATTTGCCTGAATCGATGGCAATCCGAAATCACTTCTTTCAGGATGAAAATGTGATTGCAAAAAGTGTATTTGATTTTTCCTGGATAGATGATATTAAAGAAAATAATCATATAGTTTTTATTGCAGAAGGAGTATTTATGTATTTTTCGGAGGCTGAAGTAAAATCCATATTCCTGGAAATCAGTAAACGTTTTGCAGATTCATATTTGTTGTTTAATACTATTCATGTATCAGCCGTTGGTAAAAAACATGCAAGTGTTAATACGGATAAGGCACCTATGAAATGGGGAATTGTTTCTGCAAAAGAAATAGAAGAATGGGATACAGGATGGCAGATATCTGAAGAAGTATATCCGTTGGATTATTATAAATCCCGCTGGGGGTGGATGCGACTCTTGAATCTTGTTCCTTCATTCAAAAAAGGCTATATGATTGCGTTAATGCATATATGAAATAGGTACTTATCTTTTAATCAATAAAATCACAATTATGAAATACACTTTTATTGCAATGCTTATGTTCTTGTCTTATGTAGGATTTAGTCAGGATATCACTAATTCAATTTATCAGGTAAAAACAGATACAAGTCATGCCTGGGCAGCGGCATCACATGCTGTTATTTCCTTAGAACTTGCAGGTGCAGGCAAGGATAGGCTTTTTGTTATATTTGATAACGGCAACCAGATTGATCTTCTTACAGCATTGAAATTAACAACACCTTGTTGCAATTTTATTTCATGTCCGCAAGTAGTAAAAAATATTATGACTTGCATTAATTACATGGAAAGAAGAGGTTATACTTTAGTTACGTCTACAGGTTTTTACGCCACGAGATATTCTGCTCAGTATATTTTTGTTAAGAAATAATAGTATACGGTATCATTTCAGACTTCTTTGGCGAACAAACATTGGGTAGTAAAGTCAATGACTTTGGCGGCGATGATGATGGATCGACACCGTTCTAATTATATATGAAACGAACTCGCGACCACTTTTTGGGGTCAGACGAGTTGTTTACAGTAGGAATACATAATATGAAGAAAGCAGAAACTTTTGACAGATTGGTAGCATTTTTTATTGATCTTATAATATATTTATTATTAATTACTGTGTTGGGTATTTTAAAATATAGATATTACAATTGGTATACCCTAGTTATTATCCCTATACTACAAGTTTTATCATGGTCATTATATGATATAATTTGCAATTATTTTTTTAACGGAACTTTTGGAAAATTATTTGTAGGAGTACGAATTAATAAAGATTTAATCAAAGAGAAGTTTATTGCAGTAGTGATAAAAAGACAAACTACAATGTTACTATTAGGAGTTTGTCTTTTACTTTATAAAACTTATTTTGTTTTAAAGAATTTTCATGCTTTTTCTTGGTTAATTGAGCATAGAAATTTTAGGATAGAAAGATATTTGATTGCGTATAGTTCAATTGATGAATTTATTGTTGGTTTTATGGTAATTATTCCAATAATATATCATTTGATTGAAGCAATTAATATCAGAGCATTAGGCAATCAATCAGTAATTGATATGATTTCAAAAATAGGAGTTATAAAAAAATAACTTCGTTGGCGCTACTTATAGCGTAGCGAGACTAGTGACTTTTACCTATTAGTTGGTTGTAATTAAAAAATATTAAAGTTTATCATATGAAATCCATATTTATAAAATGTAAAATTGATAAAGTAATTGTGAAAATTTTCTTTGTTTTATTTTTGACTTTTCCTTTATCAGTAATCGGAGAACGCATTAAAAAAGATGAGAAATTAGTATTAAAAGGAAATGAAATATTAAATAAAGGGAAATATTTAAGGGCCATAAAATTATATTCTAAAGCAATTAGCATTAATTCTCAGAACTTAAATGCATATATTAAAAGAGGATACGCGAGAATTCTTTTAAAAGAATATATAAAAGCTGTTGATGATAATAATTATGTAATCTCATTAAATGATAGCTTTCCAGAAGCATATAATAATAGAGCCATTTGTAAATCTTACCTTAATGACATTGAAGGTGCAATAAAGGATTATAATAAAGCAATTTTCCTTAGTCCTAATTCCTCATTGTATTATTTAAACAGGGGGATTTGTTATGATGAAAATATTGGAGATTATCTTCGTGCAATAGAGGATTATAATATAACTCTTCAATTGGATTCGCTGAATTATGAAGCAATTAATAATAAAGGTAATTGTTTACTTAAAATGGGAGATTATCAAAATGCGATTCTTTTACTATCAAAATCTATTGAATTAAAACCAAATTTTGGCCTAGCTTATAACAATAGAGGTTATTGCAGATTAATTCTTGGAGAATATACTCTTGCGATTTTGGATTTTGAATATGCAGAAAAATATTTTCCAACTTACGTTTATATCTATAATAATAAAGCCAATTGCTATTTTAAAATGAACAGATTAAAAGAGGCATGCATCAATTGGAATAAAGCAATTAGCATGGGTTATAAATATCAGCCAGAATGGAAACAACTTTATAACATTGAAGATCCAGCGACTCTAATTGAAAATTATTGTAAATAATAACTAACAATTAACACTATGTTGTTTCATTTTCGCCAAGGTTGGTATTCTCTGTTTCTCTCTGGCGCCAGTCTTTAAACTGGTGTCTATCATTCGTAGTCTTTGACTACTTTTTTATGTGAACTAAGGCTGAATACCTAACCTCAATTCATAACTCATAACTCATAATTAGATAAACGCCTGTAGCGTCTTACTCAGCTTGCCTTCGTCCATATAGCCAGAACTGCGCCATACAATTTTCCCTTCCTTAAACAAGATCATAGTAGGTACACCTTTTACCTGATAAGCTTGAGCGGCAGAGGTATTTTTATCGACATCAACTTTAATTACTTTTAATCGATTATTGAAAGTTTTAGCAACTTTTTCAATTACAGGAGAAAGTTGTTTGCATGGACCGCACCAGGTGGCATGAAAATCAACCAACACAGGAATTTCAGAATCAATAAGTTCTTTAAAGGAGGCCATACATGTATAGTGCTTTGGTTAATAAACAGACAAATTAATAGTAATTTAATCAGCGCTTCATTTCATTTTCATAAAAGAAAAGAAATTATTCAGCCAGCGTTTTTTATCTGCGGGCATTTCCGGCTTAATAGCAGAAAAACCACCGGAAACATCAATGAGGTTCGTAATATTTCGTGATTTCAATATAGATTCTGTAATTACAGAACGGTAGCCACCTGCACAATGAATATAATAGGTTTTATCTTTATCTAAGGTTGTTGTCCAGTCGTTTATATAATCCAATGGTAAATTAACGGACTCTTCTAAATGTTCTTTTTCATATTCGGAACTTCTGCGCACATCAAGAATGGTGATATTTTCAGGAAGTTTTTCTATCAACTCTTTGGCTGTAATACTGTTTATATAGTCTTCCGGTTTATTTGCCTGTACCCATGCAGCATGCCCTCCTTTTAAATATCCGATTACATGATCAACACCTACACGTGCCAAACGTGTAACTGTTTCTTCTTCTTTACCCTCATCTGTGATGATTAAAATAGGCTGCTGACGGTCTGAAATCAGTGCGCCGGCCCAAGGAGCAAACTGTCCATCTAAACCAATATTGATAGATCCCGGAATAAAACCTTTTTTAAATTCTGCAGGATCACGGGTATCTAATATCAATGCGTGTGTTTGTGTTTGCATGTTTTCAAACGCCGGTACATCAAGGGCTATGTTTCCCTGTTTGATCACATCAGACACATTTGTGTAACCTTCTTTGTTCATTAAAGCATTTATGCTGAAATATGCAGGAGCGGGTTCTAAACCGTCTAAGACCTCTTTAATAAAAAGATTTTTATCTGAAGCCTTTAGTGCATAATTCACGAGTTTCTGATGTCCTAGCGTGTCAAATGTATCTTTACTCATATCTTTTCCGCATGCCGATCCTGCTCCATGGGCAGGATATATGATGATGGAATCCGGAAGTGTTTTGATTTTTGTATTCAGCGAGTCAAACAACATGCCTGCCAGATCTTCTTTGGTGAGATTGCTTTTGATTGCAAGATCAGGCCGACCTACGTCACCAATAAAGAGTGTATCACCGGTGAATACAGCATGCTCGTTTTTATTTTCATCGTATAATAAATAACAGCTTGATTCAGGCGTATGGCCTGGTGTATGCAAAACCTCGATGTTTAGTTTTCCCAGTATCAGTCGTTCGCCGTCTGATGCAATATGTGTTTTGAATGTTGTTTCCGCACCCGGACCATATACGATTGTCGCGCCGGTTGCTTTTGCCAGGTCAATATGGCCGGAGACAAAGTCAGCATGAAAATGTGTCTCTAAAATATATTTCAGCCTTACATTATTCCGTTCCAGTTTTTGCACATAAGGTTGTATATCCCGCAACGGATCTATTATAATTGCTTCGCCTTCTGATTCTATATAATAAGCAGCTTCAGCTAAACATCCGGTATATAATTGCTCTACTTTCATGTGAAATATTGTTCAGAGGTAATCAAGATGACAATTGTTTTTTGCTGCATTAATGTTTTAAATATAGGAACATGTTCTCATTTAATATTGATGGAAAATTGTATTATACCACAAATTATTTGTATGGATATGAAAAATAATTTGTGGTATAATAAAGTATATTTAAATTTTAATAACTTGCTTTTATAAAGAATAAAATTGGAACTATGAAACCTCTTAAGACAGCACTTTTTCTGACTATTATACTCCTCATGACTTCTTGTTTCAAACCAGATCACTCTATCAGGATAAAGAGTGATTATCGGGACACCCTCATTAATGTTACAGTTGGTCCGGCTTCTTTTGGACAAGTAGATCCGAATGCAACTACGGGTTATATTCATATACCAGAAGGTACAAATAATCTTTCCGGAGTAGATAAAACGTCTAGATTTACTACTTTATCAGGTACTTCTTACGTAACGGGTAAAGGAAAGCACCGCTGGACGTTAACAATCAATTCAGATGGAACGCTTGCTTTTGCAGAAGATAAATAAGTGTTTTACATCAGATCGATTTCCAGATTTTGTTTGGCATTTTTTAATTCAGCGAGTGTTTTAAGTTCATTTAATCTGGTAGCCAAAGCAATTCCTTTTTCATAAACAACCAATGCTTTTTCATAAGCACTTTTCTCAGTGAAATATTCTGCTGCCTGATAATAAGCTGCCAGGTATTCGGGGAAGTCTGATAGAAGTTTATTGAAGCAGTCTTCCGTTTTTTCAGAATCGATTTTTTTATATTCAAGAGCAATTCCATACAACAAAAACGGGTCATCTGGTTGTTCTTGATGCAATTGAAGCAGATAGTCTAAACGATTCATGAATTAATTGTCATTTTTTAATAAAAAATGTAACATTTAAGTATATAATAGAGTTAAATATAATAAATTGAATTGTGTTTTTATCAATACAATGTTTCCGTCAACGTAAGTATAACATTCAAGTTTCGGTAAGCGACGGGTGCCGATTCAAGTTGTAACTAAATATACAGATAACCGATGAAAATTTTAGTTTGTATCACTCATGTTCCTGATACTACTTCCAAAATTACCTTTGCCGACAACAAGTTTAATACAGCAGGCGTTCAGTTTATCATCGGTCCATACGACGAATATGCTTTGTCAAGAGCTGTGGAGTTGAAAGAACAGCACGGTGGTACTGTAACTGTTTTGAATGTTGGTGATGCAGAAACAGAACCAACAATTCGTAAAGCACTTGCGATTGGTGCAGACGATGCTATTCGTATCAATGCTGTAGCGAAAGATGCCGGTTATGTTGCGGCGCAGATTGCTGCGATTGCAAAAGCAGAAGCGTATGATTTGATTTTAATGGGGCGAGAGTCTATAGATTATAATGGGGGCATAGTACATGGTCTTGTTGCCGACATGCTAAATGTACCATCGATTACCCCTATCATGAAATTAGATATTGAAAATGGTGTTGCTAAAATGACACGGGAAATTGAGGGCGGAAAAGAATCTGTTGAATGTGCGTTGCCATTTGTTGCAGGTTGTCAGGAGCCGATTGCTGAATGGAAAATTCCAAACATGCGCGGTATTATGTCTGCCCGCACAAAACCATTAAAAGTAGTAGAGCCGGTTACCGTAACAGATGATATTGTATATGGAACATTTACGTTACCTGCACCTAAAGGCGCCTGTAAAATGGTTGATGCCGCAAATCCGGGTGAGTTGTTAACCTTGCTTCGCAATGAAGCAAAAGTACTTTAATCAGTGTTTTACTTTAGTATAGAAAGATCATGTCAGTATTAATATATGTTGAGTCAAATGGCTCTGAAATAAAAAAATCTTCTTTAGATGCCGTTTCTTACGGTGCACAGGTAGCATTAAAAGCAGGAGGAACGGCAACAGTTGTTGCCATTGGAAATATTCCGGCAGATCAATTAACTGCTTTGGGTAATTTTGGAGCAGCTAAGGTCTTGCAAGTGACTGGGGATTCATTTAACCAGAATGCACCATTGCCTACAGCAGCAGCTGTTATTCAGGCGGCTAAACAGATTGGGGCAAAGGTGATTGTTTTACCTAAATCGACTCTGGTAGATTCTTTTGTTGCCAAAGTTGCTTCTCAGCTAAAAGCCGGTATCGTAACCAACGTAACGGAACTTCCTGATACAGGCAATGGTTTTCAGGTAAAACGTTCTATATTCACAGGTAAAGCCTTTGCAACCGTTGCTATAAATACAGATGTTAAAGTAATTACATTGGCTAAAAATGCTTATCAGGGAACTGAAACAGGTGGTACCGCAACAATAGAAGCACTTTCAGTATCGTTATCTGATACAGATACCAAAACGAAGATTACTAATGTGGAAAAAATGTCCGGAGAGCTTTTATTGACAGAAGCTGAAATTGTGGTTTCTGGTGGTAGAGGGTTTAAAGGGCCTGAAAACTGGGGTATTTTGCTGGATTTGGCAAAAGCGTTAGGAGCAGCAACAGGATGTTCAAAACCCGTTTCTGATATGGATTGGAGACCTCACCACGAACACGTAGGCCAAACAGGTGTAAAAGTAGCACCAAATTTATATATTGCAGTGGGAATTTCAGGAGCTATTCAGCATTTAGCGGGGGTTAACTCTTCAAAATGTATTGTTGTAATAAACAAAGATCCTGAAGCACCTTTCTTTAAAGCCGCAGACTATGGCATTGTAGGGGACTTATTTGAAGTATTACCTAAATTGACTGAAGCTGCTAAATTGCTTAAATAAAGCGCATCAGTAGAGTGGAGAAAATCAGATTAGAAATTATAGGTCTATCGTCTAGTCAGTCGCAAACAGGTTCGTTTGCATTGGTATTAGGTGAAGTGAATGGGAATAGACGATTGCCAATTATTATTGGAATGTTTGAAGCGCAAGCAATTGCCATTGAAATTGAAAAGGTGATACCCAACAGACCAATGACGCACGATTTATTCAAATCATTTGCGTTATCCTTTCATTTTATTGTGGAAGAAATAGTAATCTCTGATTTGAAAGAAGGGGTGTTTTTCGCCAAAATAATTTGTTCAGACGGAATAAAAAATATTGAAATCGACGCCCGGCCTTCTGACGCCATTGCAATAGGTTTACGTTTTGATGTTCCGATTTATTCGTATGAAACAATCATGTCAGAAGCAGGTATTGTGCTGAATGACGAAATGGATGAAAGTGATGAAGACGAAGAAGAGGAGGATGAAGATAATCTGGAAGAAGCAACAATAAGTTCAAATAAACCTGAACCTAGTTTTGTAGGAAAAGAAGATCAAATAAAAAACATGTCACTGGATCAGTTGCAAGCTATGTTAGATGATGCGATTGAAAAAGAAGATTATGAAAAGGCTGCCCGTGTAAGAGATGAAATGAATAAGCGCAATTAATTTCTAACATATACAATATAAACAGAAAGTCCCGTCAAATTAATTTGACGGGACTTTCTGTTTATGAACGATCTTAGATTTAGTTATATGACATAAAAAAACCTGCAGGAATTTTCCAGCAGGTCTCTTTATGTCACAACAATTCTTAGAATATAGAATTGTCATTTGGTGTGAACAATTCGCCTTGAGGCAAATCATCATCATCATCATGTTTTGGAGCTTCAACAGGAGCAGTGTAAGAAAGAATTTCTATTTCTTCAACTTTTTTCTCAACTGGTTTCGCTGCTGCTTTTTTAGGAGCTGCCTTCTTTGGTTTTGCTGCTGCTTTTTTAGGAGCCGCCTTCTTTACTGCTGCCTTTGCAGGAGCTGCTTTCTTAGCCGCTTTTTTAGCAGGAGCTGCCTTTTTAACAACTTTCTTAGCCGCCTTTTTAGGAGCTGCTTTCTTAGCAACTTTTTTAGCAGGCGCTGCTTTTTTAACAACTTTTTTAGCTGCCTTTTTAGGTGCTGCTTTTTTAGCAACCTTCTTAGCAGGGGCAGCCTTTTTAGCTACTTTTTTAGGAGCAGCTTTTTTAGCAGGAGCCGCCTTCTTAGCAACTTTTTTAGCTACTTTGCTAGCAGCCTTTTTTACAGCTTTTACAGCTTTCTTTAGAGTCTTCTTAACAGAAGATTTCTCTGATTTTTTTACTTTTTTTGCCATGGTACGTCAGTGATATAAAAATATTCTCTTGTGACTAAAGTTAATTTAATACCCTAAAATAAAAAAAATGTTTTATATTAAAATTTGTTAGACATAAATTTTACAAAAAAAAATAAATGAAAGTATTATCCTTCGTTGATCATGAGTTCGAAGATTTAGAGTTTTGGTACCCTATACTGAGGCTTCGGGAAGAAGGGCATGAGGTGCTTGTTGCCGGTCCTCAAAAAGAAGTTACATACATCGGAAAGTACGGAGTACCTGCAAAGAGTGATCTTGCGTATGGAGATATTGATTCAAGCCAGTTTCAAGCCTTATTAGTTCCTGGTGGTTGGGCACCGGATAAAATTCGTCGGTCGGAAAAGGTAATTCAGGTTGTGCAGGAGATGCATGCATCAAATAAGGTAATCGGACAGATTTGCCACGCGGGCTGGGTACTTATATCAGCAAAAATTTTAAAAGGATATAATGTTACAAGCACACCTGGCATTAAAGATGATATGGAAAATGCAGGTAGTATATGGTTTGATGTACCTGCAATGGTGGATCGAAACATTGTTTCAGCCCAACGCCCTCCTGATTTGCCTGAGTACATGAAGCTTTTTATTCAAACATTGAATACTCAAAAATAAGTCCGGTCTGTTAAGTTATGTATGTACGTATAGCAATACTTTTGTTTTTGGTATGTATTACTGCTTCTGTTGAATCGTTTGCTCAATCTGATTGGAATACCCAACTTCGGCCAATGCTCTCTGATAGCTTACTCAAACGAGCCCAGGTTGGTGTTTCTGTTCGTAATGTACAAACGAATAAAATAGTCTTCGAGCAAAATGGTAACCAGTCGTTTACTCCTGCATCAAATTTAAAGCTTGTAACAACGGCTGCAGCATTGGATATTCTTGGTCCGGAATATCGCTTTACAACAAGTGTAATGTATTCCGGCGATGTTAGTGAAGGCGTTTTTAAGGGCTATTTATTAATTAAAGGAAGCGGAGATCCTACATTAGGATCAGATAAAATATCCGGACAAATCGATTATCAAAAGCTTATTAAGAGTTGGATAGCAGCTGTTAAATCAAAAGGTGTTATGCACTTTAAGGGAACAATTGTTATAGATCCCACTCACTTTGATTATAATCCCATACCTAAAGATTATACCTGGGGTGATATAGGCAATTATTATGGTGCAGGTAGTTTTGGATTAAATCTGAATGAAAATCAATATGCTGTAACACTCAAGCCAGGTAGTAGGATTGGTGTTACAACTTCGGTTGTTTCACTCGCACCCTGGGATACATCATGCACATTTATTAATCATATCAATACCGGTATTACTGGCTCAGGAGATCAGTCTATCATTTATTCTTCTCCATACAATGAACTTGTCTATGCTGAAGGGACTATTCCAATGGGGAATAATTATACTGTAAAGGGAAGCTTATCTAACCCATCTAAGCTGCTGGGGCAATTGATGGTGGCAGAGATGAAGACTCAGGGGATAATTTGGGATGGAGGCGTATCGGTTTTAAGCTTGGGAGATTCCGTTTTTTCTCAGCAACAATGGAATCCGTTAATTGAAAATCGGTCACCTTCTGTAAAAGATATTGCAGCATATACAAATCTCGTCAGCAACAACCTCTATGCAGAATGCTTACTTAAAGAACTGGCATATAAGAAAACAGGAAAAGGAACTACAGATATAGGTGCCAGCCAGCTTAAAAAATATCTGGCTGGTAATGGTATTGATACGTTAGGTATTGTATTGAGAGATGGTTCCGGGATGTCTCCTTTTAATGCTATTTCGCCCAATCAGATCACTTTACTATTAAAGAAACAAGGAAGCAATGGCATATATGTATCATGTATTCCTGTGGCAGGAAATGAAGGTACTGTAGCGCATATCTGTAAAGAAACAAACGGGAAAGTGCGGGTTAAAAGCGGCACCATGAATGGCACAACTTGCTATAGTGGTTATGTTACAGGTAATTCAGGAAATATATACGCAGTTTCATTAATGGTTAATAAGCATGAAGCTAAGAACCGAAACATTCAGCGGGTTTTAGAAAAGATTTTATTGAAAATTATGGAAAACTAACCGGTATTGTTCATAAAAAGTAAAGGCTCTTCGGTTAAGAAGAGCCTTTACTTTTTATGAGCTAAAAGATATTAGAAATCTAATTCTTCATTTTCCTTTTTAGGGAATAACCAGGATGCAAGTACAGATAGGCCTAAGGCACCTACAACAAATAATAAAGCATACTTATGTGGTATTTCGTACCAGGAATGGATCAGTAATTTCACGCCGACAAATGATAATATTACCGCTAAACCATAATTAATGTAGTGGAATAACTTCATTACACTGGACAATGCAAAATACAACGAACGAAGTCCCAATAAGGCAAACACGTTGGATGTATACACAATAAATGTGTCGGTAGTGATACCAAGAATAGTAGGAATTGAATCTACAGCAAAAACAACATCTGTACTTTCAACAATCAGTACAACAATAAACAATGGAGTCGCATATAAAATACCACCTTTACGGATGAAAAATTTATCTTCTTCGTATGTTTTGGTTACCCGGATAAATTTATTCGTCAGTTTTAAAATGTAATTATTTTCCGGATCTATTTCATCATCATCACTGGAGAATAGCATTTTTACTCCTGTATACATTAAGAATATACCCAGAATATAAAGCAACCAATCAAAATGTTCTATAAGCTCGATTCCAACAACAATGAATAAGCCTCTCAATATCAATGCTCCAATAATACCCCAAAACAATACTTTGCGCTGATATTCGGAAGGAACACGGAAATAACTGAAGATAAGCATGAATACGAATAAGTTATCTACACTCAACGATTCTTCAATAATATAGCCCGTAAAGAAAAGCTCTGCCGCTTCTCTGCCTTTCCAGTAGTATACAAAAATATTAAATGCTAATGCTAGCCCAACCCAGAAGGCACTCCACTGAAGAGCTGATTTAGTCGTTACAACTTTGTTCCCTTTATTAAAGACGAATAGATCTAATACAAGTAGTGTTAAGATACTTATATTGAAGATAATCCAGAATGAAGCTTCGTTATTCATATATTAATAGCTAGGCAGAGCCTGTTCAAACAACTACAATTATACTGTAATATTTTTTACCTACCATGCTAAATACAAATAAAATCGTATAAATAGATGCAATAGTAAGGATTTCAATTATTTACCTCTTGGGGTTGGTTTTTAACCCGGTTACGTTCTTTAATGTAAGTGATCACGACAGGGATCCATGTTACAATTACAATTCCTAAAATAATGTATTCAAGGTAATCTTTTGATTTGGGGAATATTGTACCAAGCAGGTAGCCACCGTAAACAAGGCTGGTAACCCAAAGCGTTCCTCCGATAATGTTATATAAGAAAAATCTACCATAAGGATATCTTATTATACCAGCAAAGATTGGCGCAAACGTACGGATTATTGGAAGGAAGCGTGCCATGATAAGGGCTACTGCTCCATAACGGACAAAAAAAGCTTCTGCAGCGAACATATATTTCTTTTTAAAAAAGAGAGAATCATCTTTCGTGAAAAGCCTGCTTCCCGTTTTCTCTCCAAAGAAATAACCAAACAAACTTCCTAAATAAGCAGCAATAGAAATTGTTATTAATAATGTTGTAATCGGAACATCAAATTTCTCTGTAGCGGATAATAGTCCTGTTGTAAATAATAAGGTATCGCCCGGTAAAAAGAAACCAAAGAAAACGCCATTTTCGGCAAAAATGATAAGGAGGATTAAAAATAATCCTCCTGTTTTTATTATTACCTCTGGATTGGTAATGTTATGATATAATTCTAGAATTGAATTCATTAGATGTTTATCCCGACCTGCAACAAAATATCCGGGAATAAACCAATCAATACTACTAGTATTGACATGATTGCCAGAATAATTGTTGTAAATCCGAATGCTGGGGTTGAAGAGGTTGAAATTTCTTCGCTGCTATACATTGCTATAATAGTTTTGAAGTAATAGTATACACTTATTAAAGACCCTAAGATAGCAATTAAAACTAAGGAAACATTACCGAAATTAATGACTTCCGTAAATAAATAAAATTTACCAAAGAAACCCGCAGCAGGAGGAATACCAGCCAATGATATTAACGACAAGGCCATTACAAAAGCCAGAAACGGATTTGATTTCGTAAGACCGTTGAAATTTTCAACAGAAGCTTCTCCTTTTGATTTTTCAATTACCTGTACAACGTAGATAGCAATCAGATTGGCTGCAGCATAACCAGCTAAATAAACAAACAGAGATGATTTGGCTCCAACTGTTAAAATAGGGAAGACCATCAACATATAGCCGGCCT
>Ga0210397_10001124_pt1 | contig 17273 bp, 11 predicted proteins | sample IncBWH2OmetaG_FD_160126 | JGI IMG/M metagenome (GOLD analysis project Ga0210397, IMG submission 160126) | Forest soil microbial communities from Barre Woods Harvard Forest LTER site, Petersham, Massachusetts, United States - Inc-BW-H-2-O ...
GCAAGTACCAATAACAAATTATCAACAGTTTGTTTTAAGTCGTATGCAACCTGGCGCATCGCATCAACAGATGGTAATGCAATCTTCGCACGGATCAGATTGATATCGCCGACTTTTTCAACAGTATCTTTTAATGTCTTCGCAACTGCTTTTGATTTCTCTGCCTGATATTCGTCCAGTTGCTTTTGCAGTACAATACGTTCTTCCAATAAATCTTCCAGCGACTTTACCAAGTCTTTCGGATTCTTCATCAATTCTGTAATCTTAGCAAGTGTTGTTTGCTGCTCATCAACAAATACTTCGGCAGCTGTTGCTGTTAACGCTTCAATCCTACGTACGCCCGCAGCAACAGACGATTCACTGGTAATCTTAAAGAAACCGATTTTACCTGTAGATGAAACGTGTGTACCGCCACACAATTCGCGAGAGAAAGAATCATCAAACGTAATCATACGTACATATTCGCCATACTTCTCACCGAACAACGCCATCGCACCAAGTTTCTTCGCTTCTTCAATCGGTACATTTCTGCGTTCGTTCAGAGAAATATTTTCACGGATTTTTTCATTTACGATCAATTCTACTTTCTTCAACTCTTCTTCCGTTACTTTAGAGAAGTGTGAAAAGTCAAAACGCAATACCGATTCATTCACCAGCGAACCTTTTTGATTCACGTGTAAACCCAATACTTGTTTAAGCGCCGCATGAAGCAAGTGCGTTGCAGAGTGGTTGTTCTCTGTAAGCGAACGTTGTAATACATTTACTTTACATTCTACTACCGCTTTTAAATCTGCCGGTAGTTGTTCTGTAATATGAATGATCAGGTTATTTTCTTTTTGCGTGTTCAGTACTTTTATTTTTTGAGCACCTTGCACCAAAGTTCCGGTGTCTCCTGCCTGTCCGCCGCTCTCTGCGTAGAAAGGTGTTGTATCTAATACCAGTTGATACTGATCTTTTCCTTTTGTTTTAACCTGTCGATATTTAATGATTCGTGAAGAAGAAATCAAATGATCGTAACCAACAAATTCTACTTCATCGTCTTCTGTTACAATTGTCCAATCGCTGGTTTCAACACTCGCTGCTTTTTTAGAACGTTGTTTCTGTGCAGCCATTTCCACATCAAAACCTGCTTCGTCAACAGCCAATCTGTTCTCACGCGCTATTAATTGAATCAAGTCTAATGGAAAACCAAATGTATCATATAATTCAAAAGCCGTCTTGCCATCAATCGTTGTTGCATTCTTAGCTTTTAATTCTTCTCTGATCTGATCCAGTTTACTTAAGCCGATATCAAGCGTACGTAAGAAAGAGATCTCTTCTTCCTGTACCACTTTCGCAACAAAATCCTGCTGAGATTTTAATTCCGGGAACACATGCGCCAATTGATCGGCCAACACTGCAACCAGTTTATATAAGAATGGTTCTTTTAAATTTAAGAAGGTGTATGCGTAACGCACGGCACGACGAAGAATACGACGGATTACATAACCGGCCTTATTATTCGATGGTAATTGTCCGTCGGCAATAACAAATGAAATAGCGCGGATGTGGTCTGCCATAACGCGCATGGCAATATCCGTCTTTTCATCTGTACCATATTTAATGCCCGATGCATTGGCTACGAAATCAATCATAGGCGAAAACACATCGGTATCGTAGTTGGATTTTTTCTTCTGAATCGCCATACACAGACGTTCAAAACCCATACCTGTATCTACGTGCTTGTCCGGTAGCTCTTCTAACGAACCATCTGCCTTACGATTAAACTGTATGAATACATTGTTCCAGATCTCTACAACCTGCGGATGATCGTTATTCACCAATGTTTTCCCATCAACCGCTTTTACTTCTGCTTCGGAACGAAGATCTACGTGAATCTCTGAACACGGTCCGCATGGGCCTTGCTCGCCCATTTCCCAGAAGTTATCTTTTTTATTTCCTAACAGGATACGATCTTCTGCGATCCATTTTTTCCAGAAATTATATGCTTCCGTATCACGTGCTAATTTTTCTTTATCGTCGCCTTCAAAAATAGTTACATACAAACGATCCTTCGGAAGTTTGTATACGGAAGTCAATAATTCCCACGACCAGGCAATCGCTTCTTCTTTGAAGTAATCTCCGAACGACCAGTTACCAAGCATTTCAAACATAGTATGGTGATAGGTATCAATACCTACTTCTTCCAAATCATTATGTTTACCGGATACACGCAGACACTTTTGCGTATCGGCAATACGACGGTATTTAGGCGTTTCATTTCCTAAGAAGAAATCTTTGAACTGATTCATACCGGCGTTGGTGAACATCAACGTCGGATCATTTTTATTTACGATCGGTGCGGAAGGAACAATTTGGTGGCCTTTAGAGGCAAAGAAATCCAGAAACTGCTGACGGATTTCGGCTGAGGTCATAAACGAAGACATACTCAAACTAAGGTTTTCAACATTAAAACTATAAGATTCAAATTTAGGAAAAAACCACGTTAAAAGCCCCATTTTGTGGAATAGATTTAGCTTTTAATAAGATTTGAGCTTTCTGAAAACAGGTCAGAATGAGCGTTTTTCCACAAATGTGGAAAAGAATTAAAAAGGAACGCGAATCAGGCAGAACATGTAACAAAGGGAATATGTATTTTTGAACCAAATCAGCTCAGGTATTCATACAAACACAGCTATTAAATTGCCTTACAAAGAGAAAGATATAGAGAAAAAATATTTTAGCATTGGTGAAGTCTCAACCATGTTTAAAGTTGCTCCTTCCCTGATTCGTTTTTGGGAAACGGAATTTGACCTCATCAAACCTCAGAAAAACAGGCGCGGCAACAGACAATTCACAAAAGAAGACATAGAGAATTTTCGTCTGATTTATAATCTGGTAAAAGAGCGTGGCTACACCTTACAAGGCGCAAAAGAAATGCTGAAAGTAGATCGTCACAAATCAAAAGATAAATTAGAATTGCTTGAATCACTTCAGCGCGTGCGTGACTTTTTAGTTGACTTGAAGAAGCAGATGGAATAGTAGTGTAAAGTTTAGAGTGTAAAGTGTAAACTCTATTCATCTTACTATTTAAATTATTTACTTTTGATACCTAACAAACTTTTAAAATATATTTGAAGATAACTCAAAAAAAACGATTACACTTTACACTCTAAACTTTACACTTTTATTCCTCCCAGCTATGCAGGAAAAAATTTATCAGGTTGCCGTGGGCCTTATCCCTGGCGTTGGCGCAGCTACAACTAAAATGCTGATCAGTTATTGCGGCAGCGCCGAACAGATTTTTAAAACACCAAAAGGTAAACTAAAAAGTATTCCTGGAATTGGTGATGTAACAGTTGAAAGCATTCAAAAATCTTCTGTTTTGGAAGAAGCCGAATCGATTGTAAAAAAAGCAGAAAAGTCAGATACACAAATCTTGTTTTATACCGATGCAGATTACCCGGCGCGTTTAAAACAATTACCCGATGCACCAACATTACTTTATTACAAAGGGAGTACCGCTGCAAATCCGCCGAAGTCGATTGCGGTTGTTGGTACACGCAAAGCAACCGAATACGGCAAAAGTGTGGTGCGCAAATTATTAGAGGATTTGGGATCTTACAAACCGGTAATTATAAGCGGGCTGGCGTATGGTATTGACATACAGGCGCACCGTGACGCACTGGAACTTGGACTGGAAACCATCGGTGTAATGGCAAATGGAGTAGACATTATTTACCCTTCCCTACATAAAAACACTGCTGCTAAAATGATTGAACAAGGTGGTTTGATGAGTGAATATACATTTGGCTCCGTTGCTGAACCCATGCGCTTTCCGGCACGAAACAGAATCATTGCAGGACTTGCTGATGTAACGATTGTTGTTGAGGCAACACAATCGGGTGGCGCGTTGATTACTGCTGATATAGCCAATGGCTATGACCGTGAAGTAATGGCCATACCAGGCAGAATAACAGACAGCACATCAGAAGGCTGTAACAACCTGATCAAACAAAATAAAGCACATGCATTAACTGCTGCAAGTGATTTAATTGAATTGCTGAATTGGGATATTACACCTGCTCAAAATGCCAGTAAACATCTGATCCTTTCCGATCTGGAAGAAGATGAGTTAATAATTTACGCGGTATTGACAGACAATCAGGATATCCATATTGACGAATTGAGCTGGAAGTCGCAATTACCTATGCAAAAAATCAGTTCGGTATTACTCCAAATGGAATTTAAAGGGATCATAAAAGCATTACCTGGTAAAAAATTCTCCCTTCGATAAGTAACTATTTTTGATTGGTTGATAAAAGCAGTTTGTTTCACTTTGCGAACTTAACTGCTTTTTCTATCTTGATAGCCTTTAATAAGGAACAAAATTAGTGTATGGCTTCAACTTTCTATGAAATATTAGGTGTATCCAGATATGCAACGGATGCAGATATTAAAAAAGCATTCAAGGAATTGGCCAAGAAATACCATCCGGATAAACACCCGGGTGAGAAATTTTACGAAGAACATTTTAAGAAAATAAACGAAGCGTATCAGACACTTTCTGATACGCAAGCCAGGAAGAGCTACGACCTGCGTTTATATTATGCACAAAATCCGCAGCAATCACGAAACAACCAATCAGGAAATAATAACCAACAACGCACTTATCAGCGCCCGCAGGCGACTTATGCACAATCAAATTATCGCAAACCGAATTCATCCGGCACCAAACCCCGCTCCGCAGCGGAACAAAAAAAACTAAACTCCTACTATACGTATATAGCTATTGGTTCTCTTGTTTTTATTATGGGATGTTATTGGTTTTACAATTTTATGAATGAATATTCTTCTAAAAAATATTTTACAGAAGGATTAAAAGAAGAATTAAAAGGCAATAATGCTCAGGCAATGGGTTATTACCTGGAAGCACTGGATAAGAACATGAGCAGCCCGGAAATAAATGAAAAAATGGGCGACATATACACAAAACTTTCTCAGAACAATTCACTGGAGTTATTCTACTTTAATCTGGAACTTCAGAAGAATTATACGAATGAAAACGAAGCTGCAAGCAATGAGCTCTACTCCGATATACAAGGCATCGACTCAGTTGCTTCATTATACTATAAACGGGCGTATGACAATTACGAATCCAATACCGACAAGCTTAGAACGGGATTGAAAATAGTAAAAACATTATTGAAAATCGGCAGCTACAACGCAGCCTTAAATCAATTAAACGATATTGATCGTTTACAGGATCTCAAAGAAAATGACAGTCTGGTTTATTATAGAGGCGACATAGGCTTTCATCAGAAAAAATATTCTGAAGCCCGAAATTTTTACGAGCTATTTTTAGTACAGCATCCGAAATCCTATGAGTCAATCATTAAAATAGGTTTATGTCATTTTAATGAAGGAAACGAAGACTTTGCTCTGGCTTCTCTAAACAGAGCCATTAAAGGAAATCCGCACAAAGGAGAAGCATATTATTTTAAAGGTCAGATCAGGTTTCATGAAAAAGATTTATCCGGTGCCTGCAGTTTATTTTACAAAGCTGACAGCTTAAATGTACTTGCTGCAAAAGCTGCAATTTATACCCATTGTCGAAACTAGTTTATGAAATACATATACTTGCTATTATTATTTATCGTTGCACAGATCACCATTGCGCAAATAACTACATTACCGAAAAATACATTCCGCTCTGCAGAAAACAAATTGTACTGGAAAAACAAATTACCGCGTGCAGATTACTGGCAACAGGATGTACATTATATCATCGACGCCACACTAGATGATTCACTTAATACAATAACCGGCAATTCATACAAATTGGTGTATTGGAACAACTCTCCCAATACACTGACAGAATTATATTTTCATTTATTTCAGAATGCAGCGCAACCTGGTTCTTATTATGAAAATTTAAATCAGAATAATAAAATTCCGATCAAGTATGGAAAGTATGAAGAGGAAGGATTGGGAACAACAACTGAAAATATTCAGGTAAATGGCGAAACAGTAAAGATTGAACTGGATAATACGATTATGAAAGTATTCCTGAATCAGCCTTTAGCAAGCGGAGATTCACTGGTTGTGACAATGAAGTTCAGAACATATTACGACAACGGCAGCATGCGCCGCAGAATGAAGTTTTATGAAACATTCAACACCAAACATTTTGACGGTGTGTTCTGGTATCCTTCTATTTGTGTCTACGATCAGAAATTCGGATGGACAACAGATCAGGATCTGGACAAAGAATTCTATCACGATTTCGGAACGTTTGATATTGCTCTTACATTCCCACAGGAATATGTTGTAGATGCGACAGGTGTGTTAACGAATGAAGCTGAAATGTTTCCTGACAGTTTGCGTGCAAAACTTGACATTAAAAATTTTGCTAAGAAACCTTTAAACGAAGCTCCTTCCATTATTATTCCGAAAGAAAAAGGCAAAACAAAAACCTGGCGTTATCATGCAGAGAATGTACACAACTTTGCATTTACGGCAGATCCGCTGTACCGCATTGGTGAAGTGGTATGGAACGGCGTAAAAGTAATTACGCTTGCACAGGAGCCACATGCTTCGAAATGGCAATTATCCGGATGGTATACGGCTCAGGTCATTAAAACATATTCCAATGATTTTGGCATGTACGACTGGCCGAAAATTATTGTAGCAGATGCGAAAGATGGTATGGAATACCCTATGCTTACACTAGATAATGGTACGTATCCGCAACACCAATATTTGCTATCGCATGAAGTAGGCCACATGTGGTTCTATGGAATGGTTGGTTCGAATGAAACTTACCGCGCCTTTATGGACGAAGGTTTTACACAATTTTTAACAGTGTGGAGCATGGATAAGATTGTAGGAAAAACACGTGCCCGCGTACATCCCAATAAATTCGTAAATAAATACCTGGATTCTTCAGATAACAGATATGAAAATTTATACTATCCGTATCTGAATCATGTAACAGAAAATTACGATGAACAGCTGAATACACACTCCTGCGCATTCAATGGTGCAGTAAGGCATAGTGGTAATTATGGTTTGGTATACTATAAATCCGGAACCATGCTGTACAATTTAAAATATGTATTAGGCGACTCCCTATTCATAGGAGCCATGAAACATTATGTACAGAAATGGAAATTTGCGCATCCCTATCCGGAAGATTTCAGACAGGCTATTATTGAATATTCAAAAACTGACCTAAACTGGTTCTTTGATGAGTGGCTGGAGACTACTAAATATATTGATTACAAAGTAAAAAATGTAAAACAGGTTCATTCAGACAATAAAAAAAGCACGTACAATATAACCTTTGAACGTATCGGCAGAATGAACATGCCGTTAAAATTTACGGTTGTATTGGAAGATGGAAGAAAACAAAATTATTTAATTCCGAATACATGGTTTAAACCACAAACATCTGATATTATATTACCGAAGTGGTATGGCTGGGATCTGCTACAACCAACATATACTGCTAAAATCGATATTACTTATGATACTGCCAAAGTAGCTGCTACACCTGAAATAAAATCTGTGATCATCGATCCGGAAATGCTTCTGGCAGATGCTGATAATTCCAATAACCAATGGGGCAAGAAAACAAACCGTACCTGGCAATTCGATCATCGTGTGCCGCAAGCTGAAAGTTGGAAGTACCGTCGTAACTACATACGACCAGATGTCTGGTACAACGGATTTGATGGTATACAATTAGGTGCACATGCAGAAGGAAAGTATTTCAATAAATACAATTATCATATTAGTGTCTGGGGAAATACCACTATAGGTCAATATTTACAAACACCTACAGATAAGAAACCACAATACATTGCATTCAATGCGATATATAACAGACAATTGAATCATGTGTCAAAAGAACTGACGGCAAATTCTCAATTAGCATTCAATGCCGGTATCTGGAAAGGTATTCTTGGTATTGAAAAAATATTCCGTAAACAGGATCAACGTAATGCGCGTTATACAAAAGTCTCGGTATTTGCAAAATATCTGGTCAATCAATACAATTACCAACCTTATTTATTATACCCAACCGAATGGGGTGTGAGAAACCAATCGACGCAATGGGTGAATGCGTCATTCAATATTTCTGTACTTCGAAATTATGTATATACAAAAGGCAGTGGAACAGTAAACTTTAGTTTGCGTGCACCATTTATAGCAAGTGATTACAATTACTCTCAACTTACCGGTGAAGCTAAAAACAGTTATGCTGTAACAAAAAAATTAGACTTGCGCACCCGGGCTTTTGCTCAACTTGGTTTAGGTGGCATTCCATTAGAAAGTTCTTTATATACAGCCGGAGCAAATCAGGAACAGATGATCGATAATAAATATACACGGGCTATTGGATTTGTACCAAACGACTGGCTGGGCTATCAAAGTACAACCAATCATTTTCAATACGGTGGCGGATTGAATTTGCGTGGTTACGCCGGTAATTTATGTACAGAAAAAATATCTACTTCAAAAGGTGACACTATTGTAACAGCCTATAACGGACAATCCGGCGGTGCAGTAAACATGGAACTTGATTTTGACAAACACATTAAACTTAAAGCCAAAGGACTTACAAAGAATATTCACTTTGATATGTATGGTTTCTTTGATGCCGGTATTATGAATTATAAAGTATTGAATAAAAATTATTGGAGCAGCATGCGCATGGATGCGGGCCTAGGCACCTGTATGACACTTAAATTTTCTCCGTACGATGTTACTCCGTTAACGATACGTGCAGATTTCCCGCTGTGGATCAACACTCCGGTTGTTGGTGAAAATTACGGAGCTTTCAGATGGATGTTGTCGGTAAATAGGGCGTTTTAGACATACCTGTATACAGTTATACTCTAGGGGCGATGCCCCTAGTTTTACTATTTCAGGCTGACAGCCTGTCATTTTTCATAGTCAACATTTCCATCTTAATTATTAATAGAAATGAATAAACATTGCTTCTTTATATTATAAAACGACGTAAGTCTTACAATCGAGCCTGTAAGACTTATATATCTTAACTAGGGGCATCGCCCCTAGAAATCGACAGATGATTATGACAACAGAATAATCACAACTTCAAACACAAAGCCTTAAACAATCCACCATCTGAAATCGTACAACCAGCCTGAATCATATCAAACAGTTCAAGTTCGCGTGTTTTGGAATATGTTTTAGAACTTGTACGAACAAATAATTTATCGGGAGGATTGACTGTTGCTTCTTCAATAAATGTGCTATCTAAAAAATTAACATTTTCATCATCTTCTGTTTCCAGAGCTACCAGAACCAACTTGTCCGGTAAACATTGAAACGCATGTACAAAATTCTCTGCACGGTATTCCAAATAATTCACTTTTCGTAAAATCCCTTCAAACACCACATCACTGAATAATTCTATGATACGGTCTGCTCCTGGCTGATCTTCGTCTTTCATGCGCACCCAATCCTCTGCCGTAATGCCGTTCAATACCAGATATTCGACAAATTCTTTTTCCAGCTCAGTAAGTTCTTCAAGGCTTAATAAACGATAGGTAGGCATAATGAAATTATTTCAACAGATAACGTTTAATATTAACGGTGTATATATTACAATCCGCTGGCAAGTACATCGCAGATATGCATTGTTTTAATCGGCAGATTTTTATGTTTGATATATCCTTCCAGGTGCATCAGACAAGATACGTCAGTTGATACAATGATAGAAGCTCCTGTATCAAGTGCATTCATCACTTTCTGTTCGGCCATACCCACAGAGATCGGTTCAAATTTTACGGCAAACGTACCACCAAATCCACAGCACGTTTCATTATCCTTCAATTCAACCAGTTCAAGTCCTTTTACACTATTTAACAATGCCCGTGGCCCTTCCTTGATTTTACATTCTCTCAATCCGCTACACGAATCATGATACGTAATTTTTGCATCCAGTGCAGCACCCGGTATAGATGTTACACCCAGTATCTTAGTAACAAATTCCGTAAACTCGTACGTATTTTGTTTCACCCGTTTATAATCCAATACATAAGAAGTTGAATCGAACAAACGGCTGTAGCTATTACATACCATACCTACACAAGATGCCGAAGGGGAAACCACATACCGGTTTGGTGTAGAAAAATCTTTCAGAAATTTAATTGCGACATCTTTTGCTTCATCAAAAAAGCCTGCATTAAATGCCGGTTGTCCGCAACAAGTCTGGTTGGGGTTATAGTGAACTTCACAACCTAAGTGTTCCAATATCTTTACCATATTAAAACCAGTTTCAGGATACAACTGATCTACAAAACATGGAATAAAAATATCAACGATTATATTCTTAGATTTCATCTGTATATATATTTATTGCAGCTGCCTGCATTATTTCATAAATATTTCTGACGCTTGTTTTAGAGCATCGTTAAAGTAAGCTGGTTTAATACCGGTAGCCATATTTCTGGATGTTAATTCTTCTATAAGAAGTTCTGTATTAATATTCCCAACCAATTCATCGTCTGCCATCGGACAACCACCAATACCCATAATGGTTGAATCTATGCGCTTACAGCCGGCATCAAGTGCTGCCTGAATTTTTAATCGTGCCGTTTCAGGACGGGAATGAAAATGTGCGCCAAACTCGATATGCGGAAATGATGGTAATAAATTCCGGAATAAACTTTTAATAAGTTCAGGCTCTGAACTACCAATGGTGTCCGATAATGAAATGGTTGTAATTTCCAATTGATCCAGCTGTTCTACAAATTCAATTACAGTAGATGGATTATATGCTTCACCATAAGGATTTCCAAAACCCATAGAAAGATACACAACCAGGTTTTTGTTATGGCGAATACACAAATGCTGAATGGCATCTACAGTCCGCATTGCCTCATCAATACTTTTATTGGTATTTTTTTGCTGGAATGTCTCTGAAAGAGATAATGGAAAACCTAAATAATCAATTTCAGGATAGGTCAATGCTTGTTCTGCTCCCCGCTCATTGGCAATGATTGATAACAGGGCTGCACGGTTGCCATCCAGCTGAAGCAAATCCAAAACATCTGCTGTATCTTTCATCTGTGGAATTGCTTTGGGAGAAACAAAACTTCCAAAATCGATGGTATGGAAACCGGAACGTAATAACGTATTGATGTACTTTGCTTTTACATCCGTAGGAATGAAAAACGGGATACCTTGCATGGCATCCCTTGGACATTCAATCAGTTTAATATGTTCATTTACGGCCTGCATTAGAATACTTTTGAAGCAATAGACTTAACTGTATCTGATTTACCCATAGAATAATAATGCAATACAGGTGTGCCTGCCTGCATCAATTCTTTTGACTGCTGAATGGCCCATTCAATACCTACCTGACGCACCTGCTCATCGTCTTTACACTTTTCTACTTCTTTTACTAACGCTTCAGGTATAACCAAATGAAAGATCTTCGGTAAGATCTGAAGCTGTTTTTTAGTAGTTAACGGTTTAATACCCGGAATGATCGGAATATTAATTCCATTTTTTCTGCAATTATCTACAAAACTCAAATACTTTTTATTATCGAAGAACATTTGTGTTACGATATAATCGCTTCCACATGCAACTTTATGTTTTAAGTTCTTCATATCTACTTCCATGTTTTCTGCATCCATGTGCATTTCAGGATATGCAGCAACTCCTACACAAAAATTTGTTGGGGCAGGATTCAATAAATCTTCTTCGACATAAATTCCCTGATTCATTCTTTTGATTTGAGAAACCAATTCAGAAGCATAACTATAGCCTCCTGATTTAGGAATAAAGCTTCCTTCAAATTTAATAGGATCTCCTCTTAACGCCAATACGTTATCTATTCCTAAAAATTGCAGATCAATTAATGCATCCTCGGTTTCCTGCTGATTAAAACCACCGCAAATTAAATGCGGAACGGCATCAACCTTAAATCGATTCATAATAGCTGCACAAATGCCTACCGTGCCGGGACGCTTGCGAATAGTGATCTTTTCCTTGGTACCATCTGCACGTTCTTTGATCTGGAAGTCTTCTCTGTGGTACGTAACATCTATAAACGGAGGTTTAAATTCCATCAATGGTTCAATAGCATCAAAAATAGATTTTATGTCTTGTCCTTTAAGCGGAGGAAGTATTTCAATTGAAAATAATGTTTTACCCTTTGCTTGCGCAATATGTTCCGTAACCTTCATTTATTAGTTGTATTTGTAATCTTACAAAAATACACTAAATCACAGCGATTACAATACACCAGCAATAGTTGATGATGCAACAATCCGATAATTTTAAAACATGACGTTTGAAAAATGATTCATAAAATGTGTTTATACTTTATATTATTTTAATTTGTACTTACCAACAACAAAATGATTTACGCATAAATAATTTATGTGTCGGGGTTATCAACATTTTGTACTTGAGAAATATTTCGAAATAAAATTTTTAGAAGAAACGAAATGGAAGAACAAAAAAAAATTCTACCGTTGGGCAACGATAGAATTTTTAACTTTAGTCAAGCAAATATGTTTATTTAATTACAAAAATGAATTAACCACTATTTGCAGATGATCAATTCTAGGAGGAATTGTAAAACTAAATTAACTAAAAATGCCCCCAATTGCAATGAAATGCGATTATTTTTACTTCTTACTGAGTTATTTCAATATACAAATTATATAATAGTTCCTTAAATAAATACAATTTAAAAAGAAACATTAAAATTCAACTTTTTAATATACAAGTACTTATAACACGTAAAGTTTTTTTATCAGGAATTGAATCAATACTCAATCATCGCAATGGTAAAAATTGTATTTATCTAATATTTAAAATTCAAAAATGAGTCCTTTAACTCCATTTACTTAATAAAAAAAAGAAATGCCTATCCATAAGTATGAATAGGCATAAAATTCAATATTTTGAATAGTTTATTAAATATCGTAGTTCAAATTAGGGGCCAGCCACTTTTCCATGGTCGAAAGATTCATGTTTTTACGACTTGCATAAGCTTCAACCTGATCTTTGGCCACCTTTCCTAAACCAAAATACTTGGCTTCCGCATTCGCAAAATAAAATCCTGATACTGAAGATGCCGGATACATTGCCATACTTTCTGTCAATATAATTCCTGTTTTGTTTGTTGCATCAAGCAGATTAAATAAATCCGGCTTTTCTGTGTGATCCGGGCAAGCAGGATAACCCGGCGCCGGACGAATACCTGAATATTCTTCTTTGATCAACGCTTCATTACTTAACGCTTCATTTGATGCGTAGCCCCAATACACTTTACGTACTTTCGCATGCAGGCACTCTGCAAAGGCCTCCGCCAAGCGGTCAGCAACAGCTTTTAACATGATGCTATTATAATCATCATGTTCTTTTTCAAAACGTTCAAGATGTTTTTCAATACCAATACCAGTCGTCACTGCAAACATCCCGATATAATCATGCTTACCAGTTTCTTTGGGTGCTATAAAATCTGCCAGAGAAATATTCGGTACGCCTTTCCCCTTTTTACCTTGTTGTCTTAGAAAATGGAATTTCTTAAGCACTTTGGTTCTTGTTTCATCAGCATATACTTCTACGGTATCATCATTTACAACAGCCGATGGATAAAGACCATAGACCCCATTGGCAGTAAGCCATTTTTCATTTACAACCTGGTCTAATAATGCATTTGCATCGGCAAACAATTTTGTCGCCTCCACACCAATCACCGAATCTTTTAAAATATTCGGATACTTTCCTTTCAGCATCCATGTCTGAAAGAAAGGAGTCCAATCAATATATTCCCTCAGTTCGGCTAACGGAAAATCATTTAACGAATAACTACCTAAATGTTTGGGTGTAGTAATGGATGCTGCATCCCAATCAACAGTATATTTATTTGCACAAGCCTCTTTATAGGTTACGTAATTTTTATCTTCTCGTTTATTGGCATAATCTACACGCATCTGCGCATATTCAGCCTTCATCTCTTTTACAAACCCTTCCCGTGCATCGTCACTCAACAATTTACTGGCAACAGGAACACCTTTGGATGCATCCAGTACGTGAATAACTGCTCCGCTGTAATTCGGATCAATTTTTACTGCCGTATGAATGCGGGAAGTTGTGGCCCCCCCAATCAATAATGGTATCGTAAACCCTTCACGTTCCATTTCTTTGGCTACGTTCACCATTTCATCCAGCGAAGGTGTAATTAAACCGGAAAGGCCGATGATATCTACCTTTTCACGCCTCGCAACTTCTAATATTTTCTCTGCCGGTACCATTACACCAATATCAATGATGTCGTAATTGTTACAGGCCAATACAACGCCTACAATATTCTTACCGATGTCGTGTACGTCACCTTTTACAGTAGCCATTAATATTTTCCCTGCATTTCGCTGATCTCCGTTCTTTGCTTTTTCTGCTTCCAGGAACGGCATCAGATAGGCAACGGATTTTTTCATCACGCGTGCACTCTTCACAACCTGCGGGAGGAACATTTTTCCTTCACCGAATAAATCCCCTACTACGTTCATACCAGCCATTAAAGGCCCTTCAATCACTTTCAGCGGAATTACATATTTAACACGGGCTTCTTCTGTATCCTGATCAATAAATTCAATTTCTCCTTTTACCAACGCATAAGTGAGCCGTTCTTCAACTGTTCCTTTACGCCATTCCAGATCTTTAACCTGAATTTTATCAACGCCCTTAACACGGTCTGCATATTCCAGCAAACGTTCCGTTGCATCGTCTCTTCTATTCAGCAATACATCTTCAACACGCTCTAACAGATCTTTGGGAATATTCTCATACACTTCAAGCATGGCAGGATTCACAATACCCATATCCATACCATCTTTGATCGCATAATATAAAAAGACAGAATGCATGGCTTCTCTTACTGTATTATTTCCTCTGAAAGAAAACGATACGTTACTGACACCACCGCTTACGTGCGCACCCGGCAAGTTCTCCCGGATCCAGCGTGTGGCACGGAAAAAATCCAATGCATAATTTCTATGTTCTTCAATCCCTGTAGCTACCGGGAATATATTCGGATCAAAAATAATATCGTTGGGATTAAAATCGAGTGTATCAACCAATAAACGATAGGAACGCTCACAAATAGAAATACGTCTGTCGTATGTATCTGCTTGTCCGGCTTCGTCGAACGCCATAACAACGACTGCAGCACCATACTTTTTAATTTTACGTGCCTGTTCTAAAAATTCTTTTTCACCAGCTTTTAAGCTAATGGAGTTTACAATGCCTTTTCCCTGAATACATTTAAGACCGGCTTCAATCACATGCCATTTAGATGAATCGACCATTACCGGCACACGGGAAATTTCAGGTTCAGATGCCAATAAATTCAGATAACGCACCATGGCGGCTTCGCTATCAAGCATCCCTTCATCCATATTCACATCAATCACCTGCGCACCACCACGAACCTGATCTAATGCGACTTCAATCGCTTCTTCGTATTTATTTTCTTTGATCAATCGCAAAAATTTAGCAGAACCGGTAACGTTTGTCCGCTCACCAATATTTACGAAAATGGAATCTTTATCAACGATAAGCGGCTCCAGTCCGCTCAATTTCAATTTGCCTATTTTATAACTCATTACAATAACTTACTCTGCTATTACTACTTCTAAACTGCGCGGGGCAAATGGTTTAGCCATCTCCGCCAATGCATGTATGTGATCAGGTGTACTTCCGCAACAACCGCCGATAATGTTTACTAACCCCTCTTCCAAAAACACTTTTACCTGATCTGCCATTTGTGCCGGAGTCTGATCATACTGGCCAAATTCGTTCGGCAAACCGGCATTCGGATAAGCACTCACAAAGAACGGAGCCTCTTTCGCCAGTACCTGTAAATACGGACGTAATTCTTTCGCACCTAATGCACAGTTTAAACCAACAGACAATAACGGTCCGTGCGAAACGGATATTAAAAATGCTTCCGTTGTTTGTCCGGACAATGTTCTTCCGCTGGCATCTGTGATTGTTGCGGAGATCATTACAGGAACTTCTTTTCCTGTTTCTTCAAATAATTCCATGATCGCAAAAATTGCTGCCTTGGAATTTAATGTATCAAAGATTGTTTCGATCAGCAATAAATCTGCACCACCTTCGATCAATGCAATTGCCTGATCTTTGTATGCTTTAGCCAATTCATCAAAGGTAACAGCTCTGTAGCCCGGATCATTTACATCCGGCGAAATAGATGCGGTACGATTGGTTGGTCCAATAGCACCGGCAACATAACGCTGAGGAGAAGATGGATTCTTTTTCATGAATTCATCTACGGCTTCACGGGCAACTTTAGCTCCGTAATAATTAATATCATACACAATATGCTCCAGCCTGTAATCAGCCTGAGCAATGGTTGTGCCGCTAAACGTATTTGTTTCAATAATATCTGCACCCGCTTCTAAATATTGCGTGTGTATCGCTTTAATAACATCCGGACGAGTAAAACTCAGCAAATCATTATTCCCTTTTAACGGATGGTTGTGATCTTTTAATTTCTCGTTCCTGAAATCTTCTTCTTCTAATGTATAACGCTGAATCATGGTACCCATGGCACCGTCCAAAATCAAAATCCGTTTGGCTAATTCGCTTCTTATATCTGCCTTAATCATAACTATTCCTTTCTACTAAGAGCCTTAAATACAAACCTACACACTTACAGGCTGAAAGACAACTGATTTAGTTGAAACTTCCGGCGTGAATAGAGAACAAAAAAGATTGAAATATAATTTCAATAGCATAAGATTCAAATCATTACACTTAGTGTTAGATCTAGTAAGTGGAAAAATAGATGCCCTTGATTCAATAAACAATATCATTTACGACAAAGACTGTAAATAGCTTTTAAAAGATGCCCGATCTATGTATTTTTGATATAACTATACACTACTACTAAATACTACCACGTGAAACTAGCTGCAGTTGATATCGGCTCCAACGCTATTCGTTTTCAAGTAAGCAAAATCTTGGAATACAACGGAATGATCATGTTTAAAAAAATGGAATATGTGCGTTTCCCCTTACGTTTGGGCGAAGATGTATTTCGTTTGGGCATGATATCAGCGGAAAAAGAAATGAAGTTCATCAAACTTATACAAACATTTAAAAATTTATTTGAATTGTATGAAGTCGATGATTATATGATCTCCGCAACATCTGCCATGCGTGAATCTAAAAATGGCAGAGATATTGTTTTAAAGGTAAAAGGTTTAGTG
>Ga0210397_10001131_pt1 | contig 17201 bp, 12 predicted proteins | sample IncBWH2OmetaG_FD_160126 | JGI IMG/M metagenome (GOLD analysis project Ga0210397, IMG submission 160126) | Forest soil microbial communities from Barre Woods Harvard Forest LTER site, Petersham, Massachusetts, United States - Inc-BW-H-2-O ...
ACGACCAGCACCGCGAAGTCGGTGCGCGCCGTCAACTGGGTGAGGATGAGCCCGCTGATCAGGATCGCGAGGCCGCCGCCCACCAGCGGCCAGCGCGTCCCAAAGGCGCCCACGGCACGCCCGCACAACGGCGAGACGACCATCATCACTCCGGCCATCGGCAGGGTGTAGAGCCCGGCCTCCAGTGGCGACAGGCCGCGGACGTCCTGGAGGTAGAGGGTGTTGAGGAAGAGGAAGCCGCCGATGGCCATGAACAGCGCGACCGCGATGGCGGTGGCACCCGAGAAGGGAGCGCTGCGGAAGAAGCGCATCTCCAGTAGCGGCTCACGACGGCGCAGTTCGTAGGCCACGAGACCGGCGAACGCGCTGAGCGAGACGACGAAGAGCACGATCGTCTGCGTCGAGAGCCACCCGGCCTCGGGGCCCTCGATGATCGCGTAGGTGAGCGTGGCCAGCGCCACGATGACCAGCACCTGCCCCACCGGGTCCACGCGCCGTGGGTGGGGAGCGCGGGACTCGGGGACGAACAGCGCGGTGAGGACGATGGCCACGAGGCCGACGGGAAGGTTGACGATGAACACTGACCGCCAGCCCACGGAGTCGACCAGCACGCCGCCCAGCACCGGACCGAGGGCCATGCTGATGCCGAACAGCGCGCCCCACACGCCGATGGCCTGGGCGCGCTCGCGCGGGTCCTCGAACACGTTGCGGATGATCGACATCGCCACCGGGTTGAGCATCGAGCCGCCGATGGCCTGGAGTACCCGGGCGGCGATGAGCATCCCCAGGCTGGGGGCGAGCGCGCACAGCAGCGAGCCGAGCGAGAAGAGCGCCAGCCCGCATTGGAACACCCGCCGCCGGCCGAGCCGGTCAGCGGTCGAGCCCGACAGCATCAGGAGGCTGGCGATGACCAGCGTATAGGCGTCGATCGTCCACTGCAGCCCGGAGAGCTTGGCGTGAAACGACCGGTGGATCGCGGGCAACGCGATGTTGACGATCGTGGCGTCGAGGCCGACGATGAACAGGCTCATCGAGCAGATGCCGAGGATGACCAGCCGCGTCCGGCGATCCGGCACGGCCTGGCGGGACTCGGCGTGGGCACTCACGCTTCTCGATCCTAGACGCTGCCAGAGGTCCTACGACCATGGTCCAATTGCGCACGCTCGCCCGTCCGCCTACCGTGCCGCTGTGACCCCCTGGATCAGGCTGGCGGCGCGGCTGCCCCATCCCCGCACCTCGCCGCCGGCCCGAGCCCAGGCGACTGGCTCGGGCGCCGCTGGGCCCCGGGTAGTCTCCGCTCTGTGCCGCAGCGAACACCGGGAGCGTTCGCGGCGCCGCGGGGATTCCCCCAGCGAGTGGGACGCCGGCTGATGGCCACCGTCACCGCCGCCCGCGACGCCGTCATCACCTGGCCCACGGGCCGCGCGGACCGCAACGTGCCCCCCGGCGGCCGCGACCCATCGCAGACGCGGATGTTCGCCCGCTTCGCGGTCAGCGGCCTGCTGGCGATGGTGGTGATCGCCGGCGCGGCCTTCGTCATCGTGCGCCGCTCGGCGACCTCGGACGCGATCACCCAGGCCAAGGACCTCACCCAGCTCGCCGGACGCGGGATCGTCGCGCCGGTCATCACCCCGGCGGCGCTGCGGGGTGACCCCGCCGCGCTGGCGCGCCTGGACCGCGTGGTGCGCCGGCGCATCCTCAACCGGACGCCGATCGTTCGCGTGAAGATCTGGGACGCGTCGGGGCGCGTCATCTACTCGGATGCGCGCTCCATCATCGGCAAGGTCTTCGCGCTGGGCGATGATGAGCTGGGGACCCTGCGCGGCGGCGGTACACAGGCCGACGAGAGCGACCTGTCGAGGGCGGAGAACACCACCGAGCGCCGCTTCAAGCGGCTGGTCGAGGTGTACGTGGGTTTCCGCGGACCCGGCGGGACGAGGCTGCTCTATGAGGACTATGAGCGTGCCAGCACCATCTCGGCCTCGAGCAAGCGCCAGTGGATGAGCCTGCTTCCGGCGCTGCTCGGCGCGCTCTTGATCCTGTACCTGGTCCAGATCCCGCTGGCCTACTCGTTGGCGCGCCGGCTGCGGGCCCGCCAGCGCGAGCGCGAGGCGTTGCTGCGCCGCGCCATCGATGCCTCGGACCTCGAACGACGCCGGATCGCCGCCGATCTGCACGACAGCACCGTCCAGCGCCTGGCCGGGGTGTCACTCTCGCTGGCGGCCAGCGCCAACGCCCTGCCCGACGAGGACGGGGGGGAGGCTCGCGGGGCGCTGAGGCGCGCCGCGGCCGAGACGCGCGAGACGATCCGGGAGTTGCGCACGCTGCTCGTCGACATCTACCCACCGACGCTGCAGCGCTCCGGGCTGCGTGCCGCGATGGATGACATGGTGGCCCCGCTGCGGGCCGCGGGCATCGCGGTGTCGGTGTCGCTGCCCGAGGAGCTCGACCTCCCGGGCGACACCGAGGCGCTGCTGTATCGCGTGGCCCAGGAGGCGCTGCGCAACGCCCGCACCCACGGCGAGGCGACCGCGGTCGACGTCACGGTCGAGGCGCCGGCCCGCACCGCCGTGCTGAGCGTGGTCGACAACGGCCGCGGGTTCTCGCCCGAGCAGGACGACGCCGCGCGCGAGAGCGACCACTTCGGCCTGCGCTTGATGCGCGACCTCTCCGATCACGCCGGCGGCACGCTCACGGTCCTGTCCTCCCCGGGGCACGGGACCCTCGTGCGCCTGGAGGTGCCGCTGCGGTGATCAGGTTGCTCATCGCCGATGATCATCCGCTCGTGCGCGACGCGCTCACCACGCTGCTGGCGGGGGCCGACGACATCGAGGTCGTGGGGGCAACCGCCGATGGCCGGGAGGCGGTGGAGGTGGCCCTGGCCACGTCGCCCGACGTCGTGCTGATGGACCTCGAGATGCCCGAGCTCAACGGGATGGACGCCACCCGCGCGCTGCGCGAGGCGGGGTCTGACGCGCGGGTGGTGGTGCTCACCACCTTCTCGGACCGCGACCGGATCCTCGGTGCCCTCGACGCGGGGGCGCTCGGCTACCTGCTCAAGGACGCCGAGCCGGAGGAGATCATCAGGGGCGTGCGCGCCGCCGCCCGCGGCGAGTCACCGCTGGCCCCGCGCGCCGCCCACGAGCTGCTCATCGAGCGGGCCGGGGGGCCGGGGAGGCCGGGGAGGCCGGAGGCGGAGCTCAGCGCGCGCGAGCAGGAGGTGCTGGCGCTCGTCGCCGAGGGCCTGCCCAACAAGCTCATCGCCCGCCGGTTGCAGATCTCCGAGAAGACCGTCAAGGCGCATCTCACCAGCGTGTTCGCGGCGATCGGGGTCACCGATCGCACGCAGGCGGCGCTGTGGGCTCACCGGCACAAGCTCAGCCGGTAGCCCACCACTAGAGCCCACAGCGCCGCCGGGCGCACGTACGAGGGCCGCGTCAGCGGTCGCCGCCGTGGTCGTCGTTGCGATCGTTGTCGTGGCGGTCGTTGTCGCGGCGGTCGCCGCGATCACGGTCGGGCCGGTCGCGGTGCTGCAGCGCGCCGCCGCGATGGTGCTCGTGACGCACGTGGCCGATGGGGTCATCGGACCCGTGGCTTGCCTGAGCCACGGCGGGGACCGCGAGGGCTGATACGGCGGCGAGCGCCACCAGTGCCTTGGTCAGTCGAGAGCGCATGGATGTCCGCCTGTCGGCGTGGTTGGTTGCCCGACCATGCTGCGCCCTCGGCGGTCTCGGTTGCAATGGGACGTTGGTCGTAGTGCCCGTCCGGGCGCGGCGGCGGGGCGGCGCGGCGGCGCGGCGGCGGCGCCGTCAGGCGATCTCGGCCTCCCAGGCCTCGATGAGGGCGCGGGCGGCCTCGACGTCGGGGTGAAGGGGCCGGTCGCCGAGGTCGGGGTCCAAGCGCTCGGCGGCGAGCTGCCACAGCTCGCGCGTGCCGGCGCCGACCGGCTCCTGGCCGGCGAGGCGCAGGGCGCGGACGGCGACGACGAGCTCGACGGCGACGGCGACGCGTAGCGCGCGAAGCGTTTCGTGGGCGCGGCGCGCGGCGATCGGAGCGAGGCTGGAGTGTGACTCGACACCGCGTGACACCGACACCGTCTGGGCCGCGACCGGCGTCACCAGCGAGCGGACCTCCGCGACGGCGGCGTGAGCGGTGTACTCGAGCACCAGCGCGCCGGACTCCGGACCGGGGTGGCGCGCCAGAAACGGCGGCAGGCCGGTGAGGCCGGCGTCGAGCAACGTCGACACGCGGGCGGCGATGAGCGCCGCCGACGACGCCAGCGCGGTGCGCAGCCCGTCGATGGCGTTGGCCAGCGGCGCCGCGTGGGGATTGCCGTTGGGCAGGGCGATCTGCTGCTCGGGGTCGATGAGCGCGTTCTCGCCGGCGAAGTTCAGCTCGTGGGAGACGGTCTCCTCCAGCGCGCGCAGTGCATCGTGGACGGTCCCGTCGACCTGGGGCTGGGCGCGGAACGGATAGGGATCCTGGATCCCCAGCGGGCCGGGCTCACGGGCGCGTTCTCCCAGGCCCGACAGCAGCTTGCGCATGCGCGCGGCCACGGCCGCCTGGCCGGGCCGGTGCCGCGCCGAGTGGATACGAGCGTCCAGCACCACCGGATCGGCGGCGGCCGCCTCAAAGGACAGCGCGGCCACGGTGAGCCAGGCGTCGAGCAGACGGTGTGCGTCGACCACCAGCAGCGCGGCGTAGCCAATGCTGAACGCATTGGAGCTGATGAAGGCGAGCCCGTCGCGGGGGCCGAGCCGGGCCGGCTCGATGGCGGCGTCGGCCAGGCCCTGGGCGGCGTCGACGAGGTCGTCGCCGCGCCAGAACCCGCCCTCGCCGAGCAGCGCCAGGGCGACGTCGGCGAGATTGGTGAGATCGCCGGTGCCCAGTGACCCGAGCTCACGCGTGAACGGCGTCAACCCGGCGTTGAGCGTGCTCACCAGCGCGTCCAGCAGCTCGCCGGCCACGCCGGCCCCGCCGGCTCCGATCTGGTTGGCGCGCGTCGCCATGGCGGCACGGACGACCGGCACGGTGAGGATCAGGCCGGCGCCGCAGGCATGGCTGCGCAGGAGGTTCAGCCCGTAGGCCTCGCGGTCCGCATCGGGCACCCGATAGGCCCGCAGCGCACCGACCCCGGTGGTCACGCCGTAGAGGTCGTCGCCGCGGGCCAGCAGCGCCGCGATGGCGCCCCGCGCGTGGTCGTTGCGCCCTCGCGCCTCGTCGGAGAGCACCGCCGCCGCGCCGTCGCGGGCGATGGCGGCCACCCCCTGCGGGGTCAGGCTCGACCCGTCGAGGATGACCGGCGAGCGCTCGCCGTCGGGGAAGGCAGGTGTCGACATCGCCGCGGCACTCTAACCACGTGATGGCGATCAGTATCGTCGCGGCGATGGACGGGAGCGTGTTGCTCGACGGAGTCGCGCTCACGCCGGAGGCGGTGACGGAGGTCGCACGCGGCGGCGCGGTGGTGGCCATCGCCCCCTCGGCGCGAGAGCGGATGCAGGCATCAGCCTCGCTGGTGGCGCGCGCCGCCGACGCCGGCGTGCCGGTCTACGGGCTGACCACCGGCCTGGGCCACCGCGTGGTAGACCGCATCGACGGTCACGAGGCGGCTGCGTTCTCGCTGCAGACGCTGCGCGGCCGCGCCATGGCGGTCGGCGAGCGCCTGCCGGCCGAGGTGACACGGGCCACGATGGCGGTACGCGCCAACGGCCTCTGCGCCGGGGGGTCGGGAGCCACGCCGGCGATCGCCGACGGACTGGCAGCGCTGCTCAACGCCGGCGTACACCCGTGCATCCCCCGCTTCGGCTCGGTGGGAGCGTCGGACCTCTGCCTCCTGGCCCACGTCGGGCTGACCCTGATCGGCGAGGGCGAGGCCGAGCTCGAAGGCCGGCCGATGGCATCGGGCGCCGCGCTGGCCCGTACGGGGCTCGAGCCGGTGGCGCTCGGCCCCAAGGACGGGCTGGCCATCTGCTCGAGCTCCGCGGTGTCCGCGGCGGTGGCCGCGCTTGACCTGGTCGATGCGCTCGCGTGCCTGGAGGTGATGCAGGCGGCCGCGGCGCTGTCCATGGAGGGCTTTCGCGCCAACCTCAGCCCGCTCGATCCCCGGGTGGTCGCGGCCCGGCCGGCGCCGGGACAGGCGTGGGCCGCCGATGGGCTGCGCGCACTGCTGCGGGGCGGCGCACTCACCGAGCCGGGCGCGGCGCGGCGCCTCCAGGATCCCCTGAGCCTGCGCTGCGTCAGCCAGATCCATGGGTCGCTGCACGTCGCCCTGGACCTGCTGGCCGCGGCGGTGGAGCCGGAACTCGGTGGCGCCGCCGACAATCCGCTCGTGCTCACCGACGACGAGGAGATCCTCAGCACCGGCAACTTCCACGTGCCCGCTCTGGCCCTGGCCCTGGACGCGACCGCGATCGCACTCGCCCAGGTGGCGGCGACGAGCGCGGAGCGCCAAGCGCGCCTGAAGACCGCGCGCCTCAGCGGCCTGCCCGCCGGCCTGAGCCCGAGCGCGCACCTCAGCTCCGGGCTGAGCCCGCTGAGCAAGACCGCCCTGGCGCTCACGGTGGAGATCCGCCACCTCGCCGCCCCGCTGTCGATCATGCCCACGATCGGCGCCGACGCTGTGGAGGACGATTCCACCGGCGCCACCCACGCCGCCCTGCGCGTGCGCGAGCAGATCGAGCTGATGTGGCCGCTGGCCGCGGTCGAGCTGATCGTCGCCGCGCAGGCCGTCGACCTGGCCCTGGGCGCGCACGCCGCCCGGGCTCTGGGCGCCGGGACCGCCGCCGCTCATGCCGAGGTGCGTGAGCGGGTCGCGATGGTGGAGGAGGACCGCCCGCTGGGCCCGGACGTGGAACGGCTCACTGCCGAACTGCTGGTGGACGGTCAACTGGTGGCACGGGTGCGCGACGCCGTCGGGGTGGCGACGTGACCGCGATCGAGCTCATCTATCTCGGCGGCGCCGACGTCGACGCGCTGGCCCTCACCGACGACGAGATCCTTGACGCCGTGCGCGGGGTGGTGGCCGCGCAGGGGCGCGGTGAGACCGTGATCGAGCCCCGCACCCACCTGTTCCCGCGGGGTGTCAACGGCCACTTCAATGTGCTGCGCGGCGCGGTGCCGTCGTTCGCCGGCGTCAAGGTCGTGGGCGACTACGTGGACAACCATCGTCTGGGGCTGCCCTCCGAGCTGGCGCTGCTGCTGCTGATGGACCCCGCCACCGGGGTGCCGCGCGCCGTCATCGATGCCACCGCGATCACCGAGATGCGCACGGGAGCGGTGACGGCGATCGGCGCCGAGCATCTCGCGCGCCGCGACGCGCGCGTGCTCGGCCACGTCGGCGCGCGCGGAACGGCGTACTGGAACGTGCGGCTGCTGTGCCGCGTGCTCCCCTCCCTGGAGGAGATCCGCGTGCACTCGCTGCGTCCGGAGAGCCGCGAGGCGTTTGCGCGGCGGCTCACCGAGGATCTCGGACGCCCGGTGCGAGCGGTGGACAGCTGGGAGGAGTGTCTGCGCGGCGCCGATGTGATGGTGGAGGCCAGCCGGCTCACCGCGCCTGAGCCGCTCCTGTCCACGGCCTGGGTGACGCCGGGGACGCTGGTCATTCCCTACGGGACCGTGAGCGCGGTGGAGCTCCAGCTCACCGACGTGATGGACAAGGTGGTCGTCGACGACTGGGGCCAGGCCGGCGTCGGCCCCCTGGGCTCGCTGCGCGCGCACGTCGACTCGGGCCGGCTGACGGCCGAGACCCTCCACGCCGAGCTCGGGCAGATCGTGGCCGGGGACCGCCCCGGCCGCGAGCGCGATGACGAGCGCATCCTCTTCTGGCACAGGGGCCTGTCGATCACCGACGTCGCGCTGGGGGAGGCGATGCTCGCCAAGGCGCAGCGTCTCGGCCTCGGGATGACGCTGCCCTATCGCTGAGCTGCGACGTCCTGGGCGGCGAGGGGCGCGGTGCCCAGATGGCAGCCCCGGACGATGTTCTGAAACAGGCGCCGCGCGTTTCCGGCCAGCCCCGGCCCGTGAGTCACGAAGGTGAGCGTGAGCGTGCCGTGACGGTGGCGGATGGCGTACTGGACGACGAGCGGCCCGGCCCCTCCCGCCCCCGCCCCGTCGCCCTCCTGGCGTTCGATCACGGTCACGCGCGCGGCCATGCCCTTGACCTTCTTGCGCCCCCGCCGGCCCGTCATGGCGCCGTCGCGGGCCGTGAAGGGCAGTGGCTTTGGGGCCAGGGCGGCGGTCATGGTGGCCAGCACGCCGTGGTCGGCCTCGGTGGAGCAGATGGCCGCGGCCAGGAACACGTGCTCGGCGCGCTGCGCTTCCTCGAGCGGCACGATGGCGCCGCCCACCGAGGCCAGCGCGTCACGGCGTCGACGCGCCGGGAGCTCGTCCGCGGCCACGAACTCGGCGGCGGGCAGGCGGGTCTGGAAGACCAGCGGCGCCCCGTCGGGACGCGGCACCGGCCAGGTCTGCGGCGGCTCCCACCCGACGCGGGTGAGCATCGCGCTGGTCTTGCGCTGGGCGCGGGATCGGAGCGGGTTGTGGACCATCTCGGGGCCAGACTACCCGCGGGATGCTGCCGCGCCCCGCGCTGCGGTAGCGTGCGGCGGCGATGAGCGCGAGCACGATGGAATGCCGCGGGTGGGGCCAGGAGGCGGCCCTCCGGATGCTGCGCAACAACCTGCACCCCGACGTGGCCGAGAACCCGGCCGAGCTCGTCGTCTACGGAGGGACCGGCAAGGCGGCGCGCAACTGGTCCTCGTATCACACCATCGAGCGCGAGCTGCGACGTCTGGGCGATGACGAGACGCTCCTGGTGCAGTCGGGCAAGCCGGTCGGCGTGTTCGAGACCCACGACCAGGCGCCGCGGGTCCTCATCGCCAACTCCAACCTCGTGCCCCAGTGGGCCACCTGGGAGAAGTTCCGGGAGCTCGACGCCGCCGGGCTGATGATGTACGGCCAGATGACCGCCGGGTCGTGGATCTACATCGGCAGTCAGGGGATCCTGCAGGGAACCTATGAGACCTTCGCCGCGGCGGCGCGCAAGCGGTGGGACGGCACGCTGTCGGGCCGGCTGGTGGTGACGGCGGGCCTCGGCGGCATGGGCGGCGCCCAGCCGCTGGCGATCACCATGCTCGGCGGGGCTGCGCTGTGCGTGGAGGTCGATCTGCACCGGATCGAGCGGCGCATCGAGACCGGCTACCTCGACGAGCGCGCCGGCGATCTGGACGACGCGCTGACCCGGCTCGATGCCGCGCGGGCGGAGCGCCGCGCGCTGTCGATTGGCCTGGCCGGCAACGCCGCCGAGATCCTCCCCGAGTTGGTGCGCCGGGGAGTGGAGATCGACGTCGTCACCGACCAGACCAGTGCCCACGATCCGCTCAACGGCTACGTGCCCGCCGGTCTGACGGTGGAGCAGGCGGAGGCCCTGCGCCGCTCCGATCCCGACGACTACATCCGGCGGGTGGGGGAGAGCGCCGTGACTCACGTGAGCGCGATCCGCGCGCTCCAGGAGTCGGGCGCGGAAGCGTTTGACTACGGCAACGCGTTACGCGGCCTGGCCAAGGAGCACGGCGACCGCGACGCCTTCTCCTATCCCGGGTTCGTCCCCGCTTACATCCGGCCGCTGTTCTGCGAGGGCAAGGGGCCGTTTCGCTGGGTGGCGCTGTCCGGGGACCCCGCCGACATCCATGCCACCGACCGGGCCATCCTCGACCTCTTCGGCGACCAGGAGCACATCGCGCGCTGGATCAAGCTGGCCTCCGAGCGGGTGCACTTCCAGGGCCTGCCGGCGCGGATCTGCTGGCTGGGCTACGGCGAGCGCGACCGGGCCGGCGTGCGCTTCAACGAGATGGTGGCCTCGGGCGAGCTCAAGGGCCCGATCGTCATCGGCCGCGACCATCTGGACTGTGGCTCGGTCGCGTCGCCCGAGCGCGAGACCGAGGCGATGCGCGACGGCACCGACGCCGTCGCGGACTGGCCGCTGCTCAACGCCATGCTGATGACGGCGTGCGGCGCCAGCTGGGTCTCGATCCACCACGGCGGCGGCGTCGGCATGGGCAAGTCGATCCATGCCGGCCAGGTGACCGTCGCCGACGGCACCCCCGAGGCCGGGGAGCGGGTGCGGCGCTGCCTCACCGCCGACCCGGGCCTTGGTGTGGTCCGGCACGCCGACGCCGGCTACGACGAGGCCTTGAGCGTGGCGCGCGACAGCGGGGTGAAGATGCCGATGCTCGACCCTGAGCCAGATCAGCGGTGAGCAGCGGGCGTGACGGCGGGGCGCCGTCGGTGTCCATCACGGGCGCCGCTCAGGTCCTGCGCCCCCCGCGCGACCACATGCAGCACCTGCGCGGCGACGAGCTGGGCGCCCAGACGCTCGAGCCGGGGGCCGTAGCGGCTCGTGACGGGCGGATCACCGCGCTCGAAGCCGATCCGATCGCCGAGGTGACGATCGACGCCTCGGGGTGCGCGGTACTGCCGGGCTTCGTCGATTGCCACACGCATCTCCCGTTCGCCGGCTGGCGCTGGGGCGAGTACGAGCAGAAGCTGACCGGCGTGCCCTACGAGGAGATCGCGCGCGGCGGGGGCGGGATCAAGTCCTCGGCCCGTGCGCTGCGCGACGCCTCCGACGATGAGGTGCTCGACCAGGCCTCGGGACTGGCCGAGGAGATGTTCGCGGCCGGCACCACCACATTCGAGTGCAAGTCGGGCTACGGCCTGTCGCGCGACGGGGAGATGCGCGCGCTCGTCCTCGCTCGCGAGCTGGAGATCTACGTCCCCCAGACCACGACGTCGACCGCGCTGCTGGCCCACGCCGTCCCGGAGGGCTACACCGCGGATTCGTGGATGGCGGTGGTGGAGGAGATGATGCCCGAGGTGGTCGCCGCGGGCAGCGTCACCGCCCTGGACATCTTCGTCGAGTCGATCGGCTTCGGCCTGACGCACCTGGAGCTGATGGGGGAGCTGGCGGCTGCCTCCGGGCTGGCCCTGCGGACCCATGTGGAGCAACTGACGTGCATGCGCTCGGTGCCGGTGGCGCTGGCCGCCGGCGCGCGCAGCGTGGACCATCTGTCGATGATCCACCCCGACGACATCGCACCGCTCGCCGAGGCGGCGTGCGCAGCGGTGCTGCTCCCCGGCGCGGAGTTCCTGGGCGCCGAGCACCGGGCCCCGGCGCGGGCGATCATCGACGCGGGCGCCATCTTCGTGCTGGCCACCGATGCCAATCCCGGGACCTCGCCGGTGTTCTCGATGCCGGTCGTCATCGGCCTGGCGTCGCGCCTGTACGGCCTCGGCGTGCGCGAGGCGCTGGGCGCGGCCACGCTCAACGCGGCGTGGACGCTGGACCTGCAGCACGACCGAGGCTCGATCGAGGTGGGCAAGCGCGCGGACCTCGTCGTCCTCGACGGGCCTGCGGAGAGCATCGCCTACCGCTTCGGCCACAATCCGGTGGCGATCGTCGTCCTCGGCGGCGAGGTCGCCTACGTGCGCGACGACGCCGCGGCGGAGCGGATCAGCGGGTGAGCCGCGTCGCGCGCATCCCGGCGATGGCCAACGCGCACTCCCACGCGTTCCAACTGGACCTGCGCGGCGCGGGTGAGCGGCTCAGTCCCGGCGATGATTTCTGGAGCTGGCGCACCGAGATGTACCGGCTGGCCTCGAGCCACACCCCGGAGACGATGGCCGAGGTGGGCGGCCGCGTCTACGGGCAGATGGCGCGCGCCGGGTACGGCGCGGTGGGGGAGTTCCACTACGTGCAGCACCAGCCCGACGGGAGTCCGTACCCCGAGCCCAACGCGATGGCGATCACGCTGGCGCGGGCGGCGCGGGCGGCCGGCCTGGAGATCACGCTGCTGCCCGCCGCCTATCACCGTGGCGGGTGGGCGGGGTCCGACCTCGCACCGGCCCCCGGGCAGGTGCGGTTCTGTGACCCGAGTGTGGCAGCGTTCCTGGCCCGGCTGGACGCCTTGCGTGAATGGGCGGCCGGCGTCGAGGGCGTCAGTGTGGGCGTGGCCGCGCACAGCGTCCGCGCCGTGCCCGCCGACTGGTTGGAGGCCATCGCCCGCTACGCCGACGACCACGGCCTCGTCCGGCACGTACATGCCTCCGAGCAGCGCCGAGAGGTGGCCGAGTGCGAGGCCGAGCACGGCTGCTCCCCGATCGAGTTGCTCGCGCGCACCGGCTTCCTGGGGCCGCGCACCAGCGTCGTGCACGCCATCCACGTCTCTGAGGTCGACGTGGCGCTCCTGGCCGAGTCTCAGTCGATCGTCGTCACCTGCCCGACGACGGAGGGCAACCTCGGCGATGGCGTGCTGCCGGGGCTGCGCTACCGCGACGCCGGCGTGCGCCTGGCCATCGGCACCGATGAGCAGACGCGTATCGACCCGTTCGAGGAGCTGCGCGAGATGGAGACGCTGGCCCGTCGTGAGGGCCACACCCGCTTCGCTCTGCTGGCCGCCGCCGACGGCGACCTATGGGGGCAGATGGTGGCCAACGGCCGCGCCAGCCTGGGGTTGACGCCGGCGCCGGTGGCCGAGATCGAGCTCGACCTCGAGCACCCGGACCTGGCCAACGTCGCCGAGGGCGATCTCATGCTCGCCGTCGCGACGTGCGCCTCGGCGGGGGTGGTCCGCGCGGGCGTGTCGGCGTGAGCGGGGCGTCCTTCAGATCGGCGTCGTGATCGGGGTGCCCGCGTGACAGTCACCTTGGCGCGCCGTGCCGACATCTCGCTCGACGCGTTCACCAGGGTGGCCTGGGAGGGAGAGGACGTCGCCATCGCGCCCGAGGCCCTCGCCGTGGTGGCCCGGCGCCGTGGGGAGCTGCTGGCCCTGGTGGCCGCCGACCCCGCCCGCAAGCTCTACGGGATCAACGTCCACGCCGGCGACGGGTCAGACCGCCTCATGACCGAGGCCGAGCAGCGCGACTACGCCCGCGGCCTGCACAGCGCCACCTCATTCGGCGAGCCGTTGCCACGGCGGGTGGTGCGCGGGATTGTGCTGGCGCGCCTGGCCAACTTCATCGAGGGGCACGCCGGGGTCACCCCCGAGCTGGTGCGGCTGGTCGCCGAGCGGCTGGACGGCCGCGACCTGCCGGCGGTCCCGCGCCTGGGCAACGGCGGATCGGGCGAGATCCTGGCCCTGGGGTGGCTGTTTGCGGACGTGCCCGCCAAGCTGGAGCTCGGCGTCAAGGAGACGATGTCCCTCATCAACGGCGCGCCGTGCGCGCCCGCGCTGCTCGCCGACGCCATTCTCTGCGCCGAGCAGACGCTGGCGATCGCCGTGGACGTGTTCTGCCTGGCGGTGGCGGCGTTCGGCGTCGCGCCCGCCATCTACGACGAGCGCCTGGAGGCGCTGTGGGGCGACCCGGCTCAGACCGCGGCCCTGCGGGCGATCCGCGCCGGGATCGCGGGCGCTACGGCGCCGCCCGGGTCGGGCGCCCACGCGCAGCCGCCGGTCAGCTTCCGCGTCCTGCCCCGGGTGCTGGGCAACGCCAACCGCCTGGTGACGACTGCGCGCGATGCGGCTCAGATCGCCCTGCCCGCAGTCAGCGACAACCCGGTCTTCATGTTCGGCGAGGGGGACGCGAACCTCGGCGACATCGTCTCCAACGGCGGGTTCCACAACGGCGCCGCGCCGGCGTGCATCGACGGCCTGACCTTTGCCCTCGCCGACCTGGCCCAGCTGGCCCAACACCAGCTCCAGCGACTGCAGACGAGCCGGGAGGCAATGCCCGGCCAGGACTCGCTCGCCCTGGGCACGCTGCAGATGGTGGGCGCGGGATACGCCGAGGAGGCCCGCGCGGCCGTGGTGCCCTCGCTGCTGCCCCTGCCGGGGTTCGGCCACAACGACGTTCCCGCCCCGTCGTTTCACGCCTGGAACCGGTGTGAGCGAGTCCGAGGGTTCGTGGTGGGGTCCTTGACGTGCCTGGCGGTGATGGCGGCGCAGTCGTTCGCGCGCACTGGGCGCGACTTTCCGCCGGCCCTGCGCGAGTTCGGCGAGCTGGTGCTGGAGATCTGCCCGCCGGTGGTGGAGCGGCGCTCGGTGGGGCCCGAGCTGGGGAAGTTGGCTTCGCGTCTTGGGGGTGGCATCCCCGCGTAACGGTTGGTGGGGCGTTGACTGCGGCTGGGGAAGGGTGTGTGAGTGAGTGAGGTTTCGGCGCGGCGATGAGATCTCAACGACTTGGTTCCAAACCGCGTTCGGCGCTCCAAGTTTGGAACCGAAACGTCGCTATCCGTACCACAGCGGGCAAACTGCGGGCCACGATCGCGGTTTGGAACCAACCCGCTGCTTTGCGTCGCCCGGGACGCGGCCGAACCGCACCCTTTCCCCAGCCGCAGTAGACGCATCGTCCAGCATCACACGCTGACACCCCACCGGGAGTACACCGCTCGGAGTACAACGGCCCCAAAGACACATCCCCGGGGCGATTGTGCGGCCCGCCGCATGCCCAGACAATCGGGCGCATGCTCCGTTCACTCGCCCACACCCTCGCCGCGCACCCGCGCCGCACGCTCATCGCCACGTTCGCATTCGTCGTCATCGCCGGGGCCATCGGCGGCCCCCTGGCAGGCGCGCTGAAGGGCTCCGGCGGGTTCGCGCCGCCCAACTCCGACTCGCAGGTCGCCACCAACATGCTGCAGCGCGCCTCCGGGACCGAGCCCTCCCCGGGGATCGTGCTCCTCCTCAACACGCCTGCGGGACCGGCCGCGTCCCGGGCCCGGATCGCGGACATCGATTCGCGGCTGCGTGACGTCACGGGCGTGGTGAGGACCGCGGCGCCGGCCGACGTGGCCCGCGATGGACGGCACGTGCTGGTCACCGGCACGCTCTCGGCCCAGGCCGACGACAAGCAGACGGCCAAGGCCGCCGAGGCGGCGTTCGCGCATGACCGCGACGTCACCGTCGGCGGCCCCGCGGTCGCCAACGAGCAGGTCAACGCCAGCGTCACCCACGATCTGGGCTTTGCCGAGCTGCTGGCCTTCCCGCTGCTGATCGCGCTCTCGATCCTGTTCTTCCGCGGGCGGGCGGCGCTGATGCCGGTCGTGGTCGGCGTGGTCACCGTGCTCGGCACGTTCCTCGTGCTCACCGGCGTCAACCACGTATACGGGTTGAGTGTGTTCGCGCTCAACCTGGTGATCGGGATGGGGCTGGGCCTGGCGGTGGACTACACCCTGTTCCTGGTCACGCGCTTTCGCCAGGAGCTGGCGGCCGGGGCCGAGGTGAGCGGGGCCATCGGCACCACGATGGCGCGCGCCGGCCGGACGGTGGCCTTCTCCGCCGTCACGGTGGCGTGCGCGCTGGCCACGCTGACCCTGTTCCCGCAGGGGTTCCTCAAGTCGATGGGGATCGCCGGTGCCGTGGTGGCGGTGGTGGCCGCGCTGGCGGCGCTGATCATCTCCCCGGCGCTGCTGGCCCTGTGGGGGCGCAAGCTGGCGCGCCCCGCGCGATCGCGAAACCCTGAGAGCGACCGCTGGTACCGGTTTGCCCGGCGGGTCATGCGCCGCCCCGGGCTGGTGGCGGCGGTAACCGCGATGCTCATGCTCGCGGCGGCGCTGCCGGCGCTCAGCGTCCGGTGGTCCTCGGCCAACGACAGCCGTGTGATCCCGCAGGGCACCAGCGCCCGTACCGTGGCCGACGCCCTGGACCGTGACTTCGATGGGGCGGGCCGGTCTCCGGTGACGGTGGCGATCAGCGCGCCCGCCTCCGACGGCGGGGCGATCACCGCCTACGCACACCGCATCGCCACCTTCGCCGGGGTTCGGAGCGTCGGTGCTCCGCGGCTGCTGGGCGACGACACGTGGCAGGTCAACGCGGCGGTGGCCGGCGATCCCGCCGGCGACAGCGCCCAGCGCGTGGTCAACCAGATTCGCGCCATCTCGACTCCGTTCACCGCCAAGGTCACCGGCGACGCCGCCGTCTTCGTCGACCAGCAGGACGCGATCGGCTCCCACCTGCCCGAGGCGATCATCCTGCTCGCGGTGCTGACCTTCCTGGTCCTGTGGCTGATGACTGGCTCGGTCGTGCTGCCGCTCAAGGCGCTCGCGATGAACGCGCTGACCGTGGGCGCGTCCCTGGCTCCGCTCATCCTCATCTACCAGCACGGCAACCTCACCGGGCTGCTGGGCTACACCTCCGACGGCGGCGTGGAGCCGACGGACTTCGTGGTGGCCGCCACGGTGGTCTTCGCGCTGTCCACCGACTACGGCGTGTTCCTGCTCGGGCGCATCAAGGAGGCGCGGGAGGCCGGCACGGTCTCACCGCCCGACGAGCGTGAGGCCGTCGCCACGGGGCTCGGGGCCACCGGTCGCGTGGTCACCGCCGCCGCCATCCTGTTGGCCGTGGCCATCGGGGCATTCAGCACCAGCTCGATCTCCTTCATCCAGGAGATCGGCGTGGCCGTCGCCGTCGGCGTGCTGCTCGATGCGTTCATCGTCCGCTCGCTGCTCGTCCCGTCACTGATGGCGCTGCTGGGCCGGTGGAACTGGTGGGCCCCGTCAGGCCTGCAGCGGCTGCATAGCCGGATCGCCCCGCGAGAGGCGAGACGCCCGCCGGTGGCCGCACCCGCCGTATGATCGAAGGCACAATCGTGGCCAGACGCCTTGCCCGCTCACCGGTCGTCCATGACTGGCTGCCCGTGCTGCTGGTCGGGATCGTGCTGATCATCGACGCGGCGCTGTCGTCGCTGGGCAAGCCGATCGGCGTGGTCAACGTGCTGTGTGCGTTCGTGGCCTGCGCGCCGCTGGCCATCCGCCGCCATGTCAGCTTCCCTGTATTGGCGCCGCTGATCGTCGGCGGGGTGATCCTCGCCCTGTGGCAGCTGCACCCGGCCAACACGGTGGTGGTCATCCCGATGATCGCGATGTTCGAGCTCGCGCTCAACGGGGACCGCCGCCGGTCGCTGTGGATGAGCCTGGCGCTGATCCCCTGCGTGGTGGTCAGCGTGGTCCCGTTCGCCAGCGGCTTCTCGCACGTCACGTCGATCGTCGTACGCAACCTCGCCTTCGTCCTGCTGGCGATCGCCGCCGGCGAGGTCCTGCGTTCGCGGCGGGTCTCCGAGCAGCGCCTGGTCCAGACCGCCGAGCAGTCGACGCTGCGGCGCGTAGGGGAGGAGCGGCTGCGCATCGCCCGCGAGATCCACGACGTGGTGGCCCACGCGATGACCGCGATCAACGTTCAAGCCGGGGTGGCCGCGCACCTGCTCGAACG
>Ga0210397_10001133_pt1 | contig 17158 bp, 13 predicted proteins | sample IncBWH2OmetaG_FD_160126 | JGI IMG/M metagenome (GOLD analysis project Ga0210397, IMG submission 160126) | Forest soil microbial communities from Barre Woods Harvard Forest LTER site, Petersham, Massachusetts, United States - Inc-BW-H-2-O ...
CATATTCCGCGTGAGCCAGTTGCGGTTGTCCGATGCGGCCACGTGAGATCTGCTCGCGCATCCAGTCAAGGCTGCGATTGTAACGAAAATTCTGTGCGACACCAAAGAGAACTCCGGCGGATTTTGCAGCGTTGACCATCTCCTCAGCCTCGGCCGCGGTCATTGCCAAGGGTTTTTCGCAGAGGACAGACTTTCCGTTTTGAAAGGCCAGGAGCGCGTCTTCGCGATGCATGGCATCCGGTGACGTGATGAAGACGACATCGACATCGGGGGAAGAGCAGAGCGCTTCGCGTGTGGGGAAGTTAGCGGCGATGCTGTACTCAACGGAGTTTTTTGAGGCAAGCGCCTGATCTCTGCGCCACATTCCACTGAGTGTTGCAAGCTCACACTTTGCAAATGCGGGCAGAAGACGTCGGACCGCGTGATGACCGAAGCCGAGAATAGCAAAACGCACACTTGGCTGCGCCATGAATGCTCTCCAGGTTGGTTGGGATTCTAGTGTGCGTCGTTCTTGAAAATCTCTTCGGCGAAGAAGTTTTCAACCTTGGCCTGATTGTGAACCATCTCCAGGTAAGCGGCCTTGAGCAACTGCGATCGCCCTAGCTGCAACTGCTGGCGAATCGCCTGCTGCACGCGAGGATCGTTGAGGTCGCGTTGCCCCGGAGGATCACGCGAGAGCAGCTTATAAATTGCGTACCCTACGGGCTTCTTCGACTGGGGATCGATGATCGGCAGAATGTCTGTGATCTCGCCGGGCTTCAGCTTCGTAATCGCATTGAAGATGGCGGGGTCTGAGTGCATCTGCGACTCGCCCACAAAGCCCATGTCCCCTCCGTTTGCCGCTGTTTCCGGCTGCTCGGAGAAGTTCATCGCAAGCGTGCCGAAGTCTTCGCCGCTGTCCAGGCGGTTTTTCAAGGCCTGGATCTTTCTCTTCGCCTCGATATCATTGGTTGCCTTGCTGTTCTGCAGATTGCCCGCCTGCGTTGACGGAATACCGGTAACCTGAATCTGCGCGAGATGATATTGCGTCTCGATTAGGTTGTACTCGGCCTTGTGCTGGTTGAAGTAGTTCGCGACGTCCGCATCGGTAACGTTGATCTTCGAGTTGATCTCTTTATTGATCAGCTTGTTGATGGTGAGGTTCTGCCGAATGAGATGCTTGATATCGTCAATCGTCTGATCGCCACTCTTCAGCCAAGCCTGGAACTGTTCTTCAGTGGGATAGTGAGCCTTCATCTCGGCAAATTTGGCGTCGACCTCTTCATTTGTTGCCGTCAGATTCATCTTCGCCGCGCGTTGTTGCACGATCTCGTTGTCGATCATTCCGTGCAGGACGTTCAATCGCAACGAATCGGCCTGTTCCTGGGGGAGCTGTCGCTGTTGAGGAGCCTCTCCAAGTTGCGCCTGATAGCCCTTCTCCAATTCTTTCCGCATGATTGCGTGGCCATTCACCGTGGCGACGACATCGGCGTTATGTCCACGGTTGCAGCCTGCGAACTGTAGAAATCCTGAAGCGACTAACAGAACAATGGGAACCGGAATCCGGCGAAAAGAGTGCATAGGAAAAGAGCAATTGGTCTCGGTCAGCAAGGTCGGCACGTCCGCTATCTCCTGAATTCTTCCGTTAGTTACCTGGCTTCGCAGCCGGCGAAGTTTCAGGCTGACCCTGAACCGGGGCAGCCGGAGCCGGAGGCGGCGTCTGGCCCGAGGCAATCAACGCGTTATCGATAATACGGTATACATACTCGAGCGGTAGAGCCCCTTCGACTTTTTCTCCATTGATAAAAAGGGCAGGCGTCGAGTCAACGCCAAGAGATTCACCGAGCTTAAGCGAAGCCTTGATCGCAGTATCGTCCTGCTTGGTAACGCATGCATTCAAGACGTCGGGGTTTACCTTCTGTCGCTTGCCCTCCTCACGTGTCAGCATGTCCAAGCTATCGTTCGCCTTAGCGAGGCTCTTCTCTTCGCCGCCTATCTCCGATGCGTGCGCGTGGATGTAGTCCACGAGATTCCAATACCCGATTTGACTCTGGGCACCCACGCAGTTCGTATCGACCGCCGCTCGCATGGCCCATGGATGTTGATCGAGAGGGAAATCGCGGTACACGATGTGAATCTGGTCCTTGTAACGCTCTGTCAGAGCGGGAAACAACTGAGCATGCATCTTTGCGCAGTAGGGACACTCCAAATCATCAAAACCCACGATCAACACTGGAGCATTTGCTGGTCCGCCACGGCCGGGACGACCTTCCGCACTTACGAGCGCCTTGGGATCTTTGCTGATGTCGTATTTGCTGAACTGTGCGAGCGTTTTGCCATCCGTTGAAAGCAGGAACGTGATCGGCTTACTTGTCTTTTCATCCGCCGTGAAGGTTACCTGGATCTCATCAAAATCCGGCACGTTGCTTTTCGTCCGAGGTCCAATGTGAATCTGATAATCGGGCGAAATCGACGATTTCGAACGGATCAGTACCTCTACTCGCCGCGCAAGCTCTGGAGAGAGTTGTCCTGATGCGTTTGCCGGGGTTTGGGCATGGCATCCAAGAGTAGCCAGTGTTAGCGCAAAGATCAGGGCTCGAAAGGGTTTCACAACGATAGGCACAATACCTCGATTATCTCACGCACAGGTGCTCCCAACTGCTGTAGTTACCTGCAAATCCTGCTCTGAATCCAGGTCAAAAGAGGCTCGCTGCGCGACGGAGATTTCCGGCAGTGCCGATGTTCAACAACGTGAAGTTGAACCGCTCGGAGGTCTCATTGCGCACTGCGCCCAATTCGTACTTCCGAACCTCGACACTGAAGCCGCAGCAGTCCCAGTTGTAAGAGCCCTGCAACGCACCATATTGGACCAAACCAGAATTGTCGGCCCGCAGATCCAGCCCTACATTTGCCGCTACGCCCAGGCCCGCCTTCGTGGGGGATCCATACCCCAACAGAAGCCGCAACTGATTGAAGTTCGAGACTGACGAGCTTACTCCTTCTGTAAAAAACCTCCCTGGAGCGTTTAGCTTGGCATAACTCAGGCCAGCGAAGATGTTGTTCTCGTGAACATCCAGCATCAGGTTATTGGACGTGAATTTCTTCGCGCCGGTATCGAGGTCGAAGTCCCATTCCACATCAAGATGTTCGGATGTTCGCCACCGGAGCCGCGAAACCAGTGGAGAGATCGCTCGCGGCTCGGTCAAAAATGCGATACCCGAGAAATTCAGCGTTGTGTCAAAGATATTTCGTCGCCCATTGATCACCGCCCCGCCGAACTTCTCATCGAAGAAGTATTTTTGGGTCAGCCGCCAACTGATCAACTCCCGACTACCGCACAATGGCAGCTTCGATTCCGCATCGACTGTCTTCGCATAGACCCGCCCGCCATCCTCATCGGTGTCGTTCCACTCATTATCAGCGGATGTCTTTTCCCTGCATAGGCGAGTCTTTACCGGCCTCAGGAAGAGCCTTTGAGTTACGCCATACTCCAGTTCGTTCGTGTCACTCGCGACATCAACGCTGTCGAAGCGCAGCACGTTCAAAAAATTATCGATTCCCGCGACATATCTATATGTGAGCTCCGGCTCAATCGTATGCTTCACGTCATTTCCGCCGAAGAGTTTCTCGACGCCATGGGACTCGAAGGTACGCTCGACGACCGGCGCGCGCAGGTCAACTTCTGCCTCGATATCGGCACGGTTCAGAGGGGTTGGGAGCTCCACCGGGAGTCCGGGAGTGTAGGGCGTCTGCCTGCTTCGGCTATACAGTGTCTCGCGTGCTCCGACCGACGAGCGCAATCTCCAACCCCCAAAGCTCAAGGGATAGGCGATCTCGGGATGCAGATCGAGCCGCTGCGTAAGACCTCCCGTTGCAAAGTTGGGCTGTACCCGGGACAGGCCAGCCCACGATCCACTCATTGTCCACTGCAAGTTGCTGCTGCCGATCGCATGATCGGTGCTGGTGAAGTCAACCGACGGCACATGAAAGATACGCACCTGTTCCTCGGGCGTCGCAGGCGATGTAGGAGTCGCTGGGACTGCTGCCATTTTCAGTCCCTGGTACCGATCGGCGCGCGCGGACTCCGCATATCCATCTGCTTCGTGGATGCCATAGACGATGGAAAGAATGTCACTGGATACGGCGAGGCTGAAGTTTTCCGCAAAGGCCTGCCGGTACGCATACGAGCTAAGGTATTCGGCATCAGCGACCAGGCGTGTCTCCGGAGTAAAGTCGCGGCGCCCGGAGAAAATGACATCTTCGCCGCCTTGATTGAGGTAGACCCCATTCGTTGTTATGCCGCGGTCCAGCAGACCCGAATACCGTGCCTTGGCAAAATCGTTCCCCAGCCCGTGATATCGAAAGGCCGCGGATTGCTCCCACCCACGCAAGGAATAGTACTGGGCTCCCACCGTCAGATCAGTGCTGCGGTTGATTGCCCAGTAATAGGACTCGCCAAAGGTGAATCCTTTGGTTGATGAGTATCCGGGGACCGGAATCAGGAAGCCGCTCTGCCGTTGTTCCGAATCCATCGGATGCGTTACATAGGGCATAAACAGCAGCGGGATATTCATCATGCGGAAGACGCTGTTTTGTGCCTTTGCTTTTCCTCCGTCCATATCGACGCTGAACCTGGCAGAAGACAACATCCAGTCAGGGTCCGGCAACTGACAGGTCGTCAGTGTGCCTTCATAGATCTCGTATGACTCGGGGCCGGTGCGCACGACCATCCGTCCCGTAAAGAGAAAGGGATTGCTGCTGGCGTAGGTCGTTCCATGGCCGGAATTTTTTAGGCCGACCGAGCCTGTGACATCATAGAAACGCCCTGTCTGCTGATTGAGGTTTAAGGTGCCGTGACTGGCTGTGATGTCCTCATGATTGGGGCCTCCACTGATGTGAAGGTGGCCGTTGGCGGTCAGTTCACCTGTCTCCCGGTTGTACTCAATGTGGTCGGCATGGATTACGCGATCGCGGTACTTAATCACAACATCGCCGTCCAGAATGTAGACATTTCCCAGCATGGATTGGGTGTCGGATTCGATCGAGACCGTTGTCGTATCTTCTTTCGTCGGGAGTATCTCCGCAACGGGATACCGTACCGCGCTGGGCGAATCGGGAAGCACTGCCGGGAGGGTTGCCTGACTGATCACCTCCTGGGCGCTTAGATGTGGATGACTTGCAGCAACCAGCGTGGTAGTTATCAAGAGGTAAACAGTCCGAAGGAAGTTCTTTCGGAGGCCGATACGAGGGCCAAAGGCCAGCAATTCCTGCCATTTGGTCGTGGCCGTACGGAGCGCCCGTAAAGGAAGTCGGCGCTTTCCCGATTCTGGAACCCCTGGATCGTTCGGTTTGAAGCTTGTCAGACGCACCACACTTTTGAGGCTAAACGATTTTACGGAAGCGAGTTTGGATTTGAGCACAATGAGCGCGGCACAGCGAGATCTGCTACCACTCGACGAACCAATCGCGGAAACGGGAGCCATTCCTTCTGCATTAAGAGAAGAGGCGGCACAACGTTTGGCAGCACATCGCGCGCGCAAGACTCAGCGTAGTGGCAATTCCATTAGTTCTGCGAGCAATCCATCATCGGTAAATACTCGTACGGCGCGCATCGCTGCGGCCGTTGCCGAGCGTTATGCCCAATCCCAAAGCTATCGGGCCTTCCTCGCCGAGCAGGCTGAGGCGGCTATCCGCGAGGCCCAGGCAACAGCTGAGATCGCCGTGCTGAATGCCCAGGCGGTTGCAGATGCACAAAACCAACTCCTTGCGGAGCTGGATCAATGGTCGTTGACTCCCTCTATCCCCTCGGTGGCGACTGCACTGCATGATGAGTTGAGAATCACTGAAGCAGCCGCCAGCGCTGAAGCGAATGTTCCCACCCCCGGGTTGACCGTTCGCCTCTATGACCAGGATCAAGTGGATCCGCCGCGACCTAAGGATCCGCAGGTGCAAACTACCTCAAACCGAACCTTTCCACCGGTGTTTCTCGATGAGAATGAAGCCCTCGTTCTGGACGAAGAGATCGCGTTCCGGCAGGCGCCGGTTTTTGAGGATGCGTTGCCCGTGGACATTCCGGCCAACCTGATTGAGTTCCCGCGCCAACTCGTTGCACCGCGCAAGGCTCGGCCGCGGCTCGCCGAAGGCCCCTTGCGGGAGGACGTCGACAAATCTGCACGTGAAAATCCTGATACGGCGCAACTTCGTATCTTCGAAGTTGAACCCAGTCAGCTTTCCTCCGCTCCGGCTGTCGAATCTGCAGCGCCGGAGTGGTCTTCGATTCTGCTAACCGCCCAACCCGTCTCTACGGCCATTCAGGAGGTTCCGGAGGCGCCATTCCAGCCGATTCTTTCGCCCCAAACTGCGCCGTTTAGTCTACGTCTGATGGCTGCGATTGTTGACGGCTGTATTGTCGCCACTGCGCTGCTGGCCTTTCTTACGGTGGTCGCGCTCACGGTCGGGAAACTTTCAGCAGACCATAAAGTGGTCTCGGCTTCAGTTCCTATGACGACGCAGGCTGCTGCTATTACGATCGGTGCAACCTTTTTTGTGTTGACGCTGTTGTATCAGTTTCTCTTCTTCAGCTTCTCAGAGGCCACTCCTGGCATGCGGTATGCCAAGATTGCTCTCTGCACCCTGTCGGACGACAACCCGACCCGGGTAGCAATGCGCCGCCGGATTCTTGCCAGTGTCCTTGCAGCGTGCCCGTTTGGAATCGGATTCCTGTGGGCATGGCTTGACGACGACGGGCTTGGCTGGCACGACCGCATCTCGCGGATGTATCAGCGCAGTTATTGATGACACTGCCGTTGCCCCGCAAAAAGCTCATAGCAGGCAGGGGACAGGGATCTCCCTTTGAAGACAGCGGTCTGAAGATGTCGCCGGGAAATAAGTGGCTGGGAGAAGGCACACTTATATCGTGGGGAGGAATCTCTACCGGTCCCTATTCACATCCGAAATCGAAGACCCTAGGCTTGCGGCGCCTGCGCGACGGCCAACAACTCCGCCCCAACCGAACCAGGATCTCCTGTCGTACCCGCGACCATGTCGACGGTCGCTGCTGCCGTTACAAGCGCGCCAGTTGATGGAGCTCGCTTGGCCTGGAAGCACTGCCGGCAAAGCACCGGGCGCCCCTGGGTCGGCTTGAACGGTACCGTCGTCTCAATGCCGCATGCCGAGCATTCCGTGCGGGTTTCGGTCCGGGAGAGGCCAGCCGCAGCAGGCCCCGCACCAGCCTTTGCACCCACTCCAGCCCGTTTGGACTTGCATGGCTTGCAGCGCTTCGGGTCGTTTTTGAACTGCTTGTCGAAGAAAAAGAGTTGTTCCCCAGCGGTGAAGATGAACTCGCCGCCACAATCTGCGCAGGTTAAGAGCCGATCCACAAATTCCATACCGCTTCTCCCGTAGTTACCGAAGGAAAGACAATCAGGAATTGAACTTATTGACATCGCCTGAAGGTCAAGCCTTGTTGATGATCAATACTTCTCGGATTTAAAGGGGGCCCGGAAATTGCTTGATTTGCCAGTCAATGTGAGCCAATGGACAGGCTCTCTCTGCTGGTGCCAGTGGATGGCGGGAGTCCATCGGTCTGGCGGTTCTTGCGGCCGTCTCTTTTCAAACTCTTCGTAGGAAGAGGAGACGGCCGCGATGGTTGCGGAGCTTTATTAATCCTGCTCCTTACGGACCTTCTTGCGATTGCGCTTGCGAGCAAGCGCTTCTTTCACGCGCTTCTTTTCACCCGGTTTCAGATAAAAAGAGTGGCGCTTGACTTCCTTGATAATGTCTTCCGTCTGCACCTTGCGCTTAAAGCGCCGCAGTGCGTTCTCAAGGGGTTCGCCTTCCTGTACTCGAACCTCTGCCAAGAAAAATACACCTCCAAACGTTCCCAAACGGGTAGTTTCTAGAATACGCCAGTTTGTCGATGAAGTTACATAAAATCGTTAGTAATTTGACGTTGCGAAGCGATGAAAACCGCCGATTTCGGAGCCCAGGTTCGGTTCAGCGTAGAATTGAGTTCCATGATTCGTTCTTACCAGGGAATAACCCCAGTTATTCCAACAAGCTGCTATATCGACCCTTCCGCGCAAATTATCGGAGATGTCATTCTGGGCGAACACGCAAGCGTCTGGATGAATGCGGTGATACGAGGAGACGTTAACTCAATACGTATCGGCGCAAAAACTAATGTGCAGGACTGTGCGGTATTGCACGGGATGCGTTACATCTATCCAGTCATAGTGGGAGAGATGGTCACCATCGGTCACAATGCCACGGTCCACGGCTGTGTGCTGGAAGATGCGGTGCTGGTCGGAATCGGCGCGACAATTCTGAACAATGCTCGCATTGGTGAAGGATCGATCATTGCTGCCGGTGCGGTGATTCCAGAGCAGACGGTGATTCCGCCGAATTCGCTCGTTGCCGGCGTGCCGGGCAAGATTCGCCGGACGCTTGGGGACGAAGATAGGCAGATGATTCTCAAATACGCTCAGAATTATCTCGACTACACCGCTATCTATCTCAAAGAGTCCGTTGGTTCATAACTCTGCGTTATTTTTTCGCTAAACTGAGATATCAATGGGCATTCTAAAAGCAGTACGCGGAACCCGGGACCTTCTCCCACCGGAGACCGCACTTTGGAACCGTGTCGAAGCGACCGCACGGGCGGTTTTTTCACGTTACGGGTTTGGGGAGATTCGTACTCCTGTCTTTGAGGTGACTGAGCTTTTTGCGCGTGGTGTTGGCGAGGAGACAGATATTGTCTCCAAAGAGATGTATACGTGGGAGGACCGTTCGCGAGCCGATAGCGAGAGCGGGCAATCTCTGACGCTTCGGCCAGAGAATACTGCTGGGGTGGTTCGCGCTTACATCGAACACAAGTTGGCAGATAGCGGCATGTTGCAGAAACTGTTCTACATTGGGCCTCAATTCCGACGTGAGAGGCCGCAACGCGGACGTTATCGGCAGTTTTGGCAGATCGGTGCGGAGGTTCTTGGTCCGGCGTGGTCTGGCTCCGAAAGTCCTTTGCGCGATGCCGAGGTGCTCGAGATGCTTGGTGCCTTCCTGAACGAAGTCGGCGTCAGCAACTGGCGGCTTGAGATCAATTCAGTTGGTTCTTCTACCGATCGGCCTCGATATATTGCTGCTTTGCGAGAGGCCCTGGCGCCTGTTAAGGGGCTGATGAGTCCTGATAATCAGCGCCGCGCTGAGACGAATCCGCTGCGGGTATTGGACAGCAAAGATCCATTCGATCAGGAGATTGTCGACAAACTTCCAAAGATCGCCGATTTTCTGGACGATGCGAGTAAGGAACATTTCGTCCAGGTGCTCGCGGCACTTGATGCCTGCAATGTTCCTTACACGGTCAATCCTCGGCTTGTGCGGGGATTGGACTACTACACTCGGACGACGTTTGAGTTTACGGTTCCAGATGGGAGCGGCTTGGGGACGCAGAACGCGCTGCTTGGAGGTGGACGTTATGACGGATTGTCCGAAATGCTGGGTGGACCTAAGGCTCCTGGAATTGGATTTGCCGTTGGAGAGGATCGACTGATCCTGACTTTGCAGGCACAGGAGGGCGAAGTTGCCGAACCGAAGCTCGATGCTTTCATTGCTCCGATGGGCGTTGCGCAGAATGCCCTGGCGCTCGTTCTTGCGCAAGAGCTGCGCCGCGCTGGTCTTTCGGTGGAGATTGGCGATGGGAATTTCCGGCTGAAGAAGTCATTTGAAGCTGCTGACAAACTCGCTCGGCGAATGGTGATCTTTGGGGAAGATGAGGCGGCTTCCGGGATCCTTACAGTCAAAGACTTCAGCGCAGGCGAGCAGACGAAGGTACCACGGGGCGACTTGGCAAGTTTTCTTAAGAAAAGATGACACCTTAGTGTCTGCCTTGCTCGCGACTTTTGATCGTCCTGTTTTCATTCCTTCGCCCAAAGTTCGTACAATAAAGAAATCGTGACTTTAGACTTTTTAGGCAACTTGCAACGTACGCATAAGTGTGGCGATCTCCGCGCTGAACAGGCTGGCCAGGACGTCGTGCTGATGGGCTGGGTGAACCGGCGCAGGGACCATGGCAATCTGATCTTTCTCGATCTTCGGGACCGAACGGGTATTACACAGATTGTGTTGGACAAAGAGGTATCAGGCGAGGCACATGCTAAGGCTGAGGCAGCACGGTCGGAGTACGTTGTTGCCGTGAAGGGAGTCGTTCGGCGGCGCGGGGAGGGCCTCAGCAACCCGAATATGGCTACTGGTGAGATTGAGGTTGTCGCCAAGGAACTCCTGTTGCTGAATGAGGCGAGGACTCCACCCTTTTCTCCTGGCGAGGATGCGATTGCGAATGAAGAGGTGCGGCTGAAGTATCGGTATCTCGATCTGCGACGGCCGGAGATGCAGTCGAACTTTGCGCTACGCAGTCGGGTCGCGATGGCGATTCGGAATTATCTGGTCGAGCAGGGTTTCCTCGAGATCGAGACTCCGTTTATGACGCGGTCTACGCCTGAAGGTGCGCGGGATTATCTGGTGCCTAGCCGCGTTCATGCAGGGAACTTCTATGCTCTGCCGCAGTCGCCGCAGATCTTCAAGCAGATTTTAATGATCTCGGGATTCGACCGATATTTTCAGATTGCGCGATGCTTTCGGGATGAGGATCTTCGCGCCGATCGTCAGCCCGAGTTTACGCAAATCGACTTGGAAATGACGTTTCCGCAGCAGGCGACGGTGTTTCGTATTGTCGAGGGCTTTCTGAGTGCTGCGTTTGCGGCGGCGGGGATTCAGTTGAGTGCTCCGTTCGTGCAGATGACTTATGACGATGCGATCAAGAATTATGGGATCGATAAACCGGATATGCGGTTGCCGGCGATGATTTCGTTGACCGATGAGCTGACCACGGAGCTGCGTGAGGCTTTGAAGATTGAACAAGTGCTCCCGGTACTTGGGTTTGTAATTCCTAAAGCCGGCGGGTTGAGCGGGACGCAGAAACGTGGGCTTGTGGAAGAGATTCGCGGTTCGTTTGGTGATTCAGGCCTTGATTTTCTTGATGTCGCGCGATTGAAGACAAATGAGAAGTTCGCTCTGTTGGCGAATGTGATTGAGACGAAGTTGAATGTTGAGGCTGCTGATCTGGTGATTGTGATAACCCCTAAGATTGGGACACCGGTGAAGTGGAATCACGATCCGCAGTGGATTTATAAGCGGGTCGGCGCGCTGCGACTGGAGCTAGCGAAGAAGTATGCGGAGAAGCATGGGCTTTTTGCGCAGACGGGGACGGCGGAAGACTTCAAGTTTGTGTGGGTTACGGACTTTCCGATGTATGAGTGGGATGAAGCGACGAAGACGTGGAATGCGGCGCACCATCCATTCACTTCACCGCATGAAGAGGACATCAAGGCCGGGCGGTTGACCAGTGACAAGGGTGCGGTGCGGGCGCTGGCTTACGATATCGTGTTGAATGGAACGGAGTTAGGGTCGGGGTCGATTCGAATTCACCGACAGGATGTGCAGGCGGAGATCTTCCGGTCGCTGGGGATGAGCGATGCGGAGGCGAAGGAGAGATTTGGATTCTTCCTGGATGCTCTGGAATATGGAACACCCCCGCATGGCGGCATTGCATTGGGGTTGGACCGTATTGTGATGATTCTGGCTGGAGCTTCGAGTCTGCGTGAGGTGATTGCGTTTCCGAAAACGGCGAAAGCTATTGATTTGATGGTGGATGCGCCAACTCCTGTGAGTGATGCACAGATGCGGGAGCTGCATCTGAAGATTGCGCCGCGAAGCTGAGGGATGATTTCCTGATCTTCCTTTCCTTCTCCTTTCTCAGGGGGCGCAGGCCTGTTTTTTGCATATTTTTTTTTGGGTGGTTGCGGCGCGTTTTCCGCTACTTATGGGCGTTTTTTGGGACGTCGACCAATTTCCCGGGTCTTTCCCCCTTCTTTTAAGACATATTTTTCGATCGGCTCGTCGGTTCTGAGGAAAAACTGAGGGAGGGATTTCTTTTTGATCCTGTGATCGCAATCCCGTTGCGATCTGAGGCGGGCGCCGATGGACGGTCTCGAACTGGAATCCAGTAACATCATCGCAAGCGCAATCATCCTGAGTTCCCCCAAGAAATTATGAAACGGCACGTCCTCCTTTACGGCATTGTTGGCGGCATCCTGGTCGTTGTTCTCCAGCTGACGCAGTACCGTTTTCTGGTGATCGAGCATTCGGCTGAGATTTATGGTGCCCTGATAGCTGCCATCTTTGCCGGTCTGGGCATCTGGCTTGGTCTACGGCTGAAATCGTCGCGCGAGCGAGTCGTGGTTCGGGAGGTTCCTGTCCCTGTGACTCAAGCTGGTGCTCGGTTTTCGCCGAATGATAAAAAGCGTGAAGACCTGAGCATTACTCGGCGCGAGCTGGAGATCCTCGAGCTGATCGCGCAAGGGCTGAGCAACCGTGAGATCGCCGCCAAGCTTTTCGTCAGCGAAAACACAGTCAAGACTCACTGCAGCCGTGCATTCGACAAGCTTGGAGCCAAACGGCGCACGCAGGCTGTGCAGCTTGGCAAGGAGTTTGGCCTGATCCCGTGAAGTCGGTGGGGAAAGCGGCTGATTTCGTCATCCGAATGCGTGATTTTCGCCTGAAGACGACAAAATCACCAGCAAGCATGACGACATTTGCCTAGCCGATCGCGCTACGCTGGCTCTACTTCAATTCAAAAAAGGAAACAACCATGCGTAAGACGATCCTCAAATACGGACTGATCTCCGGTTTACTGTGCGCGGCGATGTTGGCCGCTGTGACGCCGTTCGAAAACAGCAGCAGCTTTAGCCATGGCTACCTGGTCGGCTATACGCTGATCGTTCTCTCGTTTCTGCTGGTCTTCTTCGGCATCCGCTCGTATCGCGACCGGGAAGCGGGCGGCCAGATCACCTTCGGAAAGGCCTTTCTGATCGGCATTTCGATTACGCTGATTGTCTGCGTCTTCTATGTGGTTGCGTGGGAGATTATCTACTTCAACTTCATGCCCGACTTTATGGATAAGTATGCGGCAGCTATGGTCAGGAAGGCGCAGGCATCGGGGATGAGCGCTGCAGCACTGCAGGCGCAGCTTGAACAGATTCAGAGGATGAAGGAGCATTACAACAACGTGTTCTACAACGCAGCCATCACCTTTTTGGAGCCGTTTCCGGTGGGTTTGGTGATGACGCTGCTCTCCGCAGCCATCCTGCGCAAGCGGGCCCAGCCGCAACCGGCATCTTCGCCGCTGCCTGCGTCCCATTGAGGGATTTGGGTAGTGGGTCAGGCTGACTGAGGAATACCTCAGAGGTTGAAGCCGTGCCCTGAAGCACGACTTCGAAACTGATCCACTACCGAAAGATCCACTTCGATATTCGCGGCTTCGGTTTACACCATTCTCTGGCGCTTTAGTCGTCGTGGGCGTGGTCGGCGGGAAGGTTTTTGCCGGACCAGAGGAGCTGGGAGGTCCATGGTTGGGGCGGGGCTGACCAGAATGGGTCGATGGGTGGGAGGCCTAGCGGGAGGAAGGCGGCGGAGCAGAGGTAGAGGCTGCCGGTAGAGATGTAGGTCTCGCCCAGGCTGGGTTGGTGGCCGGCGAGGCCGATCTGGAGCCAGCCTTCGGGGGTGAAGGTTCCGGTGGGTTCGAGGGTTCGCTGAATGACTGCGGCCAGCGCGGTGCGGACCTGCGCGGGAGCGAGAGTTTCGGGGAGAATGTTGTGGCGGGCGGCGTCGGCGAGAAGATGGAAGGCTCCGCAGCGATAGGTGACGGAGCGGCCTATTGCGGGGTAGGAGCCGTCGGGAGCGATAAGGCGTTCCTGAATTGCAGCGTGGCGGCGTGCTCGCTGGTGGATGGGGTCGCGCATTGACGACCATGCGGGGGATTGGGTGGCGAGCGTATCCATGAGTTGGAGGAGATAAGGGTGGATGACGAAGCTGTTGTAGAAGTCGGAGTGAAAGTGGGGGCCATCGCCGTAAATGCTGTCGCCGAGGTACCAGGATTGGAGCTCGCGGAGGGCGTAGTCGACGCGCATGCGGTCCCATGGTTGGTGGAGGGCGAAGAGGAGAGCCTCGTTGATGGCGGCGAAGAGGAGCCAGTTGTTGAAGGGCGGCTGGACAGTACGCTCGGTGACGAGGGCTTCGGCGAGACGATGTTGCGTGGTCGCGTCGAGTTTCGCGAGGAGTTGCGTCGGTGCTCGTAGGAGGGCGAGCGCGAGGAAGGATGAGTCGACGAGGGTCTGGGCCGATTCGCCGAAGGACATGCGGTCGGGCGAGGCGGGGTCGAGCGCGGAGGCGATTCCGACGAGGGCGTAGCTTCGATAGCGTGTGCGGAGAGTTGTCTCTTGTGGGGTTTCCGCAGGGGACGGTTCGAGTTCAAGCCAGGGTGCGATTCCGGCGAGGAGACGGCCAAGGGCTTCGAGGTGGGTACCTACGGCGCGGGACTGGGTTTGGCCGGGTGCGGCTTCGATGGGCATGGTGCGGCGGAGGGTGCGGCCGTTGAGGGCTTTGAGGACCGGTTCGGAGACTAGCTGGAGTTGATGGAGCCAGTAGGATCGGTCGTTAGGTGTGGTAATTGCGGTTGTGCTCGATTGGATTTCCGCGGGGAGGGTGGTGGCTGTTCCGGCGGCGAGCGTGCTGAAGAGGAAGTTGCGGCGGGTGGGTTTGATCTGCACAGTCTTGTTATAGATGACTGTGGATTGTCTGGACTATCGATATATGACGCAGGACTTGAGGGGTTAGCCGAGCAACAAGCAGGTCCTTCGACTGCCCCTCTCGCGACGAGACTGCGAGAAACTCAGCTCAGGATGATAATTTTTGGGATTGGATGAGATCAGCGAGAGGGATGTGTCAGTTCATCCATCGTTTGTCGTTTGGGTTTTTGCGGAGCTCGTCCGGGTCGACGTAGCGGCCGTCTTTGTCGAAATGGATTTCGCGATTTTGCTTGCGCATGTAGACCTCGAACTTGCGGGCGGCGCGGCGGCGTTTCCAGCGATAGTAGTTGTTGCGGAGGCCGAAGAAGCTTTCGCTGAGACCGAAGGCGAAGCCACGGCGTGGAGCGAATTTGACGTAAAGGAATCCGCAAAGCGCGCCGGAGAGCTGGAGGAGCGCGCCGAAGCTGTCGGCCTGCTTGAGAAGGACGGCGACGGCGATGAGGATGTAGATGGCAACCATGTACTTGGCCTTGATGCGAATGAGGAACCAGAAGAGAAATTCCTGGTCCCCGAAGATCATGGCAATGGCGACGAGCATACCGAAGATTCCGGCCCAGCAACCAGTGTCGGCGGCGTCGGGACGGAGGCCGAAGATATGAGTGAAAGAGATGGCCGAGGCAAGGATAGCTCCGCCCATGACGGAGGTGAAGTAAAGCTCGCCGAGCCAGCGGCCGCCGAAGGATGGTTCGAGAAGCGAGCCGGTAAACCAGAGGGTGAGCATGCCGAAGAGGATGGAAAGGATGCCGGGATTGATAAAGGAGTAGGTGACGAGTTGCCAGACTTCTCCGTGAATCACGGCGAGAGGTTCGAGGAGGAGGTGGGCGAGAAGAGTGGATGCAAGATGAGGAGCGACCCATCCGAGAAGAGCAAGAGCGAAGAAGGCGGCGACGTTGGCGAGGATGAGCTTGCGAGTTACTCCGGCAAAGGCTGGGAGGCTGAGCGAGATGGGTCCGGAGCGCGGCATGGTGTTCTTATTTCATCATGTTTGGGGATGATTGGGTTTTGCGGAAGTGGTTGATTGGATTTTGGGTTCCCGAAACGGTCGGAAGTGGAGAAACCGCGCGGCCCACAAATTGCGTGAACCGCTTCGGTCGAGAGCAATGCGTAGCAATGGTTAGTTATTGGCTGGGGGTGGGGTTGTTCCGGGGACGGCTCTTCTGGGTGGGGGAACGGGGTAGACTGCGGCGCTGCGGTGGCCTGCTGCGTCGACCGAGCGGACTCCAAAGATAACGTTGTCTTTGGAAATGGGGAGCGCAATGGTGGTGTCAGAGCCTGCAGAGACGAAGGTGGTCCAAGTTGGCTGCTCGGTGTCGCGATAGACGACTTCAAAGGTTGCGTCGGCAGGGAAGCCTGCGGGTTTTTCCCACTTGAGGACGGTGCGGGTGTCGTAAGGTGGGTTGAGGACGGCGACTTTTTGCGGCTGGCCAGGTGCGGCGGCGAGCGTGGCGAGCGTGGCGGAGTTGAGGCGCGTGACGTTGGCTATGTAGTCGAAGTCGTCGTACTTGATGTCGTCGGCGTACTCGATGCCATTCTCGGTCCGTGGGGTCTGATGCTGGTGGTTGAAGTTTTCGAGCCACTCGGTGAATCGGACGGCGGCGATGCCTTCGTTGGAAAAGCTGGTGTGATCGCCGCCGCGGCCGAAGCGATCGCGACGGAAGATCATGACAGGGTGGAAGGCGGGAACCATGCGCATGGCCATGTTGTGGGGCTGGCCTGCGGGTGTACCGGCGGAGAGGCGCTGCGAGCCAGGGCGGAAGTATGTGTGGTCGATGTCGACGATGGCGCGGGCGAGTTCGCGTGCGGGGGAGTCGTTTTCTGCACCGATGGTTTGGATCTGGCGAAGCTGCTCAAGCGTGGCGGGGCCGGGGACTCCTTCGGAGAAGACGCGGACGGCGGATTTATCTGCGCCGACTGCGCCGGGAGTGGTGTCGCCGCCTACGATGTCGTTGTTGAGCACAGCTTCAAGATCCCAGCCTTGCGATTTGACGTATTGCGCGAAGTGACGGCTCCCGTTGAGACCTTGTTCTTCTCCGGCTACGGCAAGGAAGATGATGGAGCTGGGGAATTTGAGTTTGGAGAGAACTCGTGCGGACTCGATAGAGACTGCGGTGCCGCTGGCGTCGTCGTTGGCGCCGGGCGCGGGGTCGCGAGTGTTTTCGTTGGTGGAGTTGCGCGAGTCGTAGTGGCCAGTTACGAGGACGTAGCGGCCGGCCTGAGCGATATCGGTGCCGCGGAGGATGGCGTAGACGTTGGTGAGCTTGGTGGGCTTGGTGATGCGCGAGCCTGGGGCGTTGCTGCCGGGTTCTACGAACTCGTCGCGTTTGACTTCGAGGCATCCGCCGCAGGCTTCGGAGTAGCGTTTGAACTCTGATTCGATCCAGTCGGCTGCGGCGTTGATGCCGGTGCCGGGAGGAAGATCGGTTTCCATGCTCGAGAGCGTACTTCGATTTTTGAAGCTGACGAGTTTGGTGATCGTGGCT
>Ga0210397_10001134_pt1 | contig 17154 bp, 15 predicted proteins | sample IncBWH2OmetaG_FD_160126 | JGI IMG/M metagenome (GOLD analysis project Ga0210397, IMG submission 160126) | Forest soil microbial communities from Barre Woods Harvard Forest LTER site, Petersham, Massachusetts, United States - Inc-BW-H-2-O ...
TGAATTCTGGGTCATGTGATTGGCTCCGCTCTTGGGCTGGTGCTTATGTACCGAAGTCAACCCGCCCGCCGGCACGTTGATAGCCGCCATACCGCGATTGGGTCACGGCCATATCTTTTGGATATCATGGTGGTGTGGATGTCCGGCAGCTCCGGTACGCCTTGGCACTGGCAGAACACCAGCATTTCGGCCGGGCAGCCGCGGCGGTCGGCATCGCTCAGCCGCCGTTGTCCAAGGCCATTGCTCAGCTCGAACGCGAGGTCGGCGCCAAGCTGTTTGATCGCACCAGACAAGGCGTGTTTCCCACCGCGGCCGGCGAGGCTCTGCTGGCCCGGGCGCGTCGCATCGACCAGGAGCTCACCGCGGCCGCCGTCGATGCGCAACGAGCCGCGCGGGGAGAAACCGGCAGCCTGCGCATCGGTTTCAACAACTCCGCGCTGCTATCGATGCTTCCGCCGGTGCTGCGCAGATTCCGGATCGAACACCCGGAGGTGCGGCTACAGCTGCAGGAGATGGTGACGGTGGAAAGCAGCCGGGCCCTGGTGGCGGGTGAACTCGATGTCATCATCTGCCGCGGCGCCCCACGCGGCCGTGGAGTCCAACACCTTTTCAGCGTAGAGGTCAGCCGCGACTACGTGATCGGCATCGTGAGTACCAGCCACCCGTTCGCCGGCCAGCAACGGATCAGCCTCGATCAGCTGCGGCGCCAGCCGCTCGTCGTCGCACTGCCCGAGGATGAACCGGCCGTCATCAAGACGTTGCGCGACGTGCTTCCTGATTTAGGTGCATGGCCCGGCGTCACCCACGCGGGTGACACGCAGACCATCATGGGCCTCGCGGCGTGCGGGTTCGGCGTCGGTCTGGGCCCGCAGGACATGCGCACTGCGGCGCGCCCAGATACCTGGGTGGTCGATATTCGTCCGCGAGTCGCCCTGCCCAGCCTGACGTTGGCATTCCGATCCGAGCACCGCTCTCCGAGTCTGACTGCCCTGCTCGGTGTCGTCGCCGAAACCTGCCCTGTCGCGCGCTCAGCGCTGTTGCGGCTCCGTCAACCAAAGCTGTGACGATTCAGCCGGTCTGGCCCTGACTGCCTACAAGCGCTGAGCGCTGTGTTCAACAAACAACGGCGTCGCTAATCAGCAACACAGCCGCCAGACATCCGACGAGTCAGAAGGCGTCTGTCATTGGGTCCGCCATCCTCCGCCGTTTCAAATCGGAATCCGCCACGGAAAACCGGAACCTACAATGGGTGTACGTCAGCGCCCGGGCTGTGGCCAAGCTCGCCGCCCGCCAACGGCGATGGCCGCGCCCAGGTGATCACTTTGGCGCTCGTCCTCGGGGCACTGGAATCACGCACTCTCAAGGACGCCTGGCGTAATGCGACACCCAGTTGGAGCCACCACGCCAGCAGTGCCGATTACCTGCGCTGGCTGGCAGCCAACGATTACCCCTTGGCCGCGGTGGAGGAAGTCATCACCGAGGCCAAAGACGCCGAAAGCGTCTACGCCCATTATCTTTCCGACGCGGTAAAGGAGTAACACGAGCAGGTGGGGTCAGGGCTTCGGCTCTGGCCCCAACCACCCCACCCCACAGCTACGTCCACGCGCCTAACGGCGGCGGTCGGCTCGGCCCGGAGTGCGCCGACGCCCGCACTGGCCACCGGATGATGAACGCAGCGGAAGGCCCTTCGACCTACTCGATACGAACGAGTCGACACTGTAGCGAAGTCAGTCGGTTTCTTTGGTGATGTGCTCCCACTTGGCGTATTCGGCGAGTCGGGCGGCCTGGGTATCGCGCACCCAGGTCAGCCCGTCGGTGTTGATGGCGAAATGCTGTGGCGGCTGGTCGATTCCGGTGATATCGGCGACGGCGCCCATGGACTTGGGGATGTTGCCGAAGTGTGCGTCGTCGAAGATGGTCTGCATCTTGGCGTAGGTGTCGTCATAGGCGTGGATGCGCTCAGCGGTCTTGACGTTGTCGAAGAATTTTGTCATGTAGCCGGCGGGCTCGACGAGCGTGATTTTGACGCCAAGCGGCTCGCATTCCATTTGGAGGCCTTCGACGAGACTGCGCACGGCCGCCTTGGATGACGCGTAGACGGTCATGGTCGGGAAGCTCAGGTGCGCGCTCATGGAGCCGACGACTAGGACGTGACCGCCCCGGCGCGCGCGAAACTGCGGTAAGACCGCCTGCACAACGTTCAGCACGCCGACCACGTTCGTCTCGTACTCGGCGCGCAACTGCGCGGGGGTTACCTCTTCTATCGCGCCCACCTGTCCGTATCCGGCGACATTCAGCAGGGCGTCGAGCTGGCCGAACTTCTCGCCGGTCAGCGCCAGCGCGGCATCGATCGACGGGCGGTCGGTCACGTCTATGTTCGTGACAACGGTGTTTTCCAGTTCTGCGAACCGCGGATTGGCAGCAGCCACGTTGCGCATCGCGGCCACAACGTTCCATCCGCGGTGCGCGTACTCGAAGACGGCGGCCTCACCCAAACCGGAGCTGGTGCCTGCAATCAAGATGGTCTTGCTCACGGATTAACACCTTCCTCATCGATGACGGTATTTGTCGGCGTCTCATCGTGGCGATGACATCGGTCGGCCGTCGATGTGCCGGCGGACACCATTGGTGCCTCGACGGTGTCCCCGCAGACATCGCCATTAATCCACGGCTTGGCAGCATGACAGTTCCGGGAAGGACGAGCGAGTGGAGAGCTCCGCAATGACGAGGCCTGACATCAAATCTGACGCCCGACGCGTCGAGAGTGCGATCTGTGGCGGTGGTGTGGCGATCGTTCAAGGCGATGTCGGATACGGCATGTTGACAGCCACACCTGAGGCAGCGAGTCGCACCATCTCATTGAAGCGCCGAGCTGACCACAAACGTCACGGAATGATTGGCAACGCCGAATTTCGCCGTGACGCAATGAAGCTCGACAAGCGTCAGCATGACATGGTTGACGCGATCACAGTCGACTTTGACCTGCCACTCGGCGTCATCGGTCCCGTCCGGAAGGACCATCAGATCATTGCCGGGATCGAGCCGAACACGCTACGTGCGAGCATGGTCGGAGACACCATGGCGATGTTGCACAACAATGGCGCGTTGGCTACCGAGCTCGCACGCCTGAGCCTGGAGTCGAACATTGCGTTCCTGGGCTCTTCGGCCAACATCTCAGGAACAGGAGTCAAGTTTCGGGTTGAGGACATCCAACCAGAGATTGTCGAGGGCGCGGACCTCGTCGTTGACTACGGGCTGGCTAAGTATCATCTGTATGAGGTTTCGTCGACGATGATCAATTTCGACTCGATGCAGGTCATTCGGACCGGCTGCTGCTACGAACTGATCAGCGATATCCTCCAACGCTACTTCGACTTTGAATGCCCTCCAGCCCCCGGCGTCGAAGCATTGCCCCACAGTCATCTTCAGGATCCTGAGGCAAGCGCTCGTTAGCGATGTGCCCTAGCGCATGGGGTGGTTCTAACGGTAGGGCGGTGTCCGAGTGGACACCGTTGACACTCTGACGGTATCCGCTGGCACATCGACGACCCACCGACGCGCTGGCAACAATGAAACGCCGGCCAAACGTTCTACACGAGAGGTTAGACGATGAAATCTGAAGATTCCCCACGTGACCAGCATGCAGAACTTTCGCTGCAACAGGTGGCTGACAGGCTGGCGATCCGAGAACTGGTCGACGCGTACGCCTATTGCGCCGATCGGCGCAATGCTGCCGGCCAAATGGCACTTTTCACCGAGGACACAGATTTCCTCGTGTTCATGGACAGCTCCAGTCCCACACCGACCCAACACCTTCGCGGCCGAGCAGCGCTCGCGCCGGTGTTCGCCGACCTGAACCAGTATCAAGCCACCATGCACTTCAACGGTCAAGTCACCACGATGCTCGACGGCGAACGGGCGTCGGGGGTGGCCTACTGCTTGGCCCATCACGTCAAGGTCGACGGGTCGACACGTACTCTGATGATCGCCGCGATCCGCTATCTCGACTCATTTGTTAAACAAGGCGGTACCTGGTTTTTCAGTCAACGCAAGCTCATGGTGCAGTGGATCGAAACCCGTGTGATCTCGACGGACTGAGCCCGTCGAAATCGCGTCACCGCGGCGTGGAATCGACCAGATAGGACGACGGTGAGTACTCGAGTTTGGCAGCGCGAAGATCGCACCGATCTCTCGTTGCCGGAGGTGGCTGATAGGTGTGCCATTCGTGATTTGGTCGATGCGTACGCCCAGTGTGCGGATCGGCGTGATGTTCCCGGTCAGATGGCGTTGTTCACCGAGGATATCGATTTCATCGTCTACGCGGATCGCGGCGCTCCCATGCCCCTTCAGAAACTGCGAGGACGGGCGGCGTTAGCGCGGATGTGCCACCAATTCGACGGGTACCAGGCGGTAACGCACATCAATGGCCAAAGCACCACCCGGATCGACGGTGCACGTGCCTCGGGAGTGACTTTCTGCCTGGTTTGCCGCGTAAAGACCGCAGGGGTGGCGCGCACCCTCATGACCACGGCGGTCCGCTACTTGGACTCCTATGTCAAACGGCACGACACATGGCTGATCCGCCAGCGCCTAGTTTTGATCGACTGGACCGACACGCGAACGCTGGCACCGGGCTGATATGGGTCGTAGACGCCTGGGGATCTGCACGCGTGGGACTCACGCTGCCGCGTCAGAGCTCCACTGTCGCCATTCTGCAGAAATGTCTTGCTAAATCATCGAATCAGACGGACCCGCGGCGACGTGCTGATCTGCCAGGCCGCGCGCGAGATGTGTCGCGGCGACGCCGAATGCGACGGTCAATGTCAGGTCGAACAGCAGTTCCAGCGGTGTCGATGCTCGGTGTCGCAGTTGCGGATCACGGCCCCGCATTGCAGGTGCGTGATACGTCCTGCGAGAGTTGGTGTTCGGGCTCAGTAATCGGCATCGTCCCCGGCCTTGACGCGTAAGAGGACACTGTTGCAGGCGGTCGCGCGCGCGTAGCTACACGACCCGCGGTGGTGGAAGCACGACGGCGGTTTGCACCGGTCGCCACGGGAACGCGCCGGCGTCGCCGGTGAGCGTCCCGAACTGTTGATCGCCGAAGTGCACGGCAAATCCCACGGTGTTCCCGGTACGGAGTTCGGCCATGAGTCGATGACGCGCGTGAGGTACTGCGGCTGGATCGACGTCGGGATCCGACGACCATTCCGGGTGAAACAGCTGTGCCGGTGTATGGAAACAATCGCCAAAGGCGATGAGGCGGTTGCCATTTGAGGCAGTCACCACATAGGACGTGTGGCCCGCGCTGTGACCCGGTGTGACAAGGGCTGTGATACCTGGTGCGACTTCTTCACCGTCAGCGATCAACCGCAGCGCTGTGTGTGACCGCAGTGGCTGGATGAACTCGCGTTCGCCGGGGACGCCTGCTGGCCGTTCCCCACTGACGACCGGCTCCCATTCGAGGGCGGCCACCAGATAGGGCGCGTTCGGGAATGTTGGTTCGCACTGTCCCGAGTCGGAGTCAACGAAGGCCCACCCGGTGTGATCGACATGCAGGTGGGTCAATGCGAATATGTCGATGTCGGCGGGAACTAGGCCCACAGCCTCCAACACATCGAGGAACGCCCCGCAGTTGACCCGACTGAAAGAATCGGCCGCAGCCGCTGCCCCGAACCCCGCGTCGATCAGGATATGACGCCGGTCACGCTCGACCAACAGTCCACCCGCCGACATCACGACCCAGCCCTGCTGATCGAGTTGCTCAGGATGTTCGGCCCAGTATGGAGGCGGGACGGTTTTGAGGAACGCATGCGGCGCTAGAGCCATGGCACCGTCAGAGATGAATGTGAACGTGACGTCGTCCATGCGGTAGCGGCGAACCGCGGCCTGTGTGTTCAGCCGTCCGATCGCATTCTGTGCCACGATCGCGACGCTACGAGGCAGCGGGGGCTGGCGGCGCTTCCAGCGACCGTGTGTCGTAGCAAAAGACCCTGAGCCGCTGGAGCTTGCCCGCCTGGATGACCCAGTGCTCGGCGAGCCAGAAGTCAGCGCCTAGCGTGGTGCGCGCGTGCAAGAGTGCGGCTGCGCGATCACCGTCGGCCGATATGCTCTCCAACCGCATGCTACCGAAGTCGATGGCGGCAGCTAGTTGCGGCAGAACTCTATTGACGAATTCGTCTGCCCCACGGTGCACCCCGCCCCAGGGCAGCTGCGGTGAAACATCGGCGATAAAGTCGGGCGCCATGGCCTTGGGAAACGCGTCGATGTCACCGGCGAACGAGGCGACGTAGAGTGCTCGGACGAATTCCCGATTGCGCTCGCTGTGCTCAGGTGAAGTCATGCGGTTCTCCCAGTCCTAGCCGGCATGGCAACGGCTCACGCCGGTGGGCCTATCGTCGCGGATGCGCGGATGGTCGTCCATGTTCGGCAGCACACCACCGACACTGCCTCGGTGTGAACCCCCACACCGACGGAACTGGGCCTACGCTCCACTGCGGACCACCAGGCGATAGCACATCTCGATCTGCGCGGTCGCGCTGTCTCGACTGGCCGCGACACGTTGGCGAACTGCAATGCGACAGGCCCGTTACGCAAGTCGTCGACGCAGTCTCACGCTGATGCGACGAACGGTTATGACTCTGCTTGGTTGGAGCGCCGATAGGCTCCGGGTGAGGTGCTCATTGATTTTTTGAACGCCTTTCCGAACGCGAATGGCGAGCCGTAACCGACCCGCGCCGCGACGGAATCGATGGGTAGGTCGGTTTCGCGTAGCAGCCGGGCAGCGACCGTCATCCGCCAGCGGGTCAAATAGGTCATCGGCGGCTCGCCCGTGAGATCGCGGAACTGGCGGGCAAACGCAGTCCTGGACGTACCGCCCGCCGCCGCGAGTTGCGCAACTGTCCACGGCCAGGCCGGCTGCTGTTGCATGTTTTCGAGCGCAATCCGGATTGAGGGGTTCTGCAGCGCACGGGCCCAGCCCTGCGCGCCGCGCTCGGCTTCACGGTCGTACCAGGCCCGCACCGTGTAAATGATCAGCAGATCCAGAAGGGCCGGCACAGCGGCGCCGAGGCTGGGACCGTCGCGCTGCACTTCCGCGTCGAGAAGGCCGACGACCGAGCGCAGCGGCTCGCCAATGGTGGCCCGCGCCGGTAGATGAATGACCGCCGGCAGCTGGGCGATCAGCGGATGCGTCTGGCCCCGGTCGAGCGCGTAAGTCCCGCACAACAGCACAGTGTCTGGACGCTGACCCGGTATCGGGGCTGGGATCGGCCAGTGCTCCTTAGGTGCAGTCGAGCACACGGCTTTCAGCGGGGTGTCCGGATGATCGGCGAGGGTGTACCCATCGGCTGTCCTGGCGAACACGACGTCTCCTACACCGAGCTTGACCGGTGCTGAAACGATCGGCGGCACAATCCAGGCGGTCCCTTCTAGGACGACGTGAAACCCGGCCCCCTGATTGTTGAATCTCAGGCCCCACTGCCCGTACAAATCAGTGCGTCGCGCGATCGGCCGACCGGTCCGCACGGCCGTCATCACTTCTCCCACGACGTCCACGACAGTCCCGTTTCTGACCAACTGAAATTGTCCTGATCGTACCGAGCTGAGCCCAGGGTCGGGACGATCAGACATCAATTGAGGCGTCCTGGTTATTACAGGGCGGTCCGTCCGGCTATAGGTTTGCGAGAACACACCGATGCCGGCTGGTCAGTGGAGATCGGTCGGCATTGCCAGACCCGGGCGTCTAGGTCGACTCGATTTGCATCGGAGTAAGCAGTGACGTCTCCCGATCCCCGACGCGACAACCACGGCAATTCCTGCAACAGCCGCGATCCGTTGCCAACCAAAGCAACGTCGGGGATGGGCTGCCCTCGCTCCGATCGGCTATCCCGACCGGTCGTCAAAACCGATGGCTATGTAATCAGAGGCGAGCCGCATCCGCGTAGCGATGTCAATTTGGGCGACGTCGATCGCCTGAACCGAGACAAGGTGAAATGTTGAACCAGCTGCCTGCCGTCGGCTTACCGTCCACGAAGTGGACATTGTCGTCGAAGCACGCCATCGGTGTGGTGAAGGATCTCACCGAGCGAGCTGATGCGTTGGTGGATGATCTGGTAGGGACCATCGTGGTTACCCCCAGGCTGTCCGATTCCGCCTGGCTGCCGCCCCCGGTCGGCCAGCAAACGACTTGCGTCGCAAATGTCCGGTCGATTGTGGGGGCGGTGGCGGTCTCCACGGCGTTTGATCCGGAATCGGCAATGAAAAACGGAGCCGACCGCGCTCGTCAACGGATGGCAGTGTCTTCGATGATCGAGGGCGATCGAATTGCCTTCCGCCGGCTGTGGCAGATCTTGGTCGACGAGGCGGCCCGTCATCCAAACGTAGATGATCCAGCACTGCACAGCATGTTGGTGAATCTGCATGCCGCCGACGATCTATACGTCACCGCGATGTTCGCCGGTTATCGTGACCAGCATCAGCGGCAGGTGCTCGAGGAGCTGTCGCAGCGCTCGTTGATGTTGGACACGCTGCTTTACGGCCACGCCCACGACGCGTGGAGGCTTTGGGAGGTTGCCAACTATCTTCGGCTGCCCACCGAAGGTCCGTTCGTGGTGATTGCGGCAGAAGTTCACGATGTGGGATACGAGGCCCTGCCCGAAATCGAGTCGAAGCTGCGGAGCCTGGACGTGTTTTCCGCTTGGCGGCTGCTGCCTGACCTGCATGTCGGCGTCGCCCACGTGGCCTCCGAGCACCATCTCGACAGGGTCCTCGCGTTGTTGACGCGGATGGCCACCCACCGGGTGGGTGTCAGTGCTCCTTTCGACGATCTGAGCGACACCCGGCACGCGTTGCACTTCGCCAAGGTGTCGCTGCGCGGCCAGGTCAAGGCTGGCGTGAAGGTGGCGGTGTTCGATGGCTCCATGTTGGCCACCGCCGCCGTCAGTGCCCCAAGTGTCATGGTGAGATCGGCTGCCGCAGCCCTGGACGGTTTCGGCGACATGTCCGACGAGGAACGCGAGATACTCTTCGAGACGTTCCGGGTCTGGCTGGACAACGACGCATCGGTGCCCGCCAGCGCCGGCATTCTTTTCTGTCATCCCAATACGGTGCGCAAGCGGCTGCACCGAATCGAAAAGCGCACGGGCCGATCCTTGTCGCGGCCGCGGGATGTCATCGAACTTGGTTTGGCTTTGGAAGTGCATAGCCGGCTGATGTGGCCGAATGCCGCACAGCCGCCGACACGGTGACGGCGCATCCGCCCGGAATGCCAGTGGTCCGGGGCAGCGCCGGTCGTCGAGTCAAGCGCTAGTCCGCGGTGGTGTGCCTGTAGGTTGCAAAACTCTCCGTGTCATTTCCCAACCCCCTGAAGTGCGGGTTTGCCGAATTGCATAGCATATGTCGGAATGGGTTTTTGCATTCAATATGGCGGATCCCATTGCCGTATCGGCACTTTCGGTGCCGAATAACGCCGGCGCTTCTTCTTCGACGCTGCAGGAGTTCGGTGCCGACTTGGTCGACGTCGCTAATGTTCGTGAAGAACTAGCTGTGGTGTCTCAGGACATTGGTGACACGGAGTTACAAGGCTGTAGCGACCCGACGGAGAGTAAATTCCGTGCACGGGCGGCGCCCAACCCTCAGAGTGCTCGTAGGCCACGCAGGGTCCTTCTTATCAGTTCACGTCGTTCGTCGATTGTCATCGAGTCACCGAGGGGGGCGTGCACCCGCAAATAACCCTGTGTCACCAGGTCGTCGACCAGGAACCGCGTCGCACCGAGCGGCAAGGACAGACGAGCGGCGATTTCTGCGACCGTGGTGCTGTGCACGCACCACGTCAGGATCTGGCCCCGCACATCATTTCTCGGCCAGCGCGGCGGCTTCGCTGTGGTGTTCAGCGTTTCGACCGGAGCCTCGAGTGCCAGTTCGACACCAGAGTCGATACGGTCTGCCGTCAGCGTGTATGGCCGGACCGAGCTCGGCTCGTCCGCGGTTTCCGGTTCTGTGAACAAGTCGCCGATCGGGTCGCCCTTGCCCTCCGACTGCTGATGCGCGTCGGTGTGCTTCTCCCGGATATGTGGCGAACTATGCGGCACGTTGTGGTTCTTCAAGAACCACAAGGTCTGGTCGGCGTGCACCGATGCGCGCACCTCGCTGGAGACGACCTTGAGTACGGTGCGGTCCGTGTCGATGACGAATGTGGTCCGTCTGACCGGCAGCAGCCGGGCCAGCAGGCCACGGCGCCGAGTGTGCCGGCCACGCCAGCCCGCCTCACGCGCCACGACGGATCTACGCAGCTTGGCGAGCCTGCCTCGGCGCACCCCGAACAGCTCGGACACCACGCCGTCCGCGTCGGAGAGCAGCGGATAGTCGAACGAGCGCTGTTGGGCGAAGTGGGCCTGCTTGTCGACGGTGTCGGTGCTGATGCCGACCCGCTGGGCGCCCAGCGTGGCGAATTCGTTGCTCAGGTCCCGAAAATGACAAGCCTGGGCTGTACAGATCGGTGAGGACGCTATTGGGAAGAAGAACAGCACAACCGGCCCTTCGGAAAGGAGCGCGGACAGTGTCCGAGGCCGACCGGTGTGATCATACAGAGTGAAGTTAGGCGCCTTCTCGCCCGCGATCATCGGCAAAGAGTACTGCGCGACGCACCTTCGTGACACCCAAGTTTTGCAGCGATCTTTGAGAAACTAACAACGTTAGTTTTGAAACTCCCAGGCACCCGACCGAGCACACCCTCGTACAGGCGTATCTCGCAAGCGCGTGCATCAGCTCGTTTCGCAGTGCACGGGCCGCTCACAGGGCGGGCACTGTTGCCGCTGTGTTCGGCGTCCGCGCCACGCCTTCGCGAAAAGCTGCCACCGGCAACGACGTCATTCGCCAATAGGACGAAGACTGCGGCGCGGATCCAAGCCGTCGGCGACCTGATAGACGTGCGCGTTCAAAGCCGGATGAAAGGGCGGCTAGCCGTTTAGTCTCGCGGCATGGACCGTGTCTGGCAGTGGGCTTGGGATCGCCACGGACCGAGGTACTCGTGGGTGATCTGCGCGATTGGTTTCCCTATAGCGCTCCCGGTCTACCTAGTCTTGGCGTTGATCATCGTGGCTTTCGAAAAGTCCAGTCGCTACAGCGAGTCGGCCGGTGTGAGCGTTGTCGCGGTGCTGGTGCTGGTGTACGCGCTGATTCTTCCCGGCCTGGGGGCGTGGCGGCTTGTCGATCGATGGGCTGCGGGCCAGGAGGTCGATCAGGTGAGCGCTCTGGAGGCCACGTATGTCTGGTCTCGCAAAGGGACCGCGCGAGCATTAGGGGTCACCGCAGTCGTGGGCGGCGTGTTGGCGGTCATTGTCGGTGTCATTGCCGGCGCGACCGGATCGCGGCTTGGCCAGTATGGGATCTTGGGCGCCATTTTCGGGCCGGCCTGCCACCTGATCGGGGTGCACAGCATATTGGAGGCAGCCGCGCGGCCGGTAAGGGTCGCGCTCGCTGGTGGCACGGGAATCGGAGACTCCCTGCCGCGGTCTCGCCCCACGTTCGCCGCCTGGACGAACCTGTCCATGCTGGGGGTGGCGTTTGCATTTGCTGTCTCGGGCGCGATGCTCACCGCTGTGTTCGACCGGGCGAGTCAGATTCCCGCGCTTTGGGTCGTGATCGGATTCGGGTTGACCCTGGGATTCGGTGTGCCGACAACGGTATTCGCCTCCTTCTCGCCGGCCCTGAAACCAATTGAGGATCTTGCCGAAGGAACGAAACGTGTTGCGGCCGGCGACTACAGCCAACGCCTGCCGGTGGTTCAAGACGACGATCTCGGCGCGCTCGCGGCATCGTTCAACCGTATGCAGGCCGGATTGGCGGAGCGGCAACGACTTCAGGGGGCGTTCGGCACCTACGTCGATCCGGTGCTTGCGGCGCGGCTGCTCGAGCAGGGCGACCGAGGCAAACACTGCCGAGGACACGGTATCCCGGCTCAACGCGTTGTTCGAGATCGTCGCGCCTGCCGTCGTCGACGCCGGTGGGCACGTCAACAAGTTCCTCGGCGACGGGGCGCTGGCCGTCTTCGGTGCCCCCAACGACCTTGCCGAGCATGCCGACGCCGCGGTGAGCGCCGCGGTGCTGATTCACCGCCGCGTCGCCGAGCGATTCGGTGGGGAGCTTCGCATCGGCATCGGCATCAACACCGGTGTGGTGATCGCCGGAACGATCGGCGGCGGCGGCAAGCTCGAGTTCACCCTCATCGGTGACACCGTCAACGTGGCAGCCCGCGTCGAGCAACTCACCAAAACCGCCGGCGACGCGATCCTTCTCACCCAGGACTGCGTCGACGCCTTAGCGTCTCGACCGCCCGGACTCATTGACCGGGGACTTCATGTCCTGAAAGGAAAGTCAGCCCCCGTGCGGGTCTTAGGCCTCGACCAAGAGACCGACCCGCGGGTTGACCTCACTAGCTAAGGGAAAGTGGATCAAACCTATTCTTCGACGCCGCCTCAGACACGCCCTAGTCGCTGCCGCGAGCGGTCCAGCTGGCGGCGGCCTCGTTCTGGAGCGCCCACCGGGCCGAACGGACACCGGTCTCCATGCTCAACGTCTGGAGCGCGTTCTCCAACACGCTGTCGTCCCGCGCGGCGGCCGACAGCTCAGCGCCCAGCCGCACCTCATCGGGTGTCGTCGTATCAAAGGACCGCAACGATTTCAGCTGCACCCCCGGTCGGGTGAGCGTCTGGACGATCAGCTGACGCACCCCGGCTTCCGCGGCGGCGACGCAGACCACCTCGAACACATAGTCGGCGGGTGGTATCTCGCGGCCAGCCTTGAAGTAAAGGCGGTCCATTCGCGCCGCCAACGGTTGCAGGAAGCCGTTTACAGCGATGATGATCACCGCGCCGGAAACGGCCTCCCGCCACGCCCACGCTCCAGCCAGCGCGCCCACGGCGGCTGTCGCCCACAGGGTCGCAGCGGTGTTCAGCCCGGTCACCGACAAACCCTGCTTCATGATCACCCCGGCGCCGAGAAACCCGATGCCGGTAACGATTTGCGCGGCAACCCGTGTCTGGTTGGCGTCCGCAGGAAAAATGTAGGCGCCCAAGATCAGGAACAGTGCCGAGCCCATGCTCACCAGCGCCATCGTCTGCATGCCGGCCATCCGCGATCGCCATTGGCGTTCGACGCCGATCGCCAGACCCAGGCCGGTGGCCAACCCGACACGAGTGATCAACTCCACTGCAAGCATGACAACACTCCTCCCGCACTCGCTCGCTTCGCCGGCGTGGACATGCAGGCCAGTGGAACATAAGTTCCCCGCGGAAAGCGGGGTTATGGGGGGCAGGCGGCCAGGACGGCGTCGCGGCGTTCTTCGCTGCGCGGTCGACTGCGCGCTCGACTACACAAGCACCGCCGCATCCGGCACCCATTAGCCAAGTGGGGCCCGCCAACCCAATACGCAGTCACATCGCCTTCCCCTTCGGCGGCCTGACCCCCAGTCAGAATCGAGGCGTTTTCCGTTGTCCCACAATGACTCTGAAATTCCGCTGACCTGCGCGAATCGTCTCAGTGCGTCTCCCGCAGGGGCTGCGTGAAGCGTGGGACTTGTGACAAGCCGTGACAATTTCTGGTCACCCGGGCCCGCTTCCTGGGGACGCCAGAGCTAATCGCCGCTCAGCTCGACCTCTAGGTTATGAGCTACGCACTGGGAGTTTTCCGTTGTTCGCACGATCTCAAAAGTGCAGGTCAGTGCCGATGGTCCATCTCAATAATCGCGGCCCGTCGCAGCGATTTGAGCCAGTTTCGCGGAGTTTTGTTCCCAAATCTGTTCCCAAACCCTGCGGCCGGTGGGCCGCTCAGCAGACCGTTAATCCGACTCTCTCGCCAGCTTCCCGATCTGGGCCGGAAGGCAGGCGGACCTCGCCGACGCGGTGGTGCGCGGAAAGGTCACCGCTAATGCCGCAGCACAGCAGAAGGGCTGGCGTCCGCCACGTATCGAGCTACGCGATCCAACGGTGGTCGCTGCCCGAATACGCGAGCACTTCAGCCGCGAGCAGATCGACCTGCTCGTCACACTGTTTAGCCAAAGGAAACCTATGACAAGCCCAGGGAATCCGCTTATTGTAGACCGGTCGAGTTCGCCGCACGAAGGAGCCGCCGACGGTCAACAGAGGCAAGACCCCACCGACCGACCCGCTCACGCCTGGCGAACGCCGTGCCATGCTGATAGCGGTCGGCGTTGTCGTTGGTGTTATTGCTGCCGGCTCGACGGCATGGGTAATGACCGGCCACTCGTCGACCTACGACCGATCGGGTGATGGCTGCGTGAATGTCACGATCGCGAGTTCGATGGGCGGCGCACTCGAGCACGCATGTGGTACGGCCGCGCGTGACTGGTGTCGCGCCGTCTACGCGCAACATGACGCCCACGCTGAAGCGGTTCAGGCTCAATGTCGCGTCGCGGGGATTCTGCCGTAGGGCAGTGCCGGCTCGTGATCAGCGAGCCTGTGCTCGGCTCGAGCCGCGATTTTCCAGGCGGTCAATGCGCGAAACGCCGGTGGTGATGGGGGTACATTCGACACGACTTGGCCACCGAGTCATCGCGTCCGCGACTGCTCGCATCGCTTCAACGAGAGGAGCGGTCATGCCCGATGCGGCCGCAACGAACGGTAACGACGCTGCGGAAGGCGTGGGGGCTCCGACGCTGCCGAACGGTGCGACGCTGCCCTTCCCGCCGACCCCGTCGGCCAGCGTCGCGGGCCGAACGCTGCAGGAGTCGACCTACGCGCAGCGTGTCACACCGCCTCGTTTACACGAGGATTCACCGAACATCGTGATCGTGCTCATCGACGACGCCGGGCCGGGCCTGCCGACCACCTTCGGCGGTGAGGTGCGCACCGACACACTGGACCGGATCTGCGCCGAGGGGGTCTCATACAACCGGTTCCACACCACCGCAATGTGTTCGCCGACCCGGGCGTCGCTGCTGACTGGGCGCAATCACCATGAGATCGGCAATGGGCAGATCGCCGAGCTGGCCAACGACTGGGACGGCTATTCCGGGCGTATCCCCCGCAACAGCGCGCTGGCGGCCGAGGTGCTCAAGCACTACGGGTACAGCACGGCAGCATTCGGCAAGTGGCACAACACGCCGGCCGAGGAGACGACGGCGGCGGGCCCATTCGAGAACTGGCCCACCGGTTTGGGCTTCGAGTACTTCTACGGTTTCCTCGCCGGTGAGGCCTCACAGTACGAGCCGAACCTGGTGCGCAACACCACCGTGGTGCTGCCACCCAAGACGCCCGAACAGGGCTATCACCTCTCCGAGGACCTGGCCGACGACGCGATCGGCTGGCTGCGCAACCACAAGGCGCTGCAGGCCGACAAGCCGTTCTTCATGTACTGGGCCAGCGGCTGCCTACACGGCCCGCACCACGTCATGAAGGACTGGGCCGACAAGTACGCGGGCAAGTTCGACGACGGATGGGACGCCTACCGCGAGCGCGTCTTCGACCGGGCCAAGGAGAAAGGCTGGATCCCGCCCGACTGCGATCTCACCGAGCGCGACGAGACGCTGGCGTCCTGGGACAGCATTCCCGAGGACGAGAAGCCGTTCCAGCGACGCCTGATGGAGGTGGCCGCCGGATACGCCGAACACGTCGACGTCCAGGTCGGCCGGCTCGCCGACGAACTGGACCGCCTCGGCTACGCCGACAACACCCTGTTCTTCTACGTCTGGGGAGACAACGGGTCCTCCGGCGAAGGACAGAACGGGACCATTGCAGAACTGCTGGCGCAGAACAACATTCCGACAACCGTCCGCCAGCACATCGACGCGCTGGACGAACTGGGTGGGCTCGATGTGCTTGGATCTCCGCTCGTCGACAATCAGTACCACGCGGCGTGGGCCTGGGCGGGCAGCACACCCTACAAGGGCATGAAGCTGCTCGCCTCACACCTCGGCGGAACCCGTAACCCGCTGGCGATCCGGTGGCCGAAGAAGGTCGCGCCGGACGCGGCGCCGCGCGATCAGTTCCTGCACTGCAACGACATCGTCCCCACCATCTACGAGATCCTCGGCATCGAACCACCACTCGTGGTCAACGGCGTGCCCCAGGTTCCGCTCGCCGGGGCGAGCTTCGCGCGCACCCTCACCGACCGGTCGGCGGACGGCGGGAAGAAGACTCAGTACTTCGAAATCATGGGCAGCCGGGCCATCTATCACGACGGTTGGATGGCGTCGGCGTTCGGTCCGCGCACGCCGTGGCTTCAAGGGGCCCCTCCCGGCATCGCAACGTGGACACCGGATAACGATCGTTGGGAGCTCTACAACCTGGGCGAGGACTGGTCCCAGGCCCACGACCTCGCTGACGAGATGCCCGAGAAACTCGCGCAAATGCGTGAGCTCTTCGCGATCGAGGCCGCGCGCAACGAGGTGCTCCCGGTCGGCGGCGGCCTGTGGGTGCCCGTGTACCACCCCGAACTGCGCATCGCACCGCCGTACCGCGAATGGGAGTTCTCCGGGGACCTCATCCGCATGCCGGAATTCTGCGCCCCCGCGCTGGGCAACAAGAACAACACCGTCACCATCGAGGCGGACCTGCCGGCCAACGCGAACGGGGTGCTCTACGCCCTCGGTGGGGTGGCCGGCGGTCTCACCTGCTACCTCGACGACGGTTACCTCTGCTACGAGTACAACCTGTTCATCCTCGCCCGCACCAAGGCTCGCTCGGCGGCGAAGTTGCCGGCCGGGCACACCACGATCGTCGTGGATACGTCCTATGCCGAGGAACGGCCGGCGGGCCCGCTCGAGGTCACCCTGCGGGTGGACACGGAAATCATCGCCAACTGCCAGGTGCCGGTCAGTGCACCGCTGCTGTTCACCGCGAACGACTGCCTCGACATCGGGGTCTGCCTGGGCTCACCGGTATCGATGGACTATTACGAGCGTGCTCCGTTCCCGTTCGAGGGCCACATCAAACGCATTCATGTCGCCTACACGTAACCCGCGGAAGTCGCGCGAGATCCCTTGAGCTGCACTGCCATGCCCGCGACGACCGTTCGGGATCGTTGGCGTAGGGAGGCGAGCGGCCAAGTGGGTCAACGCACTTCGGCATCCATAGCAAAAAAATTGCTGCGTCGCAGCAGACGAGTGTCGACGTGCAGGAAAGATTGACAAGACCTGGG
>Ga0210397_10001138_pt1 | contig 17126 bp, 13 predicted proteins | sample IncBWH2OmetaG_FD_160126 | JGI IMG/M metagenome (GOLD analysis project Ga0210397, IMG submission 160126) | Forest soil microbial communities from Barre Woods Harvard Forest LTER site, Petersham, Massachusetts, United States - Inc-BW-H-2-O ...
CTCTGGATGTTCATGGTCGTTTTCCCTCGACGTGCCCCCGCCGTTGGTTCGGAAGGTGGTAGCGTTATGGCCAAATTACATCCCCTTGAGCTGTTTTGGGCAAGAGACAGTTTTGACGGATTTGGCCGGGTCTATAACGCAAGCGGCCCGCCATGGCATGCCAGCCGCTATGCCTTCCTCAGCTTTGCCGGCCGTGACAAGGTGAGGTCTAGGGATTAAGGCATGGTTTGAAACAACGTTTGATTTCCCCGGAGGCCGCCCATCATGATTCCCAACGCATACCGGATGTTCAATTTCGACCTCGGCGAGACCGCGGATGCGCTGCGTGAGACCGTGCATGATTTCTCGAATAACGAGATCGCGCCGCGCGCCGCCGAGATCGACAAGACCAATCAGTTTCCGATGGATCTCTGGCCGAAGCTCGGCGCGCTGGGTCTTCATGGCATTACAGTTGAGGAAGAATATGGCGGCTCGGGCTTAGGCTATCTCGAACATTGCGTGGCGATGGAGGAGATTTCGCGGGCGTCGGCGTCGGTCGGTCTTTCCTACGGGGCGCATTCAAATCTCTGCGTCAATCAGCTCCGGCGCAACGGCACCGCAGCGCAGAAACAAAAATATCTGCCGAAACTGATTTCCGGTGACCATGTCGGCGCGCTCGCGATGTCGGAACCCGGTTCCGGCTCCGACGTGGTCTCAATGATGACGCGCGCCGAGAAGAAGGGCGATCGTTATGTCCTCAACGGCTCCAAGATGTGGATCACCAACGCTCCGGTCGCCGAGACGCTCGTGGTCTATGCCAAGACCGATCCGGCCGCGGGGCCGCGCGGCATCACGGCGTTCATTATCGAAAAGGGCATGAAGGGATTTTCCACCGCGCAGAAGCTCGACAAGCTCGGCATGCGCGGCTCGGATACGGCTGAACTCGTGTTCGACGATTGCGAAGTGCCGGAGGAAAACGTGCTCGGCCAGGTCGGCCGCGGCGTCAATGTCCTGATGTCGGGCCTCGATTACGAGCGCGCAGTGCTGGCGGCCGGTCCGCTCGGCATCATGCAGGCCTGCATGGACGTGGTGCTGCCTTATGTGCACGAGCGCAAACAGTTCGGCCAGCCGATCGGCAGCTTTCAACTGGTGCAGGGCAAGCTCGCCGACATGTACACGACGATGAACGCCTCGCGCGCCTATGTCTATGCGGTGGCGAAGGCCTGCGACCGCGGCGAAACCACGCGCGAGGATGCGGCCGGCGCGATTCTTTATGCCGCCGAAAAGGCGACGCAATGCGCGCTCGATGCGATCCAGCTGCTCGGCGGCAACGGCTATATCAACGATTACCCGACCGGGCGGCTACTGCGCGACGCCAAGCTTTATGAAATCGGCGCCGGCACGTCCGAAATCCGCCGCATGCTGATCGGCCGCGAGCTGTTCGAGAAGTCGGCTTAAATTCGTGACAGATTAATAATGGGTGTACGCATTTTTATCACGGCGCGCGCGCGTTGACATCGGCTCAATCCAAGGTTTCACTGGTGGAGTGGGACCGCTAGCGCCCGCTTTTCCTTGAGGGGCGCCGTCGTGAACGAGATGAGCTCGGTACCGCATTTTCCCGCGCCGCCCCCGTTGCCGGCATCATCAGTAAAGGCGGACTTTTCGGGAGATCGCGGCGAATTCCGTGGATTGGTTGAGCGCGGCACCGGACTGGAGCTGATCACCTTCGGCTTTTACCGGTTCTGGCTCGCCACCGACATCCGCCGTCATCTGTGGTCGCATACCTCGCTTGATGGCGACGCGCCAGAATATACCGGACGCGGCCGCGAATTGCTGATCGGATTTTTGTTCGCGCTGGCGATCCTGTTGCCGATCTATCTCGCCTATTTCCTCATCGGCATCGAGGCAGAGCGCGCCAGGGCCTTTGCGAGCTTTCCGCTGTTCTTGTTTTTCTATCTGTTCGGCCAGTTCGCGATCTACCGCGCGCGGCGCTACCGTCTCACCCGCACGGTGTGGCGCGGGGTGCGGTTCTGGATGGATGGGTCGGGCTGGGCCTATGCGATGCGGGCCGCAGGGTGGGCATTACTGACAGGGCTCACGCTTGGAGCCGCAGTCCCTTGGCGGGAAGCGGCGCTTGAGCGCTACAAGATGCGGCATTGTCATTACGGTGACCTTCAAGGCGGCTTCGACGGGCGTGGATCGGAGTTCTTCAAACGTGGCTGGAAATTGTGGCTGATGGCGCTTTCCCCGATCATCATCGGGCTCGCGCTATTGGTTATGAACGCCGGTCATCGATTGCCGGCTGCGCAAAGCCGCCTGTTCGGTCTGGTGATCCTGATCTGGATGGTCGCTTTGCCGTTCGTCTACGGCGCCTTCAAGGCCGTCGAATGGCGTTGGTGGATCTCCGGCATCCGCTTTGGCGAGGTCTCGTTTGAATCGGATCTCTCGTCAGGTGCTTTGTACGGTCTCTACTGGAAAGTCATCGGCTGGTTCGTTCTTGTTCTCCTGCTATTCGCCGTCTTTATCGTCGCTTGCAGTTTCTGGATTTTGGGCTTTGGCGATCTGTCTCATCTCGGCGATCGGTTTCGTGCGAGCACGGCGATGATGGTAGTTTTCGGCATCGGCTATCTCGGCTTCATCCTCGCCATGAATGTCGTGCTGCGGATCTATCTGCTGCGCGACGTCTGGGCGAGGGTAGCAGCGTCTTCGACCGCCTTCCGCCTGGAGGCGGCAGCCAACGTCGCCGCCAAAGGCGAACTCGCCGATGCGCTGGGCGAGGGTTTTGCCAACGGTCTCGATGTCGTCGGATTCTAGCAACATGACGGACGGTGGAGCGGAAACCATTCGGGCCGCGCCGCAGCCAGAACGCGTCTCTATCTTTTACGACGGCACATCGAGCCGCCGTCATCAGGCGCAGCTTGCGTTCACGGACGGGCTCGAAATCAGCGAGAACGGGGCGATGCTTGCGAGCTGGCCGTTTGCGGACATCCGCCGCGCCGACGGTGTTGCCGGTATCTTGCGCCTGAGTTGTGTGACCGCGCCGTTGCTGGCACGGTTAGAGGTTCGCGATGCCGCGCTCGGTGCGGTTTTGATTTCCCGGTGTCCGCATCTGAACGACAATGCGGTCGGCCGCCGTGGTGTCGCCACGATCGTCGGCTGGTCGGTGGCCGCGACTGTATCGATCGTCGCCGTGATCTGGTTCGGGCTGCCGTTAGCCGCCGACCGTCTCGCGCCGTTGGTGCCGAGCGCCCTGGAGCGCCGCATCGGCGACGCTGCCGAAGGCCAAATGGGAGCGATGTTCGGCGGCAAGACGTGCAGCAATGCCGCCGGAAGCCTCGCCTTCAACAAGCTGATGAAGAAAATCTCCACTGCTGCGGGCTTCGATGCGCCGGTGCGGGCCACCGTTCTGAATACGCCGGTTCCGAACGCTTTCGCCCTGCCGGGCGGCAAGGTCTATTTGTTCAACGGATTATTGGTACGGGCGAACGGCCCGGATGAAATCGCGGGCGTGCTCGCGCATGAACTCGGGCATGTCAGCCATCGCGACAACACGCGCAACATGATCTATAGCGGCGGCACCTCGTTCCTGATCGGGCTGTTGTTCGGCGATGTCACCGGATCCGGCGCCCTGATTTTTGCCTCGCGCTCGCTGTTCACCGCGTCCTATTCGCGCGAGGCCGAGCAAAACGCCGACAATTTTTCCATTGAGGTGATGCACCAGCTCGGCCGTCCGACCAAACCGATGGGCGACCTGATTTTCCGCGTCACTGGAAACCAGGGGGACAACACCTTGTCGATCCTGGCCAACCATCCGCTCACCGAAGACCGGCTGAAACACCTCAGCGACGAAAACCGCCCCGCAAGCGGCGCGCCGCTGCTCAGCGAGGTGGAATGGACGGCGCTGAAGACGATCTGCAAGTCCGGCAGTTGAGATCATATCCGCAGATTGATTTGGATATCAGGTGTGGCGAACGGGGTTACTAGATCGGCCGGCCGCAACGATGGTGGTTTTGCTTCTCATCGATTGCGCTCTCCATGGCGTCTGACCGTCGATCGCCGGCATAACGTTCCAGCCTGTCACGCTGGTTCATCAGCAGTGCCGTGACCGTGGATCTTCCCGAGGTGAGTAACCGCCGCAGGATCGTTCGCCGGCGGTTGCGATAGGCGTGCTGGACTCTGTTTCTCAGGATCAAGGCAACGGTGAACGTGCTGGGGGCCGGTCGCGTTGCGCAGCCGCGCTGCGGCGAAGCTGGTGCCAGCGTTTCAAGGATGAGTGTGCGGAAGAAGATGCTGCGCGACCTCTGGGCATCCGCCCAGATTTCGCTGAAAGGCGTGTCCAAAGCGATTGAGTTTTCCTGGCTGCGCATGGCTTGAACCCCATCTGATGAGTGACTCGATGTGTCGCGAGTATCGAAGGGGGCGCGCGGCTGCGCTTTACGGCGGTCTTACTTTGCTCTTATCGTTTCCTTGATTTTTTACCCGCGCGCAGGTCCAATGGGTTGCGGGTTCTGGCTGAAATGGCAACAACTTGTTGTATCTGTTCGATAATTACGTTCTGGACGTCGATCAACGGGAGTTGCGCCGCAACCACGATACGATCGCGCTACAGCCGCAGGTCTTTGACCTCTTGGAATACCTGATCCAAAAGCGCGACCGGGTGGTGACCAAGGATGATCTGATTGCCGCGATCTGGGGCGGGCGCATCATCTCTGAGTCCGCGCTCACGACGCGCATCAATGCCGCACGGACAGCGATTGGCGATTCCGGCGACGAGCAACGCCTGATCAGGACCCTGCCGCGCAAAGGCGTCCGCTTCGTCGGCACGGTGCGCGAAGAGGGGCGGCCTGCCGGTGAAACGATCCTGACCGTGGCGCAACCGGTGCCCCGTCTGTCCATCGTCGTATTGCCGTTCGCTAATTTCAGCGGCGACCCCGGGCAGGACTATTTCGCCGATGGAATCACCGAGAGCCTGACGACGGATCTGTCGCGGATATCAGGTTCGTTTGTGATCGCCCGCAACACCGCGTTTACGTTCAAAGGGAACGCGGTGGGCGCACAGAAGCTCGGGCAGGAGCTGAACGTCCGCTATGTGCTTGAAGGCTCGGTGCAGCGAGGGGGCAACCGGCTCCGGGTCAATGTGCAGCTGATCGACGCTGAAACCGGCAGCCATCTTTGGGCCGAGCGCTTCGACAAACCCATCGCCGATCTCTTCGACATGCAGGACGAAATCGTTTCCAGCCTCGCCAATACACTCAATGCCCAGCTCATTGAGGCGGAGGCGCGGCGCGCGGCGCGTTCACACAATCCGGATGCCATGGACTTGTACTTCCAGGGCACCAGCTGGTGGAACAAGGGGATGACGCCCGAGTACATGGCCCAGGCCAAGGCGTTTTTCGAGCGTGCTTTGATGCTCGATCCCGGCCATGTCGAGGCGTTGGTCGCTATCGCAGCTGTCGATTCCTCTGTCGGAGGAAATTTCATGGTCGATGACCGCGACGCGCGCTTTGCGGCAGCCGAGGCAACGGTAACCCAGGCTCTCACAATATCTCCGCAGCACCCCAGGGGGCATCTGGTATTGGGGTCCGTGCTGAACGCAACGCGGCGGGCGGCGCAAGGTATTCGGGAATGCGAGCTGGCGTTGGCGCTGGATCGAAACTTCGCCGACGCCCATGGTCTCATCGGTCTGGCGAAGGCCTTTATTGGCCGCGGCGCGGAAACCGAAGCTCATATCAAGGAAGCGTTTCGGCTCTCTCCCCGCGATATCTTTGCCTTTCGCTGGCTGCATTATGTCGGCATTGCCAAGCAAATGCTCGGTGACAATGCCAGGGCGGTTGCGTGGCTACGCCGGGCGCTTGAGGCCAATCGGAATTATCCGCTTGCGCATTTCCAGCTCGCTGCCTCGCTTGCGCAGCTCGATCAGCTGGAGGAGGCGCGGGCGGCGGTACGAGCCGGGCTTGCGCTCGATCCGGCTTTCAACCTTCGCCGCACGCGCGGAAGAATGAGCGACGATCCAGCCTACCGGGCGGGAAGCAAGCGCATTTATGAAGGCATGCGTCTCGCCGGCGTGCCGGAGGAATGAAAGGCCTCTGGTCTTAAGACCTCGGGCCTTCAAGTCATGTCTGCGATTGCGCGGCCTACCGCACCACGACCAGCGCGCCGACCGGGACACGGTTATAGAGATCGGTAACGTCCTCGTTGGTCATACGGATGCAGCCCGAGGATACCGCGTGGCCGATCGTTTCGGGTTCATTGGAGCCGTGGATGCGGTAGAGCGTCGAGCCCAGATACAGTGCCCGCGCGCCGAGCGGATTTTCGATGCCGCCGGCCATATAGCGCGGCAGATCGGGCCGCCGGGCGCGCATCTCTGCGGGCGGGGTCCAGCTCGGCCATTCCTTTTTTGCGGAGACGTGGTGGGTGCCCATCCAGCGGAAACCGTCGCGGCCGACGCCGATGCCGTAACGCAGCGCCTCGCCATTGCCCAGCATCAGATAAAGTCGCCGCTCCGATGTCGAGATGTAGATGCTGCCCGGCGGCTGTGCGACCGGCGCGCTGACTCTTTCGCGCGGGATCGGGCTTGAGCCGCCGCCGACATAGTCGGACCCCGGGCCGTAATAGGGTACGCCTCGTTGCTGCATCCCTGGCTGCTGCATCATCGGCTGCTGCTGGCGTCGGCCGAAATTAAAGAAGTCGTCGTCCATGGTGGCTCGGGCGGAGGAGGTGCCCGCCAGCACCATCAGCACCAGGGTGAGATAGGCAAAAATCCGGGTCATCGGGGGTCCTCTCGGTTCTAGCTTGACGAGCAAGCTGGCCATATCGGGGCTATTTTCGCAAGCAAACGTGACGGATTTCAAATGGTGCGGTTAAAATTGCGCTTGTCGTGTACCGGCGATGGCAGCCATGCGCCCAAAACCTCCACAGCCCCTTCCGGACCCTTTGACGAATGGCCCAAAACGAGTGATTGATCTGGCCAAGAGATGCTTCGAACCCCAACGGGAGCCTAGGAATGAACGGTGCGGAAAGTCTGGTGCGGACCCTGGTCGCAAACGGGGTCGACGTCTGTTTCACCAATCCCGGCACCTCGGAAATGCATTTCGTCGCAGCACTGGATCGGGTCGAGGGCATGCGCTGCGTACTCGGCCTGTTCGAAGGCGTGGTGACGGGGGCGGCCGACGGCTATTTCCGCATGAAGGGCACGCCGGCCTCGACGCTGCTGCATCTCGGGCCCGGCCTCGCCAATGGGCTTGCCAACCTGCACAACGCCAAGAAGGCGCATTCCGGCATCGTCAATATCGTCGGCCAGCACGCCACCTATCACATCGGCTACAACGCGCCTTTGACATCCGATATCGAGGGCCTGGCGCGGCCGATGTCGGAATGGGTCCGCACCTCGCCGGATGCCAAGTCAGTCTCAGCCGATGGCGCCGCCGCCATTGCGGCCGCCAGGAGCGCCCCGCCGCAGATCGCAACCCTCATTTTGCCCGCCGACACGGCCTGGAACGAGGCCGACGGCATCACAACGGTCCAGCCGTCCAAACAGCAGCCGGGTTTCTCCGCGGACGCGGTCGAGAAGGCCGCCAAGATTCTGCACTCGGGCGGCACGCAGAATCTGCTGCTCATCACCGGCAACGCGCTGACCGAGCGCGGTTTGGCGCTGGCGCAGCAGATCGCCGGCAAGACCGGATGCAAGGTGATGGGCCAGACCTATCATCCCCGCATGGCGCGCGGCCGCGGCCGGTTCTCGATCGATCGCATTCCCTATGTCATCGAGCAGGCGCTGCCGCTGCTCAAGGACTTCAAGAACATCGTCCTGGTCGAGGCCAACGACCCGATCGCCTTCTTCGCCTATCCGAACAAGCCGAGCCATCTGAAGCCCGAGGGCTGCGAGGTTCACCGCATGACCGCCTGGGGCGAAAATTCGGTCGCAGCGCTGGAAGCGCTCGCCGATGCGCTCGGCGCCAAGCCTTCCGACGTCGTGCCGCAAAAGCTCGCCGAGCTCAACAAGCCGACCGGGCCGCTCAACCACGCCTCGATCGCGCAGGCGATCGCATGCGCCATTCCAGAGAACGCGATCATCGTCGATGAATCCATCACCACCGGGCGCGGCTTCTTTCCGCCGACGGCGGCGGCAGCGCCCCACGACTGGTTGCAGAACATGGGCGGCTCGATCGGATTTTCGACGCCGGTGGCAACTGGAGCTGCGGTGGCATGCCCCGACCGCAAGGTGATCTGCATGGTCGGTGACGGCAGCGCGATGTACACCCTCCAATCCCTGTGGACACAGGCGCGCGAGGGCCTCAACGTCGTCACGATCGTGTTCGCCAATCGTATCTATCAAATTTTGCGCGGCGAATTCGACGGCGTCGGCGCCGGCGCGCCGGGTCAGCGCGCCATGGACATGCTGAAGATCGACAACCCGACGCTGGACTTCGTCTCGCTTGCCAAGGGGATGGGGGTTGCGGGGCGTTCGGTGGCCACGGCGGACGAATTCAACGTGGCCTTGGCGGAAGCGATCGCCGAGCCCGGGCCGCGGCTGATCGAAGTGAAGTTCTGAGGGAGATCGTCGACGGGCAAACGCCGTCATTGCGAGCGGAGCGAAGCAATCCAGAGTTCAGAAAAGACTGGATTGCTTCGTCGCGTTCGCTCCTCGCAATGACGACCACCTCTTAAACGCGAGGCCCAGATGCGCACCGAGCTGGACAAGGTTGTCGCCGCGTTGAAAGCGTTTTACGCGCACGAGGCCTTCCTGTTTGAGCACGATCTCGGCGAACGTGCCCTGACCCATCGGCTGGCTTTGCATATGGAGCGGCAGTTTCCGGATTTCGAGGTCGACTGCGATTTCGACCGGCTCGGGCCGCGAACCCTGAACATGCCGCGTGGCTCGATCGTATCGACCGACGACCATCTCGGAAAATCGATCTACCCTGATATCGTCGTGCACCAGCGCAGCCTTCCGAACAATCTGATCGCGATCGAGGTTCGTAAAGCGAACAATCATCAGCCGCTGGAGCACGACCGCCAAAAGCTGCGCGCCCTGACCGACCCGCACATCTGGTTTGCCTATTGGATCGGCGTGCTGTTGACGCTCGGAAAGACCGGCATTACCTCCGCGGAAATCTATGCGTCGGGCAAGCACGATCCCGAAATGTCCGGCGTTCTGGCCGGGCTATTGAAAGAGGCGGATATCGGCGCGGCTTGAGTACAGTCAACTCTGAAATGCGGAAATGTGCCGCAGAGTCAGCGCGCAAATTTCTGGCGCGTGCGAGATCGGCCCCATATGACCGGCGCCGGGAACGATGGCCAATCTGCTGTTGGGTAACAGCTCGGCCAGACATTCGGCGACCACGCAAGACGCTCGCGGAGAATGTTCGCCCCTCAAGATCAGGACCGGGAAGTCGAGCTTACTGTAAGCCGACGGTGGCGTCGGCTCATTGATCGCCGCCTGGAAGTCGAGCGGTCCCTTCGGCGCCCATCTGAGCAAGGCCCTCTGAACGTCGGGCCGCATGGTGCGCCATGCTCCCGGCCCGTTCCAGTAATCGACGAATCTTGTGATGGCGCTGCGGTAGTCGCCGGTCAGAAGACCCTTCGCGAAATAGCGCGCCAGGTCCTTGATCTCGGCGTGGGCGGCGGCTCCTCTTTCGTGCATCTGCCGCAGGAGATGAAATGCGGCCGGCTCATACAAGACCATGCTGGCGACCCGATCTGGCCGGTTCAGTGCCGCATTGAGCGCGACGCCGCCGCCATAAGAATGTCCGACAAGATGAACGCGGTCTGCGATCTCGTCGATCAGTGTGAGTGTGGTGAAAGCCTCGTCGGCCAGCGTGAAAGCGTGCTCGCCGGTCCATGGGCCGCGGCCCTCGCTGCCGAAGTGCTCGGGCGCCAGAACCTCAAAATTTTCGCCCAGCGCCTGCGCAAGCCTGTGCCACTGGCTGGCGCTTGCGCCCGAACAATGCAGCGCGATGATACGTGCACGGTGCGATGGCTGAGCCGCGATTTGAACTTGTGCGTTCATCGATGGTCCTTCTCGAGGAAGCCGCACGGGTATTACGTCGCGTCGAAGCGAAATACTTGCGACGTGCGACCGTGAACGGGCGCGGCTTATTCCCGCGATCACGCAAATGTAAACCCGCAACCTTCGTTTGATTGCGATGACGGCAGTGCTATAGGACGGCCCGCTTCGCCGTCTTGGCCTGCCGCGACATTCGTTCGGACTGGGACGACGTGGACTCGATTGACGTGACGTCGATCGCGTTTCTTCGTGTCATTCGCGCGATTCCTGCGCGGCGGATCGCTTTATGGACCAGGTGCCGCAACCAAGCCGGTTTTCGATTCAGTATCGCGGCGTAGCCAGCGGGCGCGACTACGAAGCGTGGCGAGAAGGTATTTGTCGCGGCTTTTGCCGGTTGGACGTCGGGCCCGCCGGGGACGACTACATCGACTGCGGCAACGATTTTGCGGCCCTGCATTCTCTCGCGCTGGCAACGCCGCAGGGATCGTCCGCCCGCTTTGCCCGAACCCGCGACCTCATGCAGGACGGGTGCGATGACTTTGTCCTGATTTCCGCTTCATACGGCCGTATTCGCGTGACCCAGAGAAATGAGACAATCGAATTGTCAAAAGGCCAGATGTGCCTTGCCGAGATGAACGTCGAGGGTGCGGCGGATCTTACGCCTGCAGGGAGTTTCACGACAATACGCATCCCGCGGCACCTGCTCCTGCAGGTCTCGCCGCGCGCAGAGACGCAATTGGCCCGGACGCTTGCGCACGATGCGCCCCTGCGTGCATTGATCGATGGCTATTTCGTCCTGTGCAACGATCTGGCCGCCGAGCTTGATGCGCCGGGCCAGAAAGCCGCGGCGCAACACCTCGTCGATCTTGTCGGGCTACTGCTTGGCGCGGGCGCGGATCAAAAGAACGTACTGCGGCTGCGAGGGTATTCCGCGGCTCGGCTCGACATGATGAAAGCTCAAGTGATCGATCACCTGGACCGAAGCAGCCTGTCGATCGAGAGGATCGCACAGAGCAACGGCATCAGCGCCCGACAGGCGCAACGTCTGTTCGCTCAGTCCGGCCAGACATTTTCGGAATTTGTCCTCGATCAACGGCTGTCCCTGGCGCGCCGCCTGCTGCTGGCCGCCTCAAACCGCCATCGCAAGATTAGCGACATCGCCCATGCATGCGGCTTCAGCGATTTGTCGTATTTCAACCGAACCTTCAAAAGGCGATTTGGCGCGACTCCCTCCGACATGCCGGGCAAAGACATCGCGGACGTTTCATCGTCTGCAATGAAAGCGCTGCATCTTTCGAGCCGATAGGAGCTATCGAATAGCGCGCGACGCTAGTGGGAATGGTTGGCCTTTTCCCGCATCCGATAGAATTTGAGCGCGGTCCGTGCGGTTGCCGGCTGAAGGCGGAAGAAATTGGCGAAGGTCACGTCGAGCTGCTGCCGGGAAGAGCCGTTGACGCCGGCATGCATCAACAACAGCTTCATCGTCGTCGCCCAGGAGATGTCGAGCGCTCGGGCCAGGACAACGATCTGCTCGGTCTGGTTCTGGACCAGCGCGCGTTCGACGACGCCGACCGGCAGGTCGCACATCAGAGCGAGTGCGGCGACCACCCTGTCGAAATTTCCTTCGTCGGCGAAGGTCAGCAATTTCGCTTCATTCAGTTTGCCGGCGGTGTTCAGCTCACGCACCTCGTGAGAGGCCTGCGCAAAATCGTTGGAGCCGGCGCGCGCCTTGGTCTGGATCTCGTCGGTTGCCTGGGCAACCATCGACTTGATCAGTTCGGCGCGGCGGGGATCGGCTTCCACCAGCTGGTTCTTGACCGTCTCGGAGGCATCGACGAACAGCTTGACCAGGTTTTGCCGCGGGATATCCGGGCGGGACCACACGCACAGAGCAAGGTCGCCGTCGTCGCGCGCCTTGCGGATCAAGGTGGATACGCCGAATTCGGAGAATTTCGCGCCGGCATTATGCGCGGTCGCCGAAACCACGGCGCTATTGCCGCGGTCCACCAGCACGTCGGTCACGGCTTCGACCAGGACCTTGCGGGTCGAGATCGCCAGCAGATGGTCCTGGCTTCGGGTCTTGGCGGTGTCGACCAGCGTGTCGACGTCGAGGCGCTCGCTATGGGTGAGGAGGGGGCCGGCGACTTCGATCGCGGCATCGGATGCCAGCAAGCGGACGACCCCGCGCGGCGCATCGGGGAGTTTTGCAATGCGGCTGCCGAATTGCGCGCGGGCGGCACTTTCGATGTTTTCGATCAGCCTGCCCATCACGACATCGAACAGCGCGATCTGATCGTCGGAAAACGACCCGGACCGCAGCACAAAAAGGTCGGTCACCCGGCGCAGGACCTCTGCGCGCCGCGCCAGATCCTTGTTGCCAAGCGCGCTTTCGAGTTGATCGATCAAACCGCCCTGCGAATCCGCTTGCGCGCTCATGGTCAAATCCGAAAAGAATCCCCGCTTCAGGCCACCATATTTTGTTTAACCGAGGGATAACGGACGGTGAAATCGAGCTCCGAAGCCGGCACCGCCCGGCTGAAAAGGTAGCCCTGGGCGAGGTCGACGCCTGCGATGCGCATATATTCGAACTGCTCCTCGGTTTCGATGCCCTCGACGGTCGTGACCTTGTCGAGGCCTTTCGCGAGTGCGAGCACCGAGGACACCACCGCGGCGTAGTCGCGGCGTTCCAGCACGCCGTGGGTAAAGGTCCGGTCGATCTTGATCTTGTCGAACGGAAAATTCGTCAGGTAGGTCACCGACGAATAACCGGTGCCGAAATCGTCCAGCGCCAGCGAGATGCCGAGGTTCTTGAGCTGGCGGATGGTCGCCAGATGGGCTTCCTGATTTTCCAGCAGCGAGGTTTCGGTGATCTCCAGCTCCAGCCGCTCCGGATCGAGGCCGCTCTCGACCAGCGCGCACAGGATGACTTCCAGGAGGTTGCCCCTCTTGACCTGCACGGCCGAAATATTGATCGCGAGCCTGATGTGCGGCGGCCACTGGGCGGCATCGTTACAGGCCCGCTGCAGGATCCACTCGCCGATCGGCACGATCAAGCCGCTCGATTCGGCGAGCGGAATGAACTGATCGGGCCCGACCAGCCCCTTGACCGGATGCCGCCAGCGGATCAGCGCCTCGACGCCGCAGATCTGCCGGGTCTTGACGTCGACCACCGGCTGGTAGTGCAGCTCGAATTGCTCGAGCGCGATGGCATCGCGCAATTCGCTCTCGGCCAGTTGCTGCGAGGTTGCGCTCTCCAGCATGCCGGGCTGATAGATACGGTAATCGCTCCGCCCTTGCGCCTTTGCGGCATAAAGCGCGAGATCGGCGCTCTTGAGCAGCCCCTCCGGCTCGACGCCGTGTTCGGGCGCCATCGCAATGCCGATGCTGGTGCCGACATTGACCTCAAAGCCGCCGAGGTCGAACGGCTCGGCAATCGCGTTGTTGATGCGCAGCGCGAGCGCGATCGCCGCCTCGTGCTGCGTGGGGCCGCCTTCCTGGATAATGGCGAATTCGTCGCCGCCGAGCCGTGCCAGCAGGTCGGTTTCCCGCAGTGTGGATCTCAGCCGGCGGCCGACTTCGGCGAGAAGCTCGTCGCCGGCGGGATGGCCGAACATGTCGTTGACCGCCTTGAAGCGGTCGAGGTCGAGCATCATGACGGTGATGGCGCAGTCGCCGCGCTTCAGCCGCTTGCCGGCCTCTTCGAGCTTCTCGTTGAATTCGGCGCGATTGGCGAGCCCGGTCAAAACGTCGTGGCGTGCGAGGTGGACGATTTCAGCTTCGGCGCGCTTTCGTTCGGTGATGTCTTCCACGATGGCGAGCCAGCCGCCGCCCGGCATCGGCTGACGCGACAGCAGCAGGAAGCGGCCGTCCGCCAGTTCGTCGACCCGGTGCGAATCCCGCGCCAGTGAATTCAATTCGGTGATCTTCGCCTTGACGGCCTCCGGGCTCCTGTCCGCCTTGGTGACGCCGCGGGCGAAACGGTCGGCGATGATGTCCTCGTAGGGCGTTCCGACCTTCAGGAATTTTTCCGGCACGTCGTACAATTCGGCAAAGCGCTTGTTCCAGACCACGAGCCGCCTGCGCTCGTCGAACATCGACAGGCCCTGCGTCATGTGGCTCAGCGCCGCATCGAACCGCAGGTTGATCCGCGCAAGCTCGGCGGCCTGATTGAAAAGCGCTTCCTCGTCGCTGACGCGCTCGCTGATATCTTCGTGGATCGCGATCCATCCGCCGCTGTTGATCGCCGTATTGGTCACCGACATCATGCGCCCGTCGCCCAGGCGTGAGACTTTTATGCTTCTGCCGTCCCGGTGCAGGTCCTGCCGGAATTCGTTGACATAGGCCCTCGAGTCCATATCCAGGCCGCTCGTCCGTTTGCGGTGCGCGACGATGTCGTAGATGTCGGCGCCGCGTATGACGAGATCGGGCGACATTCCGTACAGCTCGATGTAGCGCTCATTGCAGACCATCAGGCGGCCGTCGGCATCGAACATGCTGAGGCCCGTCGGCATGTTGGCCAACGCGGCGTCGAAGCGCGCATTGGTCTTGCGAAGTTCGATCGAATTTCCAGCGAGATTTTTCGTGGCGCGCCAGACGAAAGCGCCCATCAGCAGGATGAAGCTGGTGATCGTCGCGGTCTCGATCAGCCGGCGAAGGGCGTTGGCTTTCCACGGCGCCAGCAACTCATCCATGTTCTGGGCGACCGCGACGAAGATCGGATAGGTTTGTCCCTGTTCGTAGCTGTTGAAGCGCGTCACGCCGTCGATCGACGCCTTGATTTCGAGGCTTCCCGAGGGAGATTTTTTCAATTCTGCGAAAATGACGCTGCCCATCATGTCGCGGCCGACATTGGCCTCGACGAACGGCCGTCGCACCAGAAGCGTGCCATCCGTTGACACCAGGATGACGGCGCTGTTGTCGCCGAGCACGAGGCTGTCGTAGAAGTCCTGGAAATACCCGGGATTGATCGCGGCGATCACAACGCCGCCGAAGGTGCCGTCAGGCTTGTTGAAGCGGCGCGTCGCTGGGATGAACCATCCGTGGGTTCGGCTGCGCACCGGGCGGCCGATGCGCAAGGCGTCGTCGTCATGCGACTGGTGATAGACGAAATATTCGCGGTCGGCGAATTGCGCCTTCTCATCCTCCCTGAGCAAACTCAGGACCATCGTGCCTTTGCTGTCCAGAACGCCAAAGGCGGCGAACTGCGCCGAGTTTTTCACCTCCCGGGCAAACCACGCTTTCAACCGCTCGCGGGCGTCACCATCGAGCTTTTCGTTTTCAAGCCGTTCGACGGCGCCGATCAGGATCGCATCCGCGGTCCGGAAGGTCAGCTCGGCATGCTGGGTCAGCGAGTGCGTGAGATTGGCGGTCTGCAATCGCGCATTGGCGATGACTTGGGAGCGCTGGGCGACGACGCGGGAAACTTCCAGGCCGATCAGCACGGTGCAGGCCAGCGCGACAAACCACGCGATCCCCCACGTCGCGAGTAGATGCGCGGTGCCGCCGCCGGACCGCTTGGCCTTCATCCATGCCTTTACTCCGAACATGACGGCGGCGGTTCCCAGAATTCTGCGGGAAATGAAAGGAAATACAGCCGCTAAGGGTAGGTTTAAGGGGTTAAGAAAGTGACGTGGCGGCCGTCAAAAGTCCCGCGCTCGATGAAGGCGGATGGTCCACAAGCGACGCGAAAACTCTCTCAGCTGTTGTCTCGCCGAATTCCTGCACGCGTCGCGTGCGAGCGATACCGTAGGACTACGGAAACATCCGGCGGAAATGGACGGTTCGCGGGATCCGTCGTCCGCCGGCGCATTCACCCCGCGTTATCCGTGAACGACGAGATTGCCAGAGATCAGCGGGATTCCCCAAGCGCACGCACTTCCGCATCGCGGTGCTTGGCGATCAGCTCCGGCTCTTTCTCGTCCAGCCTCGTCAACTCCGAACGTGCGTTGTCGTCGGCGCGGATCAGTTCATCCAGCTTGGCATGAATGGCGAGCGTATCGCGGTGGCTTGAGCGTTGAATGAACAGCGTCATGATCCAGACGATCAGGGTCGCAACGGCGTTGAAGTCGAAGGTCTTCGGAGCGAAGACAAGCCAGGCGAGCGCGTAGAGAGGCACGACCGCGAACGCCGCCGGATGCGCCGCGGCCTGGCCGAGCCTGGTCGTCCACTGCCGGCGCGGCTTTTCATGTGACCTCATCTCGGATGGCATCGGAAGGTTAATCCTCCGTGGAGATCACGGGATGAACAAGCTTCTCGCTAATTGGCTTGCTCGCCGGCGCGCTCGTGAACGTCCTGTTCGGCGGCGTCCAGTTCCTCCGGACTCGCATTTTCGATCGCCGCGATTTTGTTGTTGGCGGCTTCGAGCGCCAGGATCAATTCGGAGAGCTTGACCTGCAGCGCCTTGGTGTCGCGCGTCTGCGTATTCTGAATCAGAAACACCATCAGGAAGGTGACGATGGTGGTGCCGGTGTTGATCACCAGTTGCCAGGTGTCGCTGTAGTGAAAGATCGGGCCGAGCACCGCCCACACCACCACGACCAGGAAGGCGATGACGAACGCCGACGCGGTGCCGGACCAATGCGCGGTCAACGCGGCAAAGCGCACAAACCAGTGGCCTGATCGTGTCGCCGAACCTGTCAGCGATGACACCGGGAGGCTGCCGCGCATGTATCCATTCTCGAGAGGAGCTATCCTCTTATAATTCCTTGGGTTCCCGATGGTTCCGCGGGTTCGAAGCGATGGCCGTCGCGTCACCGCCATGTGTTGGCCGTATCGTCGCTCCCTACTTGGATCGGGGCGAGTTCCGAGGCTATGGTTTGGGCTCTACCCCAAAAGAAAAACAGCTCTCGGGAGGACGGAAACCATGAGGACGACACTCACTGCTGCGACCCTGTGCACGCTTCTGACTGCCTCTACCCTTGCGATCGCCCAGAACGCCGATGCACCCGCCGCCAGCGGTGCTGGCAACATGGACAAGCTGACGGACTTCAAGTCCACCGGCAAAATGAACGCCATCCCGGCGATTCCGCAGGATCCGCAGAAAGCGGCCGAAATCGAAAAGACGCTGTCCCGGATCAAGCTGCCGTCCGGCTTTCACATCAGCCTCTACGCCCAGGTGCCCGATGCCCGCATGCTCGCGGTC
>Ga0210397_10001139_pt1 | contig 17120 bp, 16 predicted proteins | sample IncBWH2OmetaG_FD_160126 | JGI IMG/M metagenome (GOLD analysis project Ga0210397, IMG submission 160126) | Forest soil microbial communities from Barre Woods Harvard Forest LTER site, Petersham, Massachusetts, United States - Inc-BW-H-2-O ...
GAACACCGAAGGTGCTTGTCCTTGAGGTGCGGCGCGCCCTCCAGCGTCATCGCTCCGCAGACATGCAGGTTGGCGGTGTCGATATCGGCGCGGGAAAAGCCCAGCGTCTTCAGCATGTCGAAGTCCGGCGCGTCCAGCGCCGCGGCGTCGAGCTTCAGCACGCTGTTGCAGAATTCCGCGCCCAGCGTCCATTTGTTGAACACGAAGCGGATGTCGAACGCGGATTCGAGCGCCCCCTCGACGGCGTTGATCTGGTCCTCGCCGAAGCCCCTGGCGCGTAGCACGTCGTAGTTGAGCGCACCGCTGTAGCCTTCCAGCGTGCCGTGGCCGACCGCGTAGGCAACGATGTCGTCGATCTGCGTTTGCGTGTATTGCAGCGTCTGCAGCGCCTCGGGCACGCAGCGGTTGATGATCTTGAAATAGCCGCCGCCGGCCAGCTTCTTGAACTTGACCAGCGCGAAGTCCGGCTCCACGCCTGTCGTATCGCAGTCCATCACCAGGCCGATCGTGCCGGTCGGCGCGATCACCGTCGCCTGCGCGTTGCGATAGCCGAAGCCTTCGCCGAGCGACACCGCGTCGTCCCAGGCGCGCTGCGCCGCGAACGCCAGATCCTTGTTGGCGACGGCGGCGAGGTCGAGCGGCACCGGATTGGTCGACAGGCCTTCATAGCCCGCCGCCTCGCCATGCGCGGCGCGGCGGTGGTTGCGCATCACGCGCAGCATCGCGTCCTTGTTGGCGGCATATTCCGCGAACGGCCCGAGTTCGCCGGCCATCTCGGCCGAGGTGGCATAGGAGACGCCCGTCATGACCGCCGAAATCGCCCCGGCGATCGCACGGCCCTCGCGGCTATCGTAGGAAATGCCCGCCGCCATCAGCAACCCGCCGATATTGGCGAAGCCGAGGCCCAGCGTGCGGTAGTCGTAGGACAGCTGCGCGATTTCCTTGGACGGGAACTGCGCCATCAGCACCGAGATTTCCAGCACCACGGTCCACAGGCGGACGGCATGCTCCAGCGCCGCGACGTCGATCACCTTGGCGCCGCCGTCATGCTCCTTGCGGAACGCCATAAGGTTCAGCGAGGCGAGGTTGCACGCCGTGTCGTCCAGGAACATGTACTCCGAGCACGGGTTGGAGGCGCGGATCGGACCGCCCGCCGGGCAGGTGTGCCAGTCGTTGATGGTCGAGTGGAACTGGATCCCCGGATCGGCGCAGGCCCATGCCGAATAGGAGATTTTCTCCCACAGGTCGCGGGCCCGGATCGTGCTCGCGATCTTGCCCGAGCCGCGATAGGTGAGGTTCCAGTCTTTATCCTGCAGCACGGCATTCAGGAATTCGTCCGTCACGCGCACCGAATTGTTCGAATTCTGGCCCGAGACCGTGAGATAGGCTTCCGAATCCCAGTCCGTGTCGTAGGACTTGAACTCCATCTCCTTGTAGCCCTGCTTGGCGAAGGAGATGACGCGCTCGATGTAGTTGTCCGGGATCATCGCCTTGCGTGCGGCCTTGACCTCGCGGCGCAGCGCCGGGTTCTTCTTGACGTCGAAGCAGTCGTCGTTCGAGCCCTCGCAATTGATGCAGGCCTTCATGACGAGCTTGAGATGTTTTTCGGCGAGCTTGGAACCGGCCACCATGGCGGCGACCTTCTGCTCTTCCATCACCTTCCAGTCGATGAAGGTCTCGATGTCGGGATGGTCGACGTCGACGATCACCATCTTGGCGGCTCGGCGCGTGGTGCCGCCCGACTTGATGGCGCCGGCGGCACGGTCGCCGATCTTCAGGAAGCTCATCAGGCCGGACGACTTGCCGCCGCCCGACAGTTTCTCATTCTCGCCGCGGAGCGAAGAAAAGTTCGTGCCCGTGCCCGAGCCGTATTTGAACAGGCGCGCCTCGCGCGTCCACAAATCCATGATGCCGCCTTCGTTCACCAGGTCGTCGGCGACCGACTGGATGAAGCAGGCATGCGGCTGCGGGTGCTCGTAGGACGAAGTCGACTTGGTCAGCCGGCCGCTCTGGTGATCGACATAGAAATGACCCTGGCTGGGCCCGTCGATGCCATAGGCCCAGTGCAGGCCGGTGTTGAACCATTGCGGGCTGTTGGGCGCCGCCATCTGCGTCGCCAGCATGTAGGAAAGCTCGTCCTTGAATGCCGCGGCGTCGGCCTCGCCGTCGAAATAGCCGCCCTTCCAGCCCCAATAGGTCCAGGTGCCGGCCAGGCGGTCGAACACCTGCTTGGCCGAACGTTCGCCGGCCGTGTCCTTGCCGTCGGCGGTCTTGCGCCACAGGAATTCCGGCACGCCGTCCTCGGGCACCGGCTTCAGCGCGGTTGGGATGCCCGCCTTGCGGAAATATTTTTGCGCCAGCACGTCGCACGCGACCTGGCTCCAGGCCTGCGGCACTTCGATATCGGCATGGGAGAACACTACCGAGCCGTCGGGGTTTCGGATTTCGCTCGTCGCCGAACGGAACGCGATGCCGTCGTAGGCGGAACGACCCTCAACCGTGAACTGCCGGCGAATGCGCATGGAGAAATCCCCGAACTTTGTTAGTGGCGGCCCCTTAGGCCGCTGTCGGGCACCATTTCGGGGACAGTTTTCCTAGCGCCGGGCAGCCTGTCGAAGGAACAGGGGCCGCGGCGGCGAGGTGGATTGGTGTCCGCCAGATTTGGTGTCGCGAGCAGCGACAGGCCCCAAGTATGGGCACCCTTCGAAAACGCTCGCAAGCGAAAAGTAGTAAACGAAACCTTACCTACCACATCTGGTATTGTGTCAACCGCGCATTTTGCTGGGGAAAAGCCCCTGTCAAGCGGTTAACCGGAATCGCGCAGAAAATTTTTTTCGCCTGTGTGACAGTCGCAAACTTCACAGCCATTTTGGATCGATTGTGGATAACGCCGGATACGGATTCGTACCTAGGCCGGTCACCGTGTCGCCATCGTCTCAATGGCATCCTGGCGCCGCGCCTTCTATATTCGCGGCGCGATTCCAGCAGGTTCCGGCAAAACCGAATGTCCTTGATCCGCTTCATTTTCGGCTGGTGGCACAACGCCACGCTTGGAACCCTGACAACCACCTGGTTCTCCGGCACGCTGGTCGGCTCGGACAAATACGGCAATCGCTATTACGAGGCGAAAAAGAGCGGCCGGCGCTGGGTCGTCTATTCCGGCACCGTGGAGGCGAGCCGCGTGCCGCCCGATTGGCATGGCTGGCTGCATCACACCTTCAAGGAGCCGCCGACCACCGCCCCGTTCAAGCAGCGGGCATGGGAAAAGGACCACCAGCCCAATCTCACCGGCACCGCCGAGGCCTACCGCCCCGACGGCAGCCTGCTGGCGGGTGGCGTCCGGCCGCGCGCCACCGGCGACTATCAAGCCTGGAAGCCGGAGTAGGTCATGGGCAACAACAACACCGTCGAAACCATCATGGGCGCGATCGTCGTCGCGGTGGCGGCGGCGTTTCTCTACTTCGCCTACACCAGCACCAGTTCGGGGAGCCTCGGCGGCTATGAGCTGACCGCCAAGATGCCGCGCGTCGACGGCCTCGCCACCGGCACCGATGTGCGACTCTCGGGAATCAAGATCGGCGCCGTCGACGCGCTGACGCTCGATCCCAAGACCTATCTCGTCACTTTGCACATGAACATCCGCAACGACATCCAGGTCCCCGTCGATTCGTCGCTGATGGTGACCTCGTCGGGCCTGCTCGGCGGCTCGTATCTTTCGATCTCGCCGGGCGGCGACGACAAGATGATCGCGCCCGGCGGAGCCATCACCAACGTCCAGGGCTCGGTCGACCTGATGGGCCTGGTCGGCCGCTTCATCGGCGGCGGCAACAATGGCGGCAACGCGCCGCCCAAGCCGGCGGGCAAATAGTGAGCGTCTTGCGCACAGTCTTGATCGCCGGCACGGTGCTCGCGCTCTTCACCGGCGGCGCCGCGACCGCAAAGCCGGCCAGGCCGATCAACACCGAACGGGCCTGGAAGGCGCCGGTCCTTCCCAAGGCGGCCATCGGTCCGATGACGCTCGTGATGCGCGGCCTCGACAAGATCACCGGCCGGCCGATCACGCTTCTGGTGCCGATCGGCAAGTCGGTCCAGTTCGCCACGCTGACGATCAGTGCGCGCTACTGCTATTCGACGCCCGCTTCGGAGACGCCAGAGACCGCGGCTTTCGTGCAGATCGTCGATCACCGCCCCGACCAGCCCGAGCGCCGCGTCTTCTCCGGCTGGATGTACGCCTCGAGCCCCGGCCTCAACGGCATGGAGCACCCGCTCTACGACGTCTGGGTGATGACCTGCAAAGCCATCGCGCCGGGCGAGACCGTCGCCATCGAACCGGTCAAGCCGGTCAAGCCGGTGTCCCCGGACGCGCCCGACACCGAGAAGCCGACCGAGCTGCCGGCCGACGCCGGCCAATAACCCTGCCGCGATAGCGCCTCGCGCAGGCGCCTGAGATAGGCGTCGCGGGGAATTTCCAGCGCGCCGAACTGCGCCAGGTGCTTGGTCAGGAATTGCGCGTCCAGCAGCCTGTAACCGCCGCGTTTCAGCTGCGCCACGAGGTGGACGAGGGCGACCTTGCTGGCATCGCGTGCACGGGAGAACATGCTCTCGCCGAAGAACGCGGCGCCCAGGCTGACGCCATAAAGTCCCCCTACCAGCATGCCATCCTGCCGGCACTCGACGGAATGCGCATAGCCGCTGGCATGCAGCGCGCTGTAGAGGCGCACGATCTCGGCGTTGATCCAGCTCTGGTCGCGCCCTGGCGCCGGCTCGGCGCAGGCCCGCATCACATCGACGAAGGCCATGTCGAACGTTACCGCGAAGCGGTCGCTGCGCACGGTGCGCGCCAGCCGCCGCGCCACGTGGAAGGTCTCGAATGGGATGATGCCGCGCTGCTCGGGCGACACCCAGAACAGGGTGGGATCGTCGCGCCGCTCCGCCATGGGAAACAGGCCCTCGGCATAGGCGCTGAGGACCAGTTCCGGCGTCAGCTGCGGCCGGCCGTGCATGGGCTGCTAAAGCTTCTCCGACCGGCTCAGGGCCAGCGGCCCCGGTCCCGCCGCGGCGAGCAGCAGGAAGACGAAGCAGAACAGGATCGCGGCGTCGCCGCCATTGACCGCCGGGAAGAAACCGCCGCGCGACATGTGACCCATGAAATATGCGATCGCCATCTCGCCGGAGCAGACGAATGCGGCCAGCCGCGTGAACAGGCCGAGCGCGATCAGCGCGCCGCCGACCAGTTCGATGATGCCCGCGGCCATGATGATCGGCATCATGGCGGGCGGGATGGCCGCCATCATCGCGGCCGGCATCGGCGGGAAGTGCAGGATCTTCTGCATGCCGTGTTCCAGGAACAGCAGTCCCGCCACGATGCGCAGGATGCTGAGCAGAAAGGGCTGGTATTTCGAGAGCCAGGCCATGTGATTCCCCCGATTTGCACCAGCCAAGTCTAACAGTGTTGCACGGCAGCGTCAGCCATGGCGTCGGGAAACGACTCAGTGCCGGATTTCAATCGGCGTGCCGTCGGGCACGGCGCGCCAGATCTCGTCCATCTCGTCGTCGGTGACGGCGACGCAGCCGTCGGTCCAGTCGAGCGTGCGCTGCCACGTGCCGATCCAGCCCGTGTAATTCCTCAGGCCATGGATCATGACGTCGCCGCCGGGCGCCACGCCGCGTGCCGCCGCCACCTTGCGGTCCATGCGCGACGGATAGCTGATATGCAGCGCGCGATAGAAGGCGCTGTGCGCGTTGCGCGCGTCGATTTCATAGCTGCCTTCGGGCGTCAGGTCGTCGCCCTGGCGGGTCTTCGGCTCCAGCCCGCCGCTGCCCAGTGATACCACATAGGCGCGCAGCACATGGCCATGCGCAAACAGCGTCAGCCGGTGCGCCGATTTGTCGACGACGACGAGGTCGGCCCGGGCTGCGGCCGGCAGCGGCTTGGGCGACTTGGAGAACACGCCGACCGTCGCCAGGACGGCAGCCAACACGAACACGGCGACGGCGAGCAAGAGAAGGCGCGCCACGACTATTTCTTGTTCTTGGCCAGCCACTGCTCCAGCCAGTGGATGTTGTACTCGCCGTCGATGATGTCCTTCTCGCGGACGAGGGCCTGGAACAGTGGGATCGTGGTCTCGATGCCACCGACCACCAGCTCGTCGAGCGCCCGGCGCAGGCGCAAGAGGCATTCGTTGCGGTTGCGCGCATGCACGATCAGTTTGCCGGCGAGGCTGTCGTAGTAGGGCGGAATGCGATAGCCCGAATAGATCGCGCTGTCGAAGCGCACGCCCAGCCCACCCGGCGTGTGGAATTGCGTGATCGTGCCCGGCGAAGGCTGGAAGGTGAAGGCGTTCTCGGCGTTGATGCGGCATTCGATGGCGTGGCCGGAGAAGGTCACGTCCTCCTGCGTCATCTCGAGGAGGCCGCCGGCAGCGATGCGGATCTGCTCGCGCACGATATCGATGCCGGTCAGCGCCTCGGTCACCGGATGCTCGACCTGCAGGCGCGTATTCATCTCGATGAAGTAGAAATTGCCGTCCTCGAACAGGAATTCGATGGTGCCGGCGCCGAGATAGCCGAGTTTCTTGAGGGCGCGCGTCACCACGCCGCCGATCTCGTCGCGCTGGGCCGCGTTGAGGGCAGGGGAGCCGGCCTCCTCCAGCACCTTTTGGTGGCGGCGCTGCAGCGAGCAGTCGCGCTCGCCCAGATGGATGACGTTGCCGGCGGCGTCCGCCAGCACCTGGATCTCGATATGGCGCGGTTTCTGGAGATATTTCTCCATGTAGATCTGATCGTTGCCGAAGGCGCTCTTGGCCTCGCCGCGCGCCGTCGACAGCGCCAGCACGAGATCGGCTTCCGACAGCGCCACCTTCATGCCGCGGCCGCCGCCGCCCGCCGTCGCCTTGATCAGCACCGGATAGCCGATCTCGGCCGCGACGCGCGCCGCGTCGACGTCCTCCACCGCGCCGCCGGAGCCCGGCACCGTCGGGATGCCGACCTCCTTCACCGCTTTGATGGCGGTGATCTTGTCGCCCATCATGCGGATGTGCTCGGGTGTCGGGCCGATGAAGGTGATGCCGTGCTCGCGCACGATCTCGGCGAAGCGCGCGTTCTCGGACAGAAAGCCGTAGCCCGGATGGATCGCCTCGGCGCCGGTGATCTCGCAGGCCGAGATGATGGCGGGGATGTTGAGATAGCTCTGCGCGCTCGCCGGCGGCCCGACACAGACGCTCTCGTCGGCCAGCCGCACATGCATCGCGTCGGCGTCGGCCGTGGAATGGATCGCGACCGTCGCGATGCCCATCTCCTTGCAGGCGCGGTTGATGCGCAGCGCGATCTCGCCGCGATTGGCGATGAGGATCTTCTCGAACATCAGGCGAGGATGAGCAGCGTCTGGCCGAACTCGACCGGCTGGGAGTCGGAGACGCAGATTTCGCTGACTGTACCGCCGCGGGGCGCGATGATCGGGTTCATCGTCTTCATCGCCTCGACGATGAAGAGCGTGTCGCCTTCCTTGACCGTCTGGCCGACCTTGACGAAGGGTGGCGCGCCGGGTTCGGGCGAGGCGTAGACCGTGCCGACCATCGGCGAGGGCACGGCGCCGGGATTGGGTCCGGCCGGCTTGGCGGGCGCCGCTGCCGCCGCAACCGGCGCTGGCGCGGCGGCGGGTGCCGTCGCCATCATCGTGCCGCCGGCCTGCTTGGAGACGCGTAGCCGCGCGCCATTGTGCTCGATCTCGATCTCGGTGAGGCCGGTCTCCCTCAGGAGCTCGGCGAGCTCGCGGATCGCGGCGGCATCGACCAGCCCATCCTTGGACTTGGTGCCGTTGCCGCCCAGCCGTTGGCCGATCGACTTCATGTCTTTCATGTTCATGATTGAGCCTTGCTGCGGGACGCCGCCGCGTCCGGGGTAATGAGAACCGCCATCGCATCGACGGCGGCGAGATAGCCTTGCTCTTTCAGGCCGCAGATCACGCCGGTGGCGACCTTGCTGACAAAGGACCGGTGACGAAATGGTTCCCGCGCGTGCGGATTGGAAAGATGCACCTCGATGATCGGCTTCTCGAGGCTCCTCAGCGCGTCGTAAATTGCGACCGAGGTATGCGTGTAGGCCGCCGCATTGAGGATGACGCCCGAGCCTTTCAGCCGCGCTTCCTGGATCCAGTCGACCAGTTCGCCCTCATGGTTGGACTGCCGGAACACGACGCCAAGGCCATGAGTCTTCGCCCGCGCCGCGACCTGCCGGCCGATTTCGGCGAGCGTGGTGCGGCCGTAAATCTCCGGCTCGCGCGTCCCCAGCAGATTGAGGGTTGGCCCGTTCAGCACGTAGATCGGTAAGGCCTTGTTTTGCTTGCCGGATTTTGCCAAGGGAACTCCGAAAGGCGGCAGGATTCGCCCCTTATAGTCGGGAAGCGGGCGTTACGGAAACGCCCAACCCGCTCTGGGGTTTATTGCCCTCCGCCGCCGGTCTAGCATCCCGCCGTCCCGGGGGCGCCTGCATTGGGCTGAGATCGGCAAGTGGCCGTGTCCCTTCGAACCTGATCCGGCTCATACCGGCGGAGGGAGCGGACGGCGATTGCGCCGCTGCTTCCCCTTTTGTGAAAGAGAAGCGATGAACGTCACCATCAACGGCGAAGCGCGGCAGCTGGACGGTGCCACGAGCCTGCGCGGCATGCTGGCCGCGCTCGGGCTCGACCCGAAGAAGATCGCGGTCGAGCGCAATCTGGAGATCGTGCCGCGCTCGGCTTATGACGCGGTGCAGGTCGCGGACGGCGACAGATACGAGATCGTGCATTTCATCGGTGGCGGCAACGCGCCGGCAACCGTGAGGCCCATGGACAAGCCCTTCATCATCGCCGGCAAGACCTACGCCTCGCGCCTCATCATCGGCACCGGCAAATACAAATCCTACGAAGAGAACGCCCGCGCCCTCGAGGCCAGTGGCGCCGAAATCGTCACCGTCGCGGTGCGCCGCGTGAACCTCACCGATCCAAACCAGCCCAAACTGGTCGATTTCATCGACCCGAAGAAATTCACCTACCTGCCCAACACCGCCGGCTGCTTCACCGGCGAGGACGCCGTCCGCACCCTTCGCCTCGCGCGCGAGGCCGGCGGCTGGACGCTGGTCAAGCTCGAAGTCCTCGGCGAAAAGAAGCTGCTTTATCCCGACATGATCGAGACCATCCGCGCCACCGAGATGCTGAGCAAGGACGGCTTCCAGGTCATGGTCTATTGCAGCGACGATCCCCTGATGGCCAAGCGCCTGGAGGACATGGGCGCCGTCGCCATCATGCCGCTGGCCTCGCCGATCGGCTCGGGCATGGGCATCCAGAGCACGGTCAACCTCCGGCTGATCATCTCCGATTGCAAGGTGCCAGTGATCGTCGATGCCGGCATCGGCACGGCCTCCGACGCCGCCGTCGCGATGGAACTCGGCTGCGACGCCGTCATCTCCAACACCGGCATCGCGCATGCGCAGGATCCGGTGGCGATGGCGCGGGCGATGAAGCTCGGCGTCGAGGCCGGCCGCCTTGCGTGGCTCGCCGGCCGCATGCCGAAAAAGAACTACGCCGACCCGTCGAGCCCGGTCAGTGGATTGATCTGAGATCGGCGCCGCGCTGCAAATCCACGATCAGCCGCGCCGGTGCGCTTGCCGTCACCGGTCCCGCCGGCATGCGCACCGCCGAATAAGCGTCAGCTCGCCTTCATCGCGTCGCGCAGCGCGGCATCGTCGACCATTCCCGGCTGCAGATGGCCGTTGAACACGAAGGTCGGCGTGCCGTCGATCTTGACGCGCTTGGCCAGTTTCTGCGCCTTGTCGATGATAGCGTCGATCGCGCCGTCCGCCATGTCGGCTTTGAGCTTTGCGACGTCGAGGCCGCTGCGCGCTGCGTCGGCATAGATGATCTCTTCGGTGATCGCGCTGTCCTCGCCCATCAGCGCGAAATGGAAGGCGACGAACTTGTCGGGCTGGTGGCGCGCCGCCAGCGACGCCTTAGCCGCCAACACGGCGCCGGGTCCGTGCAGCTGCGCCAGGGGCAGTTCGATGAACGAGAAGCGCGTGTCGCCCTTGTGCGCCTCGTAATACTTCTTCATCGCGGGGAGGGAGGCGCGGCAATAGGGGCAGTCATAGTCGTAGAACTCGACCAGCGTCGCCTTGGCGTTGACCGGCCCGGTGACGAAGGCGAGGCTGGGATCGAAGAAGGTTTGAAGCCCGACGCGGCGCACCAGGTCGCGCTGCGCGGCATCGTCGGCGGCCTGCTGCTCGGCCTGCGCCTTGGCCATCATGTCGACCACGAGGTCCGGATGCGTCAGCAGATAGGCGTGGATTTGGCGGCCCTCCGCCGCGCCGTTGCGCGGGATGAGGCCGAGCGCCGCCGAGGCGAATACGACGACCACCGCGATCGCGGCGCCGCCTAGCGCCCCCAGCGCGGCGGGTTTCCATTGAGGCATCATCGGCGGTCCTTCGAACGTCTATTGCTGCTGCTGCTGGCGCGCCATGGGGACGGCGATGGCGACGATGTCGTTGGCGCGCTGCCAGTCGGGCGAGCCCTGGGCCAGGCCGTGGCGGGCACGGACCGCGAACTGGGCCGCCGGCGCCATGGCGCCGACAGAGTAGTAGCGCTCTGCCGTCGCCAGGTCCGCCATCGGCTCGTTGTTCATCTGGCTGTAGGCCTGCGCCGCCTCGTACCAGGCGAAGGGATCGTCGTCTTCCTGCTGCAACGCGATCTTCAGGTTGTCGAGCGCCGGTTTGGCCAGCGCCGGCCGTTCGGTCGCCAGCTGCGCCGCGCCCAGCGCCACGCGCAGCTGCGGCGCGTCGCGCATCAGGTCGACGCAGCGCTGATAGGCGACGACGCCAAGGTCCGGCTTGGCCATGCTGACATAGATCTGGCCCAGCACTTCGTAGAAATAGGGATTGCTGGGCTCGTCCTTGATCAGGCTGTTGATCTCGGCGAGCGCCTTGGGCAGGTCGGGCTTGCGCGAATAAGCCATGGCGCGGGCATAGCGCGCCGGCTTGCTGGTGTCGCTGACCGGGAAGCGATCAAAGACCTCGTGCAACGGCGCGATATAGCCGAACAGCTTGGCCTGCAGCATCTCGTATTCGTGTTCGACCGCGGGGTCCTCGGGCACGTCCTTGTAGGGCGATGCCTCGACTTCGGTCTCCAGGTTGGCAACGCGGTCGCGGCCCATGGGATGGTCGCTGGCATAGGGGTCCATGCGGTCCTGTGCCATCGCTTCCTCGTCGGCCAGCCGCTGGAACGTCGCCAGCAGCCCGCGCGAGGATTGGTGCGTCTTGTCCAGGAGCTTGATCGCGATCTGGTCCGCGGTCGCCTCCTGGACGCGCGAAAAGGCGTTGAACTGTGCCTGCGCCACGCCTTGGCCGCCCATCAGGATCAGCATGCCGGCCTCGCCGGCGCCGGCAGCGATCGCGGCGATGCCCACGATCATCGACAGCAGCATCGGGATCGTCGCCTTCTGGATCGCGGCGGTGTCGCGCGTCAGGTGGCCGGCCACGATATGGCCGGTCTCGTGCGCCATCACGCCCTTCAGCTCCAGCGCATTGTGCGCGAACATGATCATGCCGGTCTGGATGAACATGTTCTGGCCCTCGGCGACGAAGGAATTCACCGTGGGGTCGTTGACAAGGTAGATCTTGACGCCGGCCGGATCCAGGCCGCCGGCCTTCAGCAGCGGATCCTCGTAGGAGCGCATGGCACGCTCGGTTTCGGTGTCGCGCAGCAGCAGGATTCCCTGCGCCGCCGCCGGGCCGGTCAGCAGCGCCAGACTGCCCAGGAAGCCGGAAAGAAAAGCTATTCCGCGCGCGCGGCGCGAAATCGCCGCGGCTAGGCGCCGGAAGGCGAACAAAGGGTTGCAAAACACCAAGGCTTGAACTCTCCTGACAGTCCCCGCGCCCCTCGTCCGGTGGGGACCGTATGTGGGCGCGCAATCTGCGTCAACGGACGGAACGTCGGTCCGTTAACCACCAGGGAATGAGAACTTTGATCCTGCGCTCAAGGGTTTTGGCTTGCGTTTCAAGCCTGCTGCTGCTGTCGGGCTGCTCGTTCGACCTGGGCAATTCGCTCGGCCTCGACGATAGCGCAAGCGGCGGCGGCGGCACCACCACCAGCAATGGCGGCGCCGGCGCCAGCGCGTTGGCCGTCGGCGACGAACCTTTCGCCGTCAAGGTAGGAGCGTCCATCCTTACGCAAGGTGGCTCGGCCGCAGACGCCGCGACGGCGATGTATTTCGCGCTTTCGGTGACCTATCCGGTGGCGGCGGGGCTCGGCGGCGGCGGCATCTGCATCGTCCGCGACGCGGCCAGCAGCCGCACCGAAGAGTTCGACTTCCTCGCCCGCGATTCCGGCGGCGGCGGCGCCTATGCGGTGCCCGGCAATGTCCGCGGCTTCGCCTTGCTGCAGAGCCTCTACGGCGCCTTGCCCTGGCAGCGCGACATCGCGCCCGGCGAGGGCTATGCCTCGACGGGCTTTCCGATCTCGCGCGCGCTGTTCGTCCGCCTGACGGGGGCGCAGGACGTGATCCGCCTCGACGCCGGCCTCGCGGCGGAGTTCCTCGACGAATCGGGCGTCGCCAAGCCGATCGGCACCATCGTCGCCAATCCCGATCTCGCCGCGACCCTCGCCGCGATCCGCACGGGCGGACCTGAGGCTTTCTATCGCGGCGCGATCGGCGCACGGATTCTCGCCTATTCGTCGGCCCAGGGCGGCGCCATCGGCGTGCCTGAATTCGCCCGCTACCAGGCTGAGCGCACCGCGCCGCAGGCGATGCAGCTCGGCAGCCAGTTCGTCTTCTTTCCGTCGCAGCACACCGGCGCGGGCGCCTTCGCCGGCGCCTTGTTCGACACGCTGAGCCGGGCCCAGGAAACCGCTACGGGCGAGGGCGACATCCAGGCTTCCGTCGTCGTCGCCGTGAAGCAGGCGCTGGCGCGCTTCGCCGTCACCAACCTCCCACCCGACCTGGGCGCCACCGGGTTCGCCGCGACCGACGCCCGCGGCCAGGCGGTCGCCTGCGCCGTGACCATGAACGGTCCCTTCGGCTCCGGCCACAATGCCCAGGGCACCGGCGTGACGCTGGCGCGGGCGCCCTCTTCGGGCCAAGCCGGCCTTGCCGCTGCCTTCGTCACGCCCGTGATCGCAACTGACGGCCGCGACGGCGGGCTGTCGCTGATCGGCGCCGGCGCCGGCGGCCCCAACGGCACGGCCGCGATCGGCTATGCCCTGGCGCGGCTGGCCCGCGGCGAGGCCGTCAGCCGTTCGGCCGACCTGCGTTCCACCGGCGTCGCGCCCTACGACACGATCAACGCCATCGTCTGCCAGAGCGGCGCCTGCGTCGCGCTGCCCGATCCGGGCGCCAACGGCCTCGGCGCCGTCGGCGAGCCGCCGCCGGCGCAATAATCGTATCGCGCCAAGCGCCGCCAAAAATCGCTGGTCCCCGTCCACTCGACCGCGCCCGGACGAAATTGGGCGGCGGGACTCTTCCGCGTCCCGGAATGGCGAGCCTTGACTCTTTAATTGCAGATACTGTTAAATATTATCGAAACGTAGAAGGATATCCCATGACCCAGGCGACCGCCCTGCCGACCTTCCGTCCCGCCCTGATCTATCAGGACGATCGCGCCGCGCTGGAATGGCTGGAGAAAGCCTTCGGCTTCGAGACCAATCTCGTCATCACCGACGACAGCGGCAAAATCGTCCATGCCGAGATGAAATACCGCGGCGCCTTCGTGATGATCGCGCATCAGTGGAGCGAGACCGCCAGGAGCCCGAAATCGCTCGGCGGCAAGAACACGCAGCAGCTTCACGTCCAGGTGGATGGCGACATCGACGCGCATTGCGCCCGGGCCCGCGCCGCGGGCGCCACGATCGTGGCCGAGCCGGCCGACCAGTTCTACGGCGACCGCACCTATCGCGCTATGGATCCCGAGGGCCATCTGTGGACCTTCGGCCAGACCGTGCAGACGCTGACGCTGGACGAGATGGCGAAAGCCAGCGGCCTCAAGCTGCGCGAGAAACTGTGAGCGCCGTGCCGCGCCTCGACGCCACGCTGGCGGCGCTCGCCGATCCGCAGCGACGCCGCGTCGTGACCCTCCTGTCGGAGCGGCCGCTGCCGGCCGGTGCGCTCGCCGCCGCCGTCGGCGTCAGCGCCCCGGCGATGAGCCGCCATCTGCGCACGCTGCGCCTTACCGGCCTCGTCGAGGAACGCCATGACGGCTTCGACGCCCGCGTCCGCGTCTACAGTCTGAGGTCCGAACCCATGGCCGAGCTGAAGCGCTGGCTTGAAGAGATGGAGGCGCTATGGAGCCGCCAGCTGCTCGCTCTCAAGGCGCATATCGAAACGCGCAAGAGCGGGCGATGAGCAGCATCCTGGTTTCGCTCCGCGTGCCGGCAACGCCGGCGGAAACTTTCGAGATCTTCACCCGCGACATCGCGCTGTGGTGGCAGCCGAACCCGCTCTTCCGTTTCACGCCGCGCGAAGGCGGCATCCTGAGCTTCGAGCCGGGCGAGGGCGGCCGTTTCCTCGAGACGCTGCCGAGCGGCACAGTCTTCGTCATCGGCCGCATCCGTATTTGGCGGCCCGGCGAGGCGCTGGTCTTCGGCTGGCGCCAGGCGACCTTCGCCAAAGACCAGAACACCGAAGTTGAGGTCCGCTTCGAGGCCGTCGGCGCCGAGACGCGCGTCACCGTCGAGCATCGGGGCTGGGACAGCGTGCCCCAGGCGCACGTCGCGCGCCACGCGATGGCCGATCTCGTCTTCCTGCGCCGCCACGGCGAATGGTGGCGGTCGCAGCTGGGGGCCCTGGCGCAGGCAGCCGACTGAGCTCTGTGTCCAGCGCCAACGTCTATATGGCGCGCGCTTCAGGTCTTGAAGGCGCGCTGCCACCAGCCTTTTTTGGCGGACGCCTTCGGCTCGTCCTTCGGCGTGGTGTCGATCTCTGCTGTCTCGTTCAGCGACCAGGACGGCTGCGACGCCGTGTTCGGCGGTCCGCCCCGCAGGTCGCGCGGCGTGGTGTCGATCTCGTCGGGCTCGCCGAAGCGTTCGGTTCCGAACGTCGCCGGCGTCTGCGATATCGCCGGCACGGCGGGCACGTCGGCTGCGGGCGGCTGGGTCGCCGGATCGGCGTGCTCGCCATTGGCGCCGAAGCGTTCGCGATTGCCGCCGCGGCGGCCGCGCCGGCGGCGGCGCTTGCGGCGCTGTGCTTCGTCCCCGTTCGCGCCATTGGCGGCAGCGTCGCCGTGCGGCTGTTGCTCGTGCGGCGCATCGCTCTCGATGAGTGCCTGGCCGGCGCTCTCGCCGCCTTCGATCGCGCCGACATCGTCATGGGGTGCGGCGGCTTCAAGTGCGCCGCTTTCGCGCTGGCCGCCTTCGCGTCCGCCGCCATTGGGCCGGTCGCGATCGCGGCCGCCGCGATTGCGGCCGCCGCGGCGCCGGCGCCGTCGGCTGCCGTCGGCATTGCGTTCGCCACCCGCTTCGCCGGAGCGCGGTTCGCCGCGCGGCGTCTCGTTTTCGGCTGGCACGACTTCGGCGGCCTCGATGACCTCGTCCTCGGCGTCGAGCTCTTCCTCCTCGGCGATATCGAGCTCTTCCTCTTCCATCACCGGCTCGGTGACGGCAGCCATGACGGGGCGCGGGAAGTCTTCCGGATTGCGGTGGCCGACGCGGTCGATCTCGAAGGCGCCCGCCATCAACTCGACCTTGGGCTCGAAATTGATGACGATGGAGTATTCGCTCTCCAGCCGCGACAGCTCGCGGCGCTTCTGGTTGAGGGTGTAGATCGCAACGTCGCTGGCGACCCGCACGGTGAGCCCTTCGGCGCGCTGCTTCTGCGCTTCCTCCTCGAGGCCGCGCAGCACGCGCAGCGAGGTCGATTCCACCGAGCGCACGATGCCCTGGCCGCCGCAATGGGGGCAGGGCACGGTCGAACCTGCGATGACGCCGGCGCGCAGGCGCTGGCGGCTCATCTCGAGCAGGCCGAACTGGCTGATCTTGCCGATCTGGATGCGGGCGCGGTCGTTCTTCACCGCGTCGCGGATGCGCTTCTCGACGTCGCGGTCGTTGCGGCCCTCCTCCATGTCGATGAAGTCGATGACGATGAGGCCGGCAAGGTCGCGCAGGCGCAGCTGGCGGCCGATTTCCTCGGCGGCTTCGAGATTGGTCTTGCGCGCCGTCTCCTCGATCGAGTGCTCGCGCGTCGAACGGCCCGAGTTCACGTCGATCGAGACCAGCGCCTCGGTCTGGTTGATGACGATGTAGCCGCCGGATTTGAGCGTCACGGTCGGCGAGAACATCGAATCGAGCTGCGCCTCGACGTGATAGCGCTGATACAGCGGCACCGGCTCGTGGAACGGCTTGACGTTCTTGGAATGCGTCGGCATCAGCATGCGCATGAAGTCTTTGGCGTTGCGATAGCCTTCATCGCCCTCGACCACGATCTCGGCGACGTCCTTGTTGTAGAGGTCGCGGATGGCGCGCTTGATGATGTCGCCTTCCTCGTAGACGCAGGCCGGCGCGATCGAATTGAGCGTCGTCTCGCGGATTGTGTCCCACATGCGCAGGAGATATTCGTAGTCGCGCTTGATCTCGACCTTGGTGCGGTTCTCGCCGGCGGTGCGGATGATCAGGCCCATGCCCTCGGGCAGTTCGAGCGCCTGCGCTGCGGATTTCAGCCGCTTGCGGTCGCTCAAATTCGTGATCTTGCGCGAAATGCCGCCGCCACGCGGCGTGTTGGGCATCAGCACGCAGTAGCGGCCGGCGAGCGAGAGATAGGTCGTCAGCGCGGCGCCCTTGTTGCCGCGTTCTTCTTTCACCACCTGCACCAGGATGATCTGGCGGCGCTTGATGACCTCCTGGATCTTGTAGTGGCGCCGGCGGACCCAACGCTGCGACGGCTTCTGCGCCTGCAGCGGCTGTGCCCCGCCGTCCCCGTGCTGGACGCCGTCAGACGGCTGGTCGCCCCCGGCCGGCGGCTGCTCGGACGCGGTCTGCATATCGGGAATGTTTTCGGTGACGCCGGGCTCCGGCGTGTCGACGTGGAAGTTCCCGTCGGCGGGCACGTGCGAAGCGGACGCCGCGACGGTCTGTTCGTCGACCACGCCGGCGTCGGTCTCGGCCTGCG